>Ga0209517_10002320_pt1 | contig 27088 bp, 21 predicted proteins | sample PeaSoiMetSII2010_FD_187695 | JGI IMG/M metagenome (GOLD analysis project Ga0209517, IMG submission 187695) | Peat soil microbial communities from Weissenstadt, Germany - SII-2010 (SPAdes) (version 2) | ecosystem: Environmental > Terrestrial > Soil > Wetlands > Peat | place: Germany...
CGTGACCAGCAGTTCGAAGTTGTTGAACATCCTGACGGGTTGCTCGTGAAAATCTCCCTTGCCGTCTTTGAGCCAGCGGATCATCCATTGATAAACCGCTTCCCTGCTCACTAGGGGAGTTCCGTGCGGGCCCGGCCCGACGAAGAAGCCGATCTTGTCCTCCGCCCCGTAAATGCTGTACCAATGGCGCGCTTCCTCGTAAACCATGCGAGCGCCGGCGGGTGTGAAATAGTCATCCTGCGTCTCTTGAATCAGCCAGGGCGTGGGCGCAGTCACTTCCACAAAATCCGCCACATCCAGGCCGTTCACCAGAAACTCCGGAAACGACATCTCCGTATCGGGATCCGGGCCCGCAAAGAGCAATTGGTAAGAATTTGGATAACAGGCGGGCACCACCGCTTTCAGCCTCGGGTCGAGCGCTCCGATCATGGTGGTCAGCGCACCGCCCCCCGAGCAGCCTGCCGCGCCCAGATGCGCGGCGTCCACATCCGGGCGGCTGACGAGGTAATCGATCGCACGCTTCGCATCCCAGATGAAGAAGCGCGCGGCGCTCTCGCCGATCAGGATGCACTGCGCGCCGGACTGAATATGCTCGGGGACCGACCAGCCCGCCAGCGCGCCCGAAAGGTGCGGATCGTAGGTTTGCTCCCGCTCGCCTTGGCCGATGGGATCGGTGGCGAACACCACGAAGCCCTTCAAGGCGAGGTTCGCGGCTGCGCGCTGCGGCTCAGGCTTTCCTTCTTGCGTGTGGCCGGATTGGTAGAGAATGGCAGGGTAGCGGCCCGGCTGGTTGGGCCGGTAGAGGTCGCCCGTCACATAAAAATTGGGCAGACTCTGGAACAGGACTTTCTCAATTGTGTAACCATCCGCCTTGATTTCGCCCGTGATTTTGGCGTTCAGCGGGCCGCTGTAATCCGGCAGGCCACCCAGGAGCTTCAGCAGCTTTTCGTGCACTGTCTTTTTTCGCTGCTCCGCTTCGGCCACAGTGTGGATCTGGTCGATCTCCCGCTGCCGCTGCTGAAGTTGCTGCTGCGCAATGTGATTCATCCATCGCAGCAGTGGGTCGTGTATGGCTTCCTGCGCGAAGAGACAGCAGGGAGTCAGGAAAAATACAAAAGAGAGTACGAGTTTATTTGGTCTCATGATTCGATTACCTACTCAGGACTGCAGAATTAAGTGACATCACCCCCTCACCCCCCGACCCCTCTCCCCCAAGGGGGCGAGGGGAGAAATAACCCAAGTTTATGCCCTCGCCCCCTTGGGGGAGAGGGTGGCGCGCAGCGCCGGGTGAGGGGGGTTGGTCCGTCACCATATTACATAACCCTCGGTAGGGCGGGACCCCCGCGCTATGCAAATGCCATCAGCCGGCGCGCATTCTCGACGCAAATGGCCTTTTGAGAAGCGTCGTCGAGCCCGGATTCCTGCATTTTCAGGATGGCCGATTCAAAATAAAAGAACGGGTAGTACGAGCCGAAGAGCACGCGGGACAGTGGAACCTGACGCACCAGCCGCGCTAGTCCGGCCACTCCTTCCACCATGCTGATATCCATTGCAACATCGCCGGAGGCAAGCGCCGCCGCATAATCTTCTCGTTCGATTTGCGAGGTGCAGTTCAGAAGCTCCAACCGCAGTCCGGCCGTCCTTTTCACCACATTCGCCAGCGGAGAGAGATCTACGGCAGGGACCCGCATGAGCGGCGACTGGGTGCGCGGATCTTCCATCGAGAGCGCCAACTGCACTATCAGCCGGCGCTCCGCCGCCAGTTTCAAAAGGTCCGCGAAAACCGGATCGTCCAGCTTGTACCCATGATAATTGGGGTAAAGTCGGATGCCCAGCATCGTGTGCTCTTCATGGCAGCGCCGCACGTCTTCCTGCCAATCGGGCAGCATTGGATTCACGGTTCCAAATGGAATCAGCATGCCCTCCCCGAACCGGTGGCACGCCTCAGCCAGACGAGTATTCACTCCGGCAATATCACGCTCCAGAAGACCTTCGAAGCTTCCAGCCCAGGCTTGCTCAACTTTTGCGTCAATTAGCTTCGCGACGAGCCACGCCGGCTCATCGCCATTGAGCCGGCGGAAGGGCCAGCGGGAAAGATATACGTTGGTATCGATGATCAAATCTTATAACCTTTTTTCCGCAGCACGGGCTCCAATAATCGACGAAGATTGCCGCCCAGGATCAGCTTCTTGTCGGCGTCAGAGATCGCGGCGCCTTCCACCTTGGCAATCTGCGAAGCAAAGCTTCGTCCGCCGACATCGCTGCCGTAGATCACCCGCTCTGCGCCCAACTCGCGCACGGCCATTTCGACATATCCGTTTGTGGGGTCCGAGCCGGCCAGCCCGCAGCAAACGTTTTTAGTGGAACGAATGGCGCGAATTCCCAGTTCCCAGTTTCCGCCGGTATGCGCGCACACGATTCGCAGCTTGGGGTGGCGCCGGGCGAGTTCGACTACGTCAAACGGAGTGGATTCGGTTGGGTGGTTTCCGAGTGCGTTCAACCATTCGTGCTGAAGAATGACGACGTCATTGGCGACCGCCCATTCGGCAATCGGGTCCATCGCCGGAATATTGCAGCGCGCGTCGGCTTCGATCTCGCCAATCATCACCATGGGGCCGTCTCGGATGCAGCGATCGAGTTCCTGAATGCTGAATTCAGGCAGCGCGGGCGAGATATACACCGAGCCGTAAGCCCGCTCGGGGAACGCCTTCACGGCGCGCATGACGCGGTCGTTCTCGAGGCGAAATTGCTCGGGCGGGTTCGGATGCCGATCGGCTGAATAACCTTGCGAGAGAATCAGGCGCTCCACGCCCACACGGTCCATGCACTTCACCATGAACCCCATCCGTTCCTCGGGAGTATCGCCCGGAACCGCGCCGAGGTGAGCGTGTTGATCCCAGATCCGCATGTCTCCGCTAGGAGCGCGATCTTCCGACACGCTGGCCCTGGCGAGCGCCAACGCCCCGCTCGCGCCCAGAGTTTTTATGAATGTCCGGCGGTTCAACATATTCATTGTGCCGAAGGCGCCATGGAGTGCGGTAGCGTCAGGTACCGCCGTTTTCGTTAAATTCCACGGCGGCAGCTTCGCTGCCGCGCTCCAAGCAATGCGTAACCATCAAACAAGCCTGTCATTCCGAGCGAAGCGAGGAATCCCGCCCTGCTTGATGAAGAGTCGAGAAACAACCAACAAGGCGAGATTCCTCGCTTTGCTCGGAATGACAGCGAACTCTCAAAGCAGAGAAGCATTCTGCCTTCCGCTTTCTGCCTACTGCCTACCGTACCGCCGCCTCCCCAAACGCGGGCGTACGGTCAGTGTCCGATATTGTGGCACAAATCGCAATTCACTGGTGCGTTGCGCAGCTTGTGGCAATTCACGCAAGCCACCATCGAAACTTCTTTCTCCTGCCAAAGCTGATCGCGCTCCGCGACGTTGCCGTGGCACACCGCGCATTCAACGTGAGCGTCCAGGTGCTTCTGGTGGCTGAAGTAAACAAAATCAGGAAGCTTGTAAACTGGCTTCCAGGCGAGCAGGCGATCGTCTGCGCGGAGCTCAACTAACTTCTGGATCTCCGGGCTATCGCGTTTGACTGTCGCATGACAGGTCAGGCACTCGGCCGCGCCGGGAACCTGCATCTTGCCGCCGGTTCCCAAAACTTGGTGGCAGGTGTCGCACTGAAATCCGGCTTGAATGTGCCGGCGGTGACTGAATGCAATCGGCTGAACAATCGGATTCGCCGGGGCAGGAAGCTCCTGCGGCTCACGGGCAGGGCTCGTAGCGAGGGTTCGCGGATAAGCGCCGGACCGCAACCGTGCCGGCCCTTGGCCTTTGGGGTAGAGAGCGTACGCAGCCAGCACAGTGGGCGCGGAGTTGTCGGGATTGAAATAACCACCCGGCCCCACCGCAACCACCACGAATTGCTTCCCGGATTTCTCGCCCATGTAGGTCATGGGTGTGGCGTGCGCGTTCGATTCAAGCTGATCAACCCAGAGTTCCTTGCCGGTCTTCGCGTCAAATGCCCGGAAACGGTGATCAACCGTTGCCCCAATAAAGATCAGTCCGCCTGCCGTAGCAATGGACCCGCCGAGGTTGTAGGTTCCCGTTTTGGGAACGCCGCGCGCCTCGAGTTCATCCATCACGCCCAGTGGAACTTTCCAAGCCAGCTTGCCGGTTGCAAGGTCGATGGCATTCAGGTCGCCCCAAGGAGGCTTTTGACAGGGATAGTGGTGATCATCCCAAAAGCGCGCGTAATTTCCCCACTTGCTGCTGCGGAGGTAGGCCTCCGGGGAACCCGGCGGCTGAGGCTGCATGCGTCCCACGGCCCCCACTTCGCTGACGTTCACAAACAAGTAATCGAGCGAGGGATCGAAGGAGGTGCCGGACCAGTTGCCACCCCCGAGCGTCCCGGGAATTTCAACCGTCAGCTTCTCGAGTCCCCAGGGTTTGAAGATCCCGCCGGGCAGCGATTCGGCAAAATTATCGAGGCAGTATTTTCGAGACTCCGGCGTGACGCTCGTAATATCGTCAAGCGTGACGGACGTGCGGGCCAGTTGCATCGACTCAATGGGAAATGGCTGAGTCGGCCAGGTCGCTTCCCCCGGCACTCGAGATTGCGAAACAGGGCGCTCCTCGACAGGTAAGAGAGGCTTGCCGCTCAACCGATCCAGCACAAAGACAAACCCCATTTTGGTGACTTCCGCTACGGCCGGAATCTCTTTGCCATCGCGACGCACGGTGATCAAGTTCGGCGGCGCGCGCGCATCGTAATCCCAGATGTCGTGGTGCACCATTTGGAAGTACCAACGAATCTTGCCGGTTGCGGCATCAAGCGCCACCAGCGAATTGCCAAACAGCCCCGCACCTTTGCGATCCGCGCCATAGAAGTCGTATGAAGGCGAGCCGATGGGCAAGAACACCATGCCGCGATCGGTGTCCACGCTCATCACGGACCAGACATTCGTGCCCGACCGGTCTTGCCAGGAATCGTCTTGCCAAGTCTCGTGCCCCGCCTCGCCCACTCGGGGAACGGTGTGGAAGCGCCACACTAGCTTTCCGGTGCGGGCATCGAAAGCTCGAACGTCGCCGCTTGGTCCTTTCGAGGGATATTCCTGGACCTGCGAACCGGCGATCACCAGATCCTTGTAAATCGCAGGCGGTGAAGTTGAGTTGTACTGAGCGCGCTGGAATTTGTCCGCCACACCGGTGCGCAAGTTGATCGACCCTGCATCGCCGAAGCCCTGGCAAGGCCTGCCGGATAGGGGATCGAGAGCAAACAGCCGCGCGTCCTCGGTGATGTAGAAAAGGCGCTTATCAAGTTCGGATTTCTCCGGCCCGCACCGGACGCTCGACTGCCCCTCCCAATAAGCCGCGCCACGGCTGGGGTTCGGCCGCCGGGTGCCGCTTTCCTTGGGATCGGGATCGAACACCCAAATCTGTTTTCCGGTTTCGGCGTCCACCGACACGGCCTGGCCGGTGGAGGTCGTGAAGTAGAGGACGCCGCGCACCATTAGCGGCGTGGCCTCAAACGCAGCAATTCCGCTGTTGGGAGTCGGCGGAATCACGTACGTCCAAGCCCGCTCGAGGAGTTGAACGTTCGAGGTGTCGATCTGTTTCAGGGGGGAGAAGCGCCTGCCCCCAGGATCGTGGCCGTAATTCCGCCACTCGCTATCCGCGGAACCGGTCGAGTGCTGCGCGAAAGCAGCGCTCGAGGCTAGAAGCATTAATGCCAGCGCAGACTTCATGGTGAATGAAAAGTCAGCCCTCTCAGCGTGTGGAAGAATCGGCTCGTGGCGGCACATCGTTGGGGCGAGCCCTCTTGAATTGCGGCTCCGGCGCGCTGCGTTCATCTGTCTGTGGCAGTGAAGCTCGAGAAACCGAAGTCGCGATTCACGCCCGTGGCGCCGTCGAGAAAAAATCCCATGCCCGGACTGCCGCTGGTGAATTTGTTGTCGTTGAGCTCGAAGATCTGTTCGCCGTTGATGTAGACCGTGAGAGTGTTCCCAATCATGCTGGCCTTCACCACGTCGCCGGTTTTGACTCCATACTTCGAACCGCCCATGTTTTTGAGGTACGTGAACTTTCCCAACGGCCCTTCCCAGCGAGCCACGTTGCAATAGGCCTGGGGAATCTTCGAGCAGCGGAACATGATTTCGTAGCCTGTGCAACTGTGCTGAGTGATGGAACTTCGCAGGCGAATCTCGACTTCCTCCCAGACCTTGTCATCCTGGTTCGGATGCACCGAGTAAACCGTGGCCTGAACCGTTTGGTTTGGCCCCCAAGTGCCTTTCAGCAGGGCCGTCGAGTCATCGTATTTCTGCGGCTCCGGCCTGCTGCCGCCGATTTCAGCGCCAAAGGCCAAGCCCGGAAGTGTCTCGACATCGGCCCAGTCAAGGCCGTCGGCATGGCCGTTCAACCACTTGCCGCCTTCGGAAAGCGGGTTCGCCGCGTGAGGGAACTTGGTGCTGTAGGGGCCGTGCAACGCGGCCGGGGCCGGGGCGGCTGTCAGGTCCTTACCGCTACGCGAGGGCTGCCAAAGCGCCGCGACGGCAGCGAAGGCGAGAATGCAAAGTCCCGCCCTGATTCTGCGCTTTGAACTGTCAGCAACGGTCCTTGAGTAACTGAACATTCTCATCTCCTATCGCCGGCCGGCCCGACAAGCTGGAATCAGGGAGCGCCGATCAGGCCCGGGATTCTGTCGCTTCGGCTTACCAGCCTCCAACCGCGCCGCGAGCAAGAATCAGGCGCCAAGTGCGACCATGGAAAACGAAGAGGAGTATTCTAGCAGGTCGTAGCACTACTTGTTGCGCGTATTGTCTCAAAATCCGCTATTATCTATCTCTGCCGGGGACAACTGTGTGAATGCGACTTCAGTATGAAGAAGATCAAACGCCGCGAATTTCTGACGACCGCCGCCGCAGGGTTTACCTGTTCTCCTGCGATCCTGCAGGCGAGCGCGCCTCGCACCACGGACATCCGGATTGAAACCGTCCGTATCGAATTCAAGGAGTACCAGTATCGCGTTCCGATCAAGTTCGGGGGCGTCGTATCAACGCACGTCGTTCTCTTGAACGTGAACTGTGCGGTGCGATCGCGGGGCGGTAAGAGTTCCCGAGGCTTCGGTTCGATGCCGCTCGCGAACACCTGGGCGTTTCCTTCGCGCGTTCTCTCTTTCAGCGATACGCAGAAAGCCATGAATACGCTGGCGGAGCGCATCTCCAAGCTGACGCAGGACCTTAAAGAGTACGGCCATCCCATCGAACTCAATTCGTCGCTCGAGCCCCAATACTTGAAGGCTGCCGAGGCGGTCACGCAGGAGCAAAAGCTGGCCGAACCCATTCCCAAGCTATGCACGCTGGTGACGGCGAGCGCGTTGGACGCCGCTGTCCATGATGCGTACGGCAAATTGCACGGGCTGAACTGCTACCATACCTATGGCCCCGAGTTCATGAATCGTGATCTTTCGTATTATCTAGGTGAGGATTACAAAGGAGAGTACCCGGAAAAGTACGTTTTGAAGGAACCCAAGGCCCGGATGCCGATGTATCACCTGGTTTCGGCGATCGATCCCTTGGTGGACGCGGATATCAAGCGGCGCGTGAACGACGGCCTGCCGGAGACGCTCCCCGAGTGGATCAATTACAACGGGCTGACCCACTTCAAAATCAAATTGGACGGCGACGATTTGAAATGGGATTCCGAGCGCGTGCTCGGCGTGGACCGGGTGGTTACGGAGACCGAGCAAAAGCGCCGGGTGACGGACTGGGTTTACTCGCTGGACTTTAACGAGCGCTGCCCCAATGTTCAGTATCTTGTCGATTTTCTGCACCGGGTTAGGGACCAGTCGCCGGGAGGCTTTGCGCGGATTCAGTACGTCGAGCAGCCCACCGCGCGCGATCTTGACACGCATCGCCAGAACGTGATGTTTGAGGCCGCCAAGTTGAAACCGGTAGTCATCGATGAATCCTTGACCGACCTCCACGCGCTGAAACTTTCCCGCGAGATGGGGTACACAGGAGCGGCCCTCAAAGCCTGCAAAGGGCAGAGCAACATGATGATCCTCGCTCCTTATATGGAAAGGAACAAGATGTTCCTCTGCGTACAGGACCTCACCTGTCCCGGCGCCTCGCTGATCCAATCCGCGAGTTTGGCCGCGCACGTTCCCGGCGTCAAAGCCATTGAAGCCAATTCGCGTCAGTATGTGCCCGCGGCTAACCGAGGCTGGGAAAAGCGCTTTCCCGGCATTTTCCACATCACAGACGGCACCATGGACACTTCGCATTTGAACGGCCTGGGAATCGGGGCGGTGTAGGACCCGCATATGCAGAAAACTCAACCGCTGTCATCCTGAGCGCAGCGAAGGATCTTAGCAGTTGTCGCTGAACCACCGAACTTAAACAAACTGCCGACATCCTTCGCTGCGCTGAGGATGACAGGTCCGTGGGTGCAGGAAGGGAAAGGATGCGCGACGTGCTCTCCAGACGCAGGTTTCTCGAAGCCTCATCGGCCGCCGCTTTGGCCGGCACTGGAATTGTCTCCAGCGCCGCTCGCGCCCTCTCGTACGTCCCTGCCCCCTTTCGCGGCACTCTTTGCCTTTTCTCGAAATCCGTTCCTCATTTGAATTGGCAGGAGCTGGCCATAAGCTCGAAGCGTGCCGGGTTTGGAGGGATCGACCTTACCGTCAGGCGCGACGGGCACGTGATGCCGGCACGCGCGGCGGAAGATCTTCCCAAGGCGGTCGCCGCAATCCGCGCTGAAGGCTTGGAAGTCCCGATGATCACGACGGAACTGGTGCGCGCCGACGATCCCACTGCCGTGCCCATCATGAACACCGCCTCGCGGCTTTCCATTCCTTACATGAAGCCGGGGTACTACCATTACAAATTCGTCGACGTGCGTAAAGAGGTGGAAGAGGCCGGCAATCAATTCCGGGGACTGGCCAAGCTGGCGGAGCAATATAGAATTCAATTGGGTTTTCACAATCACGCCGGGTACATCGGATGTCAGCTTTGGGATTTCGCACCGGTGATCGATTCCCTGGACCCGAGGTGGGTGGGATACTACTACGACCTCGAAAACGCGGCGGAAGAAGGCGGTGCGCAAGGCTGGAGGATCGACGCCAACCTGGCGATGCCCCGGCTGAAAATGCTGGCGGCCAAGGATATGTATTGGAAGAAGACTGACACCGAAGGTTGGCGCGCCACCACTTGCCCACTGGGCGAAGGGATGTGCAATTTCAAAGTGCTGTTGCGAATGGCGGCGGAAGCCGGGTTCCACGGCCCCATCTCTCTCCACATGGAATACCAGATTCCCGGCGTATCTGACGAGCAGGGCATCGCACTCTCGCGAGCCACGGACGACGCCCTCATGGCCGCCGCGCAGCGCAACCTTGACACTTTGAAGGCGCTGCTGCACCAAGCGTATGAAGCCAGTTGATTGAGGATGGCATTGGCTGGCGCTGCTTTGGAGTGCGGCAGCTTGCTGCCGCTTTTGCTCAGGCCAGCTTGCTGGCCGGGATTGGGACACCTAATGAGCGCGAGCAAGTTCGCGCTCGGGGAAAGCGGCAGCAAGCTGCCGCACTCCAAAGCGGGGCTAAAGCCCCGCCCCTCCGGAACCTAGAAAGGGTGATTTTATGAGTGACTTATCTCGCAGAGAATTCGGCAAGCAGGCAATTGCCGCGGGCCTTGCCACAGCGCTCAGCGCCACGCGCGTTCAGGGCGCGAACGACCGCATCCGGGTGGGCTTTATCGGACTCGGAAATCGCGGGGACCAGGTCCTCGACGGATTTCTCGTGCATCGAGACGCGGAGGTGGTGGCGATTTGTGACCTGTACCAACCCTACCTCGATTTTGCGGCGCATAAAATCGGAAACAACCCGCGGCAGTTTAAGGACTATCGCCGCCTGCTGGAACTGAAGGATATCGATGCGGTGGCGATCTGCACGCCCGACCACTGGCACACATTGATCAGTATCGAGGCCTGCGAAGCCGGAAAGGATATCTACGTCGAGAAGCCGCTTTCGCTGGTGGTTGCCGAAGGACGCAAGATCGTGGAAGCCGCACACCGCCACCAGCGCGTGACTCAGGTGGGGCTGATGCGCCGATCGAGCCCCATCATGAAGGAAGCGGTCGACCTCTTGCGCAGTGGCGGCATCGGGAAGATCACCACCATCCGCTCCTTCCACATCCAGAATGAGTGGCCGAACGGCATCGGGAATCCCCCGGACTCAGACCCGCCCGCCGGTTTGGATTGGGACGCCTGGCTGGGACCGGCGCCCAAGGTTCACTACAATCGCAACCGCGGCTTCTACCGCTTTCGCTGGTTTTACGACTACTCGGGAGGCCAAATCACCAACTTTGGCACGCACTTTCTTGATTTCAGCCACTGGGCACTGGGCGCCGACGCGCCGCTGGCTGTGACCGCGATGGGTGGAAAACTGGCGGTCCAGGACAATCGCGAAATTCCGGACACTGCGGAGGTGATGTGGACCTATCCCGGCGGCACGCTTGTCACCTTCTCGCAGTTCAACACCAACGCTTCACCCGCCGACCGCCGCGGCAGCACCATCGAAGTTCGCGGCACCGAGGGCACGATGTTTCTTGACTGGGACGGCTACGAAGTCATACCGGAAAAAGTGTGCGAAGTGGATTTCCCCGCTTCGACGCCGCTCGACCGGAAGGTCGATGAGCCGCGGATGAAACAACGGCATACCATGGTCAAAGCCAGTAAAGCCGAGGGTAAGGACGGCACACCCGAGCATGCGCGCAACTTTCTCGATTGCGTGCGCAGCCGCAAGGCGTGCCATTGCGATATCGAAATCGGTCATCGCAGCACCACCACGACCCTGATCGCAGATATTGCCCTGAGGTCGAAAGCGTATTTGGAATGGGATCGAAGCGAGGAGTGTTTCACCAACAACTCGGCGGCGAACAAGCATCTCCGCTACGAATACCGTCCGCCCTACCGATTCCCGAGCTAGTGCTCTGAATCGAAAGATCATCGAGCGTGGAGGTCATTCGACAAACGGAGAAACCGGTTTCACGCCAAGGCGCAAAGCACGCAAAGGTCCCAAAGCAATCACAGGACTCCCTCTGTGCGTCTCTTTGCGCCTTCGCGCCATTGCGTGAGATGTTTTGACTTTTTCACGCCTTCTATTCAGAGCGACTTAAGTAACGGCGCGTCCTTTCGTGGCACGGCCGTCCCGGCCGTGATCACGGGCGGGACGCCCGTGCCACGATTTATGTCGCTCTGTATAGCGCCGTGGGCAGGACGCAGTCTGGGACGGTCGTGGCTTCCGTTCTATCGATCGCGTTGCTCAAGATGGCCGCGGGGCGCCTTGGGAGCGCAGTACTGGTACCCTCAAGACAGGGTCGGATTACCTTGGTGTTATTGCGCGCGGATATTTCAACTGGGTAAAATGCGGCTCAATTAGACAGAGGCTCGGGTGCCCGAGCCCTTAGTGTTAAGACAGTGAAAATCCTTGGGAGGAGGGGCACACCCGGGAGGAAGACCCGACCCGGGTGCGCCCCGAGGCAGAGCCAATCAGAGGCTCGCAAAGTAGTCAGTCGGTAAGCTCCCGAAGCCTGCCGTGTTCACGCGTTGGCCAATCACATTAGCGAAATAATTCAGAACGGAAGCCAGTTTGAGGGCTGCCTTTTTCTCGTCCGCTTTCAGAATTCGCCGCGCGGCGAGTGAAATCAATTGCCAGCGGAAATACAGCATGAGAAGGCGTTCTTCCCGGGCCGAGCGCCGGCTCGCGCCGGCCGTGTTCTTCAGGAGGTAGGTCAGGGCATTGAAATCACATTTGAGCGCCCTGGGTAGACGGGAGTAGTCAACTGTGGCGCCGGGCTCCGCCAGCGCCCTTTGTACGGAAGGAAACTCCAAACGGATCACGTTGGCAATGGATAGGTAATACTCTCGCTCAAACTGCCGGTGCAGAATCTTCTGGCAGGCAGCCTGAAGGAAGAAGAGGAATATGGCCATCGAGAGCGCTAAAATCAGCCAAGACAGAACCATTCGCCCAGCCTCCTCCTCTGAAATTCTTTCACGTAACTTATGACATAGTCAGACCGCGGGAGCAATGGTACGGGAGTACGTGGTTGGGATCGGGGTGTGTCGAGGCCGGAATCCACAAGGTAATGTCAAGATAATTAGCCCCCCGAAGTGCACTTCGAAAGAGCGACAGAAACTGGCGCTGGATTATTACAACTATGTTACAATAGTGTTACGGATCTGTTACACCTCCGCTGGGAGGAGGCCAGATGGAAGTCCTTATTTGCGCCGTTCACTCCCAAGCTTCTTGCGTTAGAGGCGCCATCAGCAATGGGGCGCGCCGCGTGTCTATTTGGTTCACGGAAGAAGTAGCCTCGCAACCTTGACAGTTGGAGGTAAGCTCTATGTTTCGAGATGCTTTAACGCTCGTCAGTCTCGGAGCTGCTCTGTGCGGAGGACTGCTTAGCTCATCCCTTCGCCCCGAGCCACTCAAAAGGCAAACCAGTGCCGTCAAAAACAGCCCTACGAGTCTGAAGGTGCAAGCCGAAGATCTGCACCCCTTCACCCGTGTCGTTTATATTTCAGCGGACACTGATCTGAACACCATCAGATTTGAAAAGGCCAACAGCGTCAAGCTCCCGACCAAAATCACATGGACCACAGATACTGACTACTGTGCGGAACTCACACTCTTCCGCGACCCAGGCGGGTCCATGGAGTGTCCGCGCAGGAGGACCGGCTCACTCACTGCGGCGTATGAGATCACCTATTCTTACCGTGGTCAGGGGTTGGCCTCCGACGAGTTTGGAATCGGATACTTCGTTTTTCAGGTGTATTTTCGACCCGATGAGTTGGTTTCCACCCTCCGAAGGGCGCTCGTCAATAGGGAATTGAGCCGGACGGAGAAAGCAAGCTACTTCAAGGTTACGACCTCTCGCGAGCACGTACAGCAAGTTGTGATTGACGAGGGGAAATCCGCTCTCTGCGATACTGTGCTTCTGGATGGCGTTTGGATTTCCGCCGACCCCAATTGCCAAGAGCGGATCAAGTACAAAGTTATCACCACGCCGTCAGACTACATCGCCGTCAGAGTTGATCCCGTTCCGGCACCCTAAACCGACGCAGGGGTTGGCCGTGCACAGACAATACGATGGCGGGGTGGCAACGAAGAGGAAGACAATACCCTACGGGGCCGGCTGCTAACCAGCTAGGAGCAGGCGCGGGCGAAGCCCCACGAGCGGGGCTGAGGAAGGAAGTATACCGAGCAAGCTCGAAGGAAGGTACACCTCGAAGTGCCAGGCGCAGGAGATCAATTCTCCGCGCCTGTCGCTAACATCCGACCGCGCGAAACCCACGGCGTACAGCGCCACTCAAGCTGCACGCTTGAGGCTGGAGTTGGGGTGTTGCCAGCCTGCCTCTTGTTCAAAACCCTTCACCGTGTAATAGACGGCCTTATCGAAGAATCGTCCCACCAAGCGCTGCAATTCCCGGTCTCCGTGCAACTCGACGGCTGAATCAGCCATGCCGGAAAAGTGAATGTACTCGAGCAGATGATTCTTGATCAGTCCCAATGAGTAAACAATTTCGTTGACAGGAATCCCCTCAGCAAAACGCTTCTTTCCCAACTGAGTGTAACTGGACTCAATCGCCGACTCGGTCTCGTCGTTGAGCCATCTTCCGAGGTTGTGATAAACGTCATAAGTCCGAAGATGCAACTCTTCGCGGGTCAGGTCGTGATAGTGTGGAGTGCGATGGTTACTTCGCAGGTCGTCGATGAGATCGCGGGTCAACTGCTCAGCATGGTCCTCAATAATCTGTACCAGGCGGCGGGAGAGCATAGGGCACCTCCTTCCTGCCGGCGTGTCCCTTAATATGGACTTCCGTCCAGGAACTCCAACTGGCTTGAGTGTACACCCAGTGGCCTCGATTTCAAATGCTCCCTTTCTACCCTTGCGGACGTGATCCGTTGGTGCCTCAGTTGCCAGCCCTTCGATAAAACCAGATGGCCCCGCTGCGCGCTGGAAGGCTGAAGGTGAAGCCACTGGCGAGCAAGTCTCTTCCCGTGACCTCTCTTATTTCGCCGCTTTCGCCGTTTTCAAAAACGTACGTCACGCTTGAATCGAGCCCCGCCGGATGGATCGTAAGTGCCTCATCCTGCGATGCCGGCAAATGGATGGCCTGGACAAATCCCTGGCCTTTCTCCGGGCTGTCAAACTGCCAGGCGACCCATTGGTCGGGGCTGCGGCGGAAAGGAGTGTGAGGATAGTAATCACCATACAGGATGAGGTTGGCGGCGCGGCGCCAGACGGCGATCATCTTCTGCGACTCTGCGAAATCGTAATCGTCGCGTTTGATGTCCAGTCCTAAGGCCAACATAGGAGCCATTGCGCAGTGGTAGGCGTAGCTGTCGACCTGTTTGTCGAACCGTCCCGGCTTGTCGAGGTCCCAGGAGAGCGTGACGTCCTTGAAATAAGGCAGCCACTCGAAAAGCGTCTGGTGAAATGAGAGTTTGATGGCGTGATACCCGTAACCGTAGTCGGAGTAGTGCAACGGCACAGCACGGCGCATGGTTTCCAGATCGTTGCGGCGGCCGCCGCTCGAGCACGAATCGATCCACAGGCCGGGATTCCTGGCCAGCAAGTCGTCCCAGTACTTGAGGTAGCCCTGCACATGCAGGTTCTCGTTCATCCCCTGGCGGTCCTCGGTCTCGTTCTTGCGCCAGTATTCCAGCGGCTCGAAATTGAAATCCTGCCGGTAAACCTTGATGCCATTTTCCTTGATGAGCCGGCACACATGCTCGGTGAGCCACGCACGGCATTGCGGGTTGCCGAGATTCAAGAGGCTATTCTCATTGCCCTCGAGCGTGAGCAGCCATTCCGGGTGTGCGCGACTGAGTTCGGTGCCCTGCCGCACTCTTTCCGGTTCGAACCAGACCAACAGGCCGGCGCCGTTCTTAGTCGCCAGATCAGAGACCGGCCTCAAGCCATGGGGAAACCTTGCAGGGTCGGGTTCCCAGGTGCCGGTGTTCGGCCAGTGGCCCCCGCAGGGATACCAGCCGGCGTCGATCCACCAGATGTCAAAGTTAAAGCCCAGCCGCTTGAACTTTTCCATATACCGGAGCTGGTTCTCTTCCGTCGCGCGCGTGAATTCTTCGCCCTCATCCGTGGCAGCCACCGCCAGAAGTGGTTTCAGGGGCTGGCCGTTAGGCCGGGGCAGAATGTGGGCAAGGTACCAGCGGCGCCACAGATTTACCGCTCGGGACGAGTCGCCGGACCACGTCAGGACGGTCATGCGTGGTGTGCGGATGCGTTCGCCGGGTCTTAATCGCAGGTTTGTCTTCTGTTGACCCGCTTGTACGTGTACGCCGTCCGGCACTCCCTCGAAGTGGATGGCCCACTCGCCCGGCCAGCCGATGGCGAGCGCGAGTCCCCACTTATCGAACATGATGCGATAGTAAGGGAACGCGCCGTCGCTGGGGCGGCCGCCGTTGGGTGCAAAACTGAGCGAGGCTCCGATGTCCAGGCCTTTCACGGTTGGCGTGTAGCCTGCCTCGCTGTAGAAGTCGCCATTGTTCGAGTACAGCAACGGTTTGGTACCTTGAAATCCTCCATCCAGAGCCAGAACGTCGCGAATGATCGGCGTGGCATCCCGTCCTTCATTGCTAAACCACGCCACCCACTCCGTCACTGGGAAATCTCTGTACTCCGTGAACTCCACTCGAACGTGCAGGTGAGTCTTGGGATCGGTGCCCTCGAAGTCTGTTTCGACGCGCGTGTTGTCGATCAGGCGCCGGAACACTTCGGGTCGCCACGCGGGTGGAATGCCGTGTATGGGTTTGCCATCCAGCACAAAAGAGATGGGAAGATCGGCGGCGCGGGAAAAGAAGCGCCTGACCAATGACTGGCTCCTCAGCATATCCGCCGGCTTGGGCGCTGCCGGTGTCCGGCGTGTCGATTTGGCGACAGCATTCGTTTTTGTCGACGCCTGCATAGTTCCCGCGTATGCCGGCCGGCCGATGTAAATGCGGGCGAGCACGATCATCCCTAGAATGGCTGCAAGTCGCACACATGTGTTCACAAATGCATGATTTCTTTTGCAGTTGGTATTCATGGCGGCTAAGACACTACCGCGAGAGCCCGCCTTTGTCTATGGGGAACTTGCGCCAGCTCAAGAGATTGTAAACGTAGAGCGCGATGCAGAAGAGATTTGCGGGAACAAAACCAACCTGAGAGGTTCTAATGCCGATGATGCAGATAATCACGCTGTTCGCCCCGGCGATCATCCATCCCTGCCATAATCTCCTTCCAACCAGTACCGTGGAAAGCACAGTAAGGGCGCAGGAAATGTAATCAAGCCGCAGCAGGCTGTGGCAGCCTTGCGGTAGGAGGCCCCGGGTCGCGCGTGCGACCACCCAATCGCGCGACACCAAGCCATGAAGAACAAAGAGTGAGGCCGCGGCATTAAAGCCGCCGGCGTCGCAAGAATGGGTGACTTTCCTCAAACTATCTTGGAATTGCACGCCTGGTGCCAAAGAGCACTTCTCTATTGAGGGTCCAACTTCACCGTCATTCCGGTCTGCCGGGACGCGAACGCCCAGATGTCCGCAAGCTCAGCGATGCGGCGGTCGAGCGGCCGGTAGCCATGGCTTCCCTGAGCTTCGATTCGAATGAGAACAGGCTTGTCGCAACCCGCCACAGCGCTTTCGACGCTCTGCAAGGTCGCAGCAAATTTGAACGAGTGGCTCGGAACAACACGGTCGTCATGGTCTGCCGTAGTTATGAGGGTTGCCGGGTAGCAGACGCCGCGCCTGATGTTCTGTAACGGCGAGTAGGCGCGCAGATAGACGAAGGCCTTGGGATCACTGGACTTCCCATACTCGGGCGCCCAGGCTGCGCCGCCGGTGAACTTGTCGTAGCGCAGCATATCCATCACGCCCACCTGAGGCACTGCCGCAGCAAATAGATCCGGACGCTCGGTCATCGCCGCGCCAACCAGTAGCCCGCCGTTCGAAGCACCGTTGATGGCCAGCTTCGCCGGCGAAGTGTACTTCTCGCGGATGAGGTATTCCGCGGCGGCGATGAAGTCATCGAACACGTTCTGTTTCTTTTCGAATTGGCCTGCATGATGCCAAGCCTCGCCGTATTCGCCGCCGCCCCGAATATTCGCGAGCGCGTACACGCCCCCCTGCTCAACCCAGGCGATGACGGAGGGACGGAAACCCGGCTGCGACGAAATCGAAAACCCGCCATAGGCGTAGAGCATTGTAGGATTCTGTCCGTTCTTTACCAGGTCTTTGCGGTGAGTGAGGAACATCGGCACGCGCGTGCCGTCCTTGCTCCGATAGAACGTCCGCTCGGTCACGAAGAACGCGGGATCAAAAGTGAGCTTCGGCGGATTGAACGGCTGGCTGCTGTCGGCCGTGGCGTCGTAGACGTAGGCGGTGGTCGGCTGAAGCGGCGAAGTGAACGCATAGAGAATCTCCGGCCGGTCGAAGCGCCCCGACAAACGCAAGGCCGACCCCAGCCCGGGCAGCTTGACGTCGCGCACCAGCTTCCCGTCGAGCGTATAAAGCCGCACTACCGAGGCAACGTCCTGCAAGGAAAGCATGCCGAGTTGCCCCGCGACCAGCGAGGCGTCCTCGATGGGCATGGTCCCTTCGGGGATCACCGTTCGCCAGTGCTCCGCCTCCGGAGTTGCAACCGGCGCCACGATGATTTTGCGGTTCGGCGCATCCTTGTCGACGGTCATGAAGAGCTTACCGTTCGCTACGCCGAGCGGCCTGTAATTCGCGTCCTGTCCAGTAACCACAGGTCGAATCCGAGCCTGGACATCGGGATGCTTGGGGACGCCGAGGTCCGCAACATACACTTCATTCTTGTCCGTGCCTTTAGTTGTGATGACGAATAGATAGCGTCCCGTCTCGTTGATGTCGCCAAAGATGAGCCACGAGGGTTGGTCGGGCCGCTCATAAATTTTAATGTCGACTGCCTGCTCGGTTCCGAGCTTGTGATAATAGAGCGTCATGTGCTCGAGCTTGGCTTCAAGCTGCTTGCCTTGGGGCGGCTCGGGAAACCGTGAATAGAAGAAGCCTTGCCCGTCTTTCGTCCATGCGACGTTGCTGAACTTGACCCATTTGATGGTATCCGAGGTTTTCTTTCCCGTCGCAAGCTCGCGTACGTAAAGCGTGACCCAATCCGATCCCCCTTCGCTCAAACCATAGGTGAAGTGTTTGCCATCCGGAGAGGGCCTGAACTCTGAGAGCGCTGTCGAGCCATCGGGCGACAACTGATTCGGATCGATGATCATCTCTTCGGCGCCGCTCAGTGTGACGCGTGAATACCAAACGTCCTGCTTTTGCAAGCCCGAATTCTTCGTGTACCACCAGCGCCCGCCTTCCCAGAACGGCACGCTGGTACGAGCATAGTTGAAAAGCGCTGTGATGCGCGCCCGAAATGCGTCGCGTCCCGGCAGTGCTGCAAGATAGGGCATGGTGACGGCGTTTTCCGCCTTCACCCAGTCTGCGACTTCCTTGCTGTCCAGGTCTTCGAGCCAGCGGTAGGGATCCCGAACTTTGACGCTGCCGTAGGTGTCGACTGTATCCACGGTGCGCGTGGGCGGATATTCGATGCGCGCCTGCTGCGAGAGAGCTGCGATCGCTATCAAGCCTGCGGACGCGAGAAGCAGGGAGAACTTAAAACGGCGCATGGATTCCTCCATATTCCGGGTAGGCGGTCTTTGCTGCGGGGAAGAGGGTAGAGTTGGGTGGCAGCGAGATTCGTGTGCTCGACCTCATACGCCGCATCGATCCCCGCCAACTGACACTTCGATCATGCGGCAGTGGGATAGTAGCTGACCCATCACTTTCAGCCGGCCCCCGAACGTTGGGTACTGGATATCCTCGTACGGCCATCATAGGGCGCAGTCTCTGCGAAGTCAACGTTGGAGAGTATTCCGTGGCCGAAGCTCGCGCCTTGCACCGGCTGCGCTCTCTTCGGATGTTATGTAAAAGGGTAACCTGATAGCGGTCAATTAGGCGGAGGGTATAATTTCCATTAATACTTGGGTACGCGACTTGTGCGTGGCTTATTCGACTTCACGTGGGCCGCCTGCATGCTTCGAGGCCTGCCGCAGCGCGTTGCCGACCACCCATTCCACCCCATCCCTGTAGTATGGGTAGGTGAAGTAGTCGAAAGCGCCTAGCTCCATCGCTTCCAGATACAAGCGTGCATCGTAGAAATCCGCACATACGATGACTGGAACTTTTGACCCACTTCCCAGGGAGTTCAAGAGTTCGCGAAAAGTCCCATCCCTGGGACTTGCATGACATATCGCTAAGGCAGTTTCGTGACGCGCAAGCAGGTACAGTGTCTCCTTCACAGAGGAGGAGGGGATAGGTACTAAGCCCTTCTGCCTGAGCAGGTTTATGAGCAATTCCTCGCTCTTGATATCACTGCCGGCAAGCACGACGTAAAAGGGGTTCTTCTTAGCAGGCTCTGGTTTGGGAATAAGGTTGAGTGGGGTCATTTCCATTCACCTCCGGCTAAAGACGAGGGCAGTTATCTTACTTTAATTAAATAAAAAGTCAATTGAAAAGAATGTACACGTTGTGGCTATCTTTAAGTTCCTACCGCCCGGTAAGTTCTGACATAGGCTAAAGTCCAGGGAATTAGGAATTTGCGATTGAAAAAGCAGGAGACGGCATAGAGGTAACAAGCCAGTCAACAGGCATCAACCGCCAGCACAAACCGTCCCCTACAACCTATTCACCGTGCCTTCGCTAATGCGAAGCAGGCTACATATTTCCCGGTTGCTTTTGCCGTCCGCCACCAGGCCCAGCAACTACAATTCGCGTTCAGTCAAACCTGGTCTGCTGAGCGGCTCGGCTAATCTCGCCGCCACCCCCGGCGCGATATGTGACTTCCCGGCGCGCACGGTGCGGATACACTCGAGCAACTCCTCGCGCGACGCCCCTTTAACGACGTACCCTTTTGCGCCCCCCTTCAAGGCCCGGTAGACGTCTTCATTGTCCTCGAAGGTCGTCAGCACAACCAATCGGGCTTCGGGGAAGCGGCGGCAAATGACGCGGATCGCGTGCAGCCCGTCCATTCCGCGCATTCGCAAGTCGATCAGAGCGACATCGGGCCGGTAGAGAGAGAATTGCTCAATGGCCTCGCTCCCATCGCCCGCTTCGGCCACAACCTTCATGTCGGGCTGCCGATTAATCAGGGCAGACAAGCCCTCCCGCACCACGGGATGATCGTCTGCGACCAGAACGCGAATCGATTCAGGATCACTCATGATGTCCGGCCCTCTCGAGCGCCCGGAGAGGTTCGAGTCGCCACGGTCAGCCGCGTTCCCTGACCCGGCTCGCCGGAGATTTCAATTCGCGCGCCCATGCGCTCTGCGCGCTCGCGCATGCTGATGAGGCCGAACCCTTTTCCGCCCACATGGGCGTTTGGGTCGAAACCCCGGCCGTTGTCGTGCACACAAAGGTCGACACCGGATGGCTGGTAGGTTATCTGGACTCGAATTTTGCTTGCCTGGGCGTGGCGCAGGGCATTCACAACCGCTTCTTGACAGATCCGCAGCAGTCCCAAAGCCTTGTCATTGGGCAACGCGTAGGGTTCGCCGCGGAGTGAGAACCCGATCGCGGTGGGGTTGCCGACTGCTACCCGGGTAAGGAAACTCTGCACCGCCCCAACCAACCCCTCGGCGTCCAACTCCGGCGGACACAATGCCCAAACCGAACGCCGCGCTTCCGCGAGGCCGCTGCGCGCCACGGCCTCGGCGAGTTGGATGCATCGCGCTACCTCTTCAGGGTTCTTGCCGTTGAGTTCTCGGGCGGCTTCCAACTGGAGCAGGATGCCGACAAAGTCTTGCGCCAGGATATCGTGGATCTCTCCCGCAATCCGGTTACGTTCTTCAATGATCGCCGCTTCCTTGAGCTGCGCCATCACTGCTAGTTCGGCTCGTTTACGTTCGATGGCATAGCGAATAGACCGTCCCAGCGCAGACGGCGTGAAACTGCCTTTCAGCAGGTAGTCCTGTGCGCCCAATTGCACGGCGCTAATGCCCACAGTTTCGTCGTCCAGTCCGGTCAACACTACCACCGGCACCCCGGGTTGGGACTGGCGCAAGCGAGTCACAGTGTCCGAACCTTGAGAGTCGGGCAACCCAAGGTCCAGGAGCACTGCATCGTACGATGCCACCGCCAGGCTGGCCAACGCATCGTCTAGCCTCTCGACGTGCGTGGTCTCGAACTGCGCGTCTGGGATCCTTCCCAGAACATTCTCCAGCAAGCACGCGTCTGCCGCGTTGTCTTCGACGACCAGGGCGCGGACTCGAACCCCGTGATTGTTCATAATACCCACAGTAAGCACAGCCTCCCGGTTGCGCTCAGGTGATTGTTGCGTTACGATTGCAATCCCCAACTACACGTGCTCACTTTCAGTGGGCACGTTTTGTGCCAAAATGATCTGCGGCCAGTTATGCCTTTGTTTTCCTGTGAATATGAGGTGGTGTTGAAATTGACAACAGGCGCCCGTGCCTTGAATGGGCGAAAACTCCCGCCCGATTTGCTGTAACTGCGTTGAATGTCAATTAGCGGCGTCAGAATGAGGTGGCACAGGCACACCTACCTGTAGGTTGGACTAATCGCAGACCCTACGTGCACAGGCGAGAATGCCTGTGCTACGGGGCGATCATAGGCTGACCCGATTTCGGCCTGACTGCTTGCTGGCGTACAAATGTTGGTCCGCCCGCTTCATGAGGGATTCCGGCGAGTCTCCGGGAGCAACCATTGCAGCCCCCACTGAGATCGTCACCCGTATCCCTGTTCCACTCACAGGGACGGTAGACTGCGCGACCAGTTTCCTGAGTTTCTCGGACACGGTCTCCAGGAATTGTCGCGTAATCCCTGGAAGAATGGCCAAGAACTCGTCGCCACCCCAGCGGCCTACCACGTCGGATGCGCGCAGACAATTTGACATGGTCTTTGCGATGGTCACCAGCACAGTATCTCCGGCGGCGTGCCCGTAAGTGTCGTTGATGTTCTTGAACTCATCCAAGTCGGCCAGCAGGATTCCAACCGGGGTGCCAAAGGTTGAGAACTGTTCGAGATGCTGGGATAGTTGCTGCTCAAGGTAGCTGCGGTTTCCCACTTGTGAGGCCGGATCAAGAAAGGCGAACTTTGCGAGATCCTTGGCTCGCTCCCTCACTGCCCTTTGGCGGGAATTGTCGCTAAAGACCTCGACCGCTCCCACCACGTCGCCGTTCCCGCCCCAAATCGGACGAACCCTGACTTCCACCGGAACTCTGTGTCCGCTCTTATGGTGAAGGTAAACATCCGCCCGATGCGGCAGGCCATCCTCGAGCGTGCGGGTGAGAGGACAGTCTCCTGCACAGAGCAGACATCCGGCATCGTCGATGTGCATCAGGAAGTTGTCGGAGCATCGTTTACCCAACACTTCCTGGGCGCTGTACCCCGAGAGTTCCTCCGCTGCGCGGTTCCAGTAGGTGATCCGGCGCTCCCGGTCGGTGACATAGACGCCGTCAGGCAGGCTGTCTACGACGTGTTTAAAAGGCGGTTTAATTTCGTCGGGGGAAGGCGCCGAAAGAACGGGGATCGGGGAGTCCATAGGTTTTTTCTACCTCATCAGGCACGATAACCTGTCCGGAGAATAAAGCCTAACATCTGATCCGGTCGGGCGCTGGATCGGCTGAAAACAGAAAGCTCTTCCCCACCCGGCGATGTCTAATATGGAATCCAGCTTTTTAGTATACACCTTCGGAAATGATCTGGCATCGGCCATGACCGTCCGCGCCGCAGAAAACAAGGTGCCTCTCCAGATCCTCTAGAGATATTAATAGATGAGTACACACACATAGTTGATACCGCGCGGCCAAGCCCTGGATCGCCACCCATTCGTGTCGATGCTGGATGGATGATGATGGCCCTGCGACGGGGAAACTCCGTACCCCGATCCTGAAATGCTTTGTGATTTTACGCCGAGCGGATTCTGTGCAACGAGGCCAAGGCCCGTGGTTACTTTTTTGAAAGCTATGCCTTGGTGCGTTCCAAAGAACGCATTCGCCTTAATTCTGCCGTCGGAAATCGTCTGCCATTCGAACCTGGCCGAGAAAGGCCGATACGACAGCAGGGTCAAATTGCGTGCCGGAGCAGCGGAGTACCTCGGCAACGGCATCTTCGAAAGTCCGCGGAGCCTTGTAAGCTTGTTCGGAAACCATGGAGTCGAAACACTCGGCCACCGATACAATGCGCGCCCCCAGAGGAATCTCCTCTCCTTTCAACTGGTCGGGGTAACCATTGCCGTCGAATCGCTCGTGGTGGTGAAGCACGATTTGCTCAATGCCTTCCTCATTCATCGGTTCCAACATCCGCGCTCCCCAGGCCGCGTGGCTCTTCATGATCTCAAACTCTTCCGCCGTCAGCAGGTCGGGTTTCGAGCGTACCTGTTCGGGAATATGGGTCTTGCCGATATCGTGAACGATGCCCGCCACGCGGATTTCTTCGACTTCCGCTTCAGATAACCCCAACTGCGAGGCAATCTGGCATGCCAGCCTGGATACCCCTTGGAAATGCTCCAGACCATGGGGAGGTCTGGCCTGAACCTCGAAAGCGAGGGCAGCGATCGTTTCCCAAAATGAGGCGTCCTCGTCTTCGCGCCCCATCGTCATTTCTTCGAATTTGTGCTTGTAGCAAGCGAAGGCATGAGTGCCGGTGGGAAACCTCCGGTTCGCAGGGACTCCTCGGAGTGTTTCCGGTGGCCGCCAATTGCGCTCGCGACCGTTTGTCGCACCGACAGTAAGGCCCGCGCTCCGCACAGGAGAATCAAGTTTGTTTACGAGACGCGGCCGTTCCTTCCAATATTTGAATAAGACTGCTCCTAACACCGCAACCGACGCTACGATCAACCAATCCAGCCAAATCATTCGTTCCTCCGTCCTACTCTATCGGCAGATCGGGTCAATCTCTCAAGAACTAAAGTAGTGTATTAATTCAACTCTAGCGTCCTGATTTTCTGGCGCATTTACCGCCCCCAAGTGCGGCCCCACGTGCGAACCAGCACATAACTCTTCGAACTACCGAAGGCGGCATTACTCTATTCCTGAAAGCTCTTACATTCAAGTACCAAAGCCGTTCTATAACATCGAGCCTATTACTTATTTCATCATTATCCTGTGAAGAATCCGCTTTGCCGCGGCCCTGACCGGTCGGGGCCTGACCCTGACTTGACTCGCTACGGCGTCCTTCAAGATTGATCGACCACTCGCTTCGCCAGCGGCATTCCATCGTGGTCGGTCTTACACACCGATCAAGACACCGCCCGCACGTCGACTAACCCCCAAGCACAAACAGCTAAGGTATAATGAAAATCTGGTTCACAAAGTATTAATGATGCTCGGGCAGGGGCGGCAGCGGAAAAGTGGCGTTGAGGGAAGCGCGCTCGATCTTTCGAATGATGCCTCGCTTCTGAACTTGGCCGTTGGGGGAAGGGAGTCACTTTGATGGGGCTGGGAAAACGTATCGCTTATTCTCTGCGTTGTTTTTTCTCTATTCTGCTCTATGGTCAGATTCCGCAGAGTCTTGCCCAGGAATTGGGCATGACGCCGGCTGCTGTGGCTCCCATGGCACCGGTTGCAGAAGCAAGGCCGCCGGATTACGACCGCGCGATCCAGATGCTCGCCTTGCTGCAACGCGAGGGGCGGCTCATCGACTTTTTTGCAGAAGATGTGACGCCGTATCCGGATGCCCAACTGGGCGCCGCCGTGCGAAGTGTCCACCAAAGTTGCCGGCAGGCGCTCGAACGTTATGTCAAACTCGAACCGATTATCTCCTCTGAGGAAGATCGCCCTGTCACGGTGCAATCGGGGTTTGATCCGGCATCCATCAAAGTCATCGGCAACGTCACGGGAAAACCACCACTCAGTGGCTTGTTGCGGCATCGCGGATGGCGCGCCACACAAGTGAATTTGCCTTCTCTGCCCGATGGTGAGGGCCGGTCAGTCGTGGCCCCGGCGGAAGTAGAGATTCCGTAGGGGCGGTTCGCGAACCGCCCCTACGCTACTCGAAAGCGGAGGTCTATTGGACGCAAAGTACATTGTTGGCATCGACTTGGGAACCACGAATTCGGCGCTGGCGCAGTGTGACGCCGACCTGGAAGAAGCAACAGGGCAAATAGCCATCCAGCAAATTCCTCAGCTCGTGAATCCCAACGAAGTAGCGGATCGCACCCTGTTGCCGTCTTTCCTTTATCTCCCCGGCGAATTGGATTTCCCCAAGGACAGCCTGGCATTGCCCTGGGAACCGGCGCCCCGGTTTGTGGTGGGCGAACTGGCGCGCAAACGCGGCGCCGAAAGCCCGTCGCGGCTGGTCGCTTCGGCCAAATCCTGGCTTTGTTATGCGGCGGTCGACCGGACCGCGCCCATCTTGCCCTGGCAGGCTCCGGAAGAAGTGCCCAAGCTTTCGCCGGTGGAGGCCTCTGCGCACTTCCTCGATTACTTGCGCCGGGTGTGGGACCACCACCAGGCGAAGGGGAAGCGCGGTCTGGCTCTCAGCGAGCAGGATGTCCTGCTCACTGTGCCCGCTTCGTTCGATGAAGAGGCGCGGGAATTAACACGGCGCGCCGCAGAACAGGCGGGTTTAAAAAACATCACCCTGCTGGAAGAACCCCAGGCTGCCTTTTATGCCTGGCTGGAAAGCCAGGGTGATGGATGGCGCAAACGCGTCAAGGTGGGCGACCTGGTTCTGGTGTGCGATGTCGGCGGGGGCACAACAGACTTCAGCCTTATTACAGTGTCGGAGGAAGGCGGCGATCTGGTGCTCAAGCGAGTCGCCGTGGGAGAGCACATCCTGTTGGGCGGCGATAACATGGATCTGGCTCTCGCTCGGCTGCTCGAGCAGCGCTTGGAAGCCAGCGGCCATCACGTTGACATCTGGCAGTTGCACAGCTTGTGGCACCAGTGCCGGCTGGGCAAGGAAAGGCTCTTCGAGGAACCGAAAAGCCATAAGCACCCCATTGCCTTGCTGGGCAAGGGCTCCAAGCTGGTGGGCGGGACGATCAAAGCTGAGTTGACGCGCGAGGATGTGAAGCAGGTCCTGGTGGAAGGATTCTTCCCCAAAGTTGCGAGCAGCGAATTGCCCGCGCGGCAACGGCGTATTGGGTTTCAAGAACTGGGACTGCCCTACGCAGCGGATGCGGCCATAACCAAGCATCTGGCGCGGTTCCTTTCGCGGCAGGTGCAGGATAGCCCGGAACTCGAAAAGATCCGCCGCGGCCGGAGCGGCCTGGCGTGTCCGACGCACGTGCTGTTCAACGGCGGCGTGATGAAGGCGGCGGTGCTGCGCGACCGGTTAATCGAGGTGCTCAACGGCTGGCTGCGCGACGAGGGTTTTGAGCCGCTCGGAGCGCGCGAAGTTCTGGATGCCCCCGATCTCGAGCATGCCGTGGCCCGCGGCGCAGCCTACTACGGAAGGGCGCGGCGAGGAAAAGGCGTGCGCATCCGCAGCGGCGCCTCGCGTACCTATTACATCGGCATCGAGAGCGCCCTGCCGGCGGTCCCCGGCATGGAAGCCCCGCTCAAAGCGCTCTGCGTGGTCCCCTTCGGCATGGAAGAGGGTACCGAGGCGAAGATTCCCGACCGGGAGTTTGGATTGGTTGTGGGCGAGGCGGCGGAGTTTCGCTTCCTCAGCTCGAGTGTGCGCAAGCAGGACCAGATCGGCAGCCTGCTCGAAGATTGGGGCGATGAGATTGAAGAGTTGAGCCCGCTCGAGGTGACACTGAAACTGGATGGACAGGAGGGCGCGGTTTTGCCCGTGCGACTGGAATCCCGCGTCACGGAAGTCGGCACACTCGAAGTCTGGTGCGTCTCGCGCGACGGCACGCAGCGCTGGAAGCTCGAGCTGAACATCCGGGAAAAAGCGGCGTAGCAGGCTGCGGGAACCCCCCGAACGCTGTCATTCTGAGAGAGCGTGATTTTTTTGGATATTGCGAAAAAGTGCCATTGATAACAAAAGAGTTAAGTGCTCGAAAATGGCCAAAAATCCAAAAAAATCACAAACTCTGAGCGAAGCGAAGAATC
>Ga0209517_10002321_pt1 | contig 27076 bp, 24 predicted proteins | sample PeaSoiMetSII2010_FD_187695 | JGI IMG/M metagenome (GOLD analysis project Ga0209517, IMG submission 187695) | Peat soil microbial communities from Weissenstadt, Germany - SII-2010 (SPAdes) (version 2) | ecosystem: Environmental > Terrestrial > Soil > Wetlands > Peat | place: Germany...
GTCGTCGAGAGGTACGCCGTACCCAGCCGGAAATATGTGACGGCATCGCCGGGATTCACCGCCAGCGCGGCCTTGAAGAACGTCACGGCGCCGGCAAAATCTTTCAGCGTCATCGAAGCCATTCCTGCCGTGTAGTTGAATAGCGCCGTGGGTCCTGCCAAGCTCTTATTCCAGGCGTCATCGGTTTGGTCCGCGGGCTTCTGGATCTTCGCGAGAACGGCGATGCCCTTCTGCGCCGCGTCCCGTTCCTGCGACGCCTCGTCCTTCGCGTTCGCGTCCGTGTCCTTAAACGCGTAGTTGAATGCCAGCGTCCTCAGATAGAGCGCCTCAAACTGCGTCTTGGCATCCACCTTCTCTCCGAGAGCGACTTCCTGGTCCGCGTACTGGATGACTTTGGGGTAGTTCTTCAATTCGTTGTACGCCAGATAATAGGAGCGGTAGACGTAGGGGAGAAGGGCCGAAGTGGGGAACTTGCTGACGAAATCATCCAAATCCTTGATTCGCTGCCCTGCGTTCGGCTCGTTGGCGGCTTGTTGGTAAAGGTTGTATTCCGCCAGCGTATAAGCCGGCTTTTGGTCCGCCGGCGCCGGTTGCTGGCCCTGAGCGATCGCTGGCGTCGCCGCGCTTCCCGCGATCACTGCGGCCGCCAGGAACATTAAACTCACTCTTGCTCGATTCCACATTCGCATCATCTCCGCTCGCCGCCTCCTAAAGAAGTCGCCTCGAACCTGCATTCACTCGTGTTCGTGGTATGAGGGCCGCATATCCGTTGAAGATGCGCGATTATAGGGAATCCCTCCGCGCGGCGCAAGCAACATTCCCGTTCGGTTGCGCTTTCCTAAGCGCCTCCCGTCCCCGCAGAACCCATCTCTAAATGGTAAGATGGCGCGCCGGGTCGCAACGTCGCCCGCAGCCTTTCGTACACCTTTTCGCGTCGTTCCGCAACCGGAGGAGAACTCATGAATTCACTCGACGCATTGAGCGGAAAGACAGCCCTCATCACCGGCGGCAGCAAGGGCATCGGTTTCGCCATCGCCGAACGGCTGGGAACGATGGGCGCTCGCGTCGCCATCTGCGCCCGAGACGCCCAGCGGCTCGAGAAGGCCGCCGAAACATTGCGCGCCGCGAAAATTGGAGTCCTTCCAATTCCCGCCGACGTCTCGCGCGGCGAAGAGGTCGGACGCATGATTTCGCAAGTCGAGCGCACGCTCGGGCCACTCGATATTGTCGTCAATAATGCAGGCACCGGTGTCTTCGTTCCCGGCCATCAAGCATCGGAACAAGACTGGGACACTGTATTAGACACCAACTTGAAATCGGTGTTCCTGGTCTGCAAAGCCGTTGTGCCCGGAATGATCCAGCATGGTGGGGGACACATCATCAACATCAGCTCGCTCGCCGGAAAGAATGCGTTCCCAGGCGGCGCAGTATATTGCGCGTCCAAATGGGGCCTGCAAGGTTTCAGTTCCTGCCTCGCGGAGGACCTGCGAGGTTACAACATTCGCGTGAGCTTGGTTTGTCCAGGCTCGGTCCTTACCGATTTCGGTCCCCATGCCGGCAAAGACCCCAAGAAAATGCTTCAGCCCGAGGACGTGGCCCACGCCGTCGCCGCCTTGGTTACGCAGGCTCCGCAAAGCTTTATAAGTGAAGTACTTATCCGGCCGGCGCAAAAGCCGTAAAATTCCTCTTGACAATAGTTGTCGCAACGAGTAAAGTGCCAATCGTGACAGCCAAGTCCACAACCGGTTCTGAGGCCACGTCGCAAATGACGCTCGAGAAGCAGGTGTTCCTCGAGTTCTTGCGAATCTCAGACTCCCTCGTCCAGGACGCGGAAAACATCTTGAAGCCCAGTGGTCTTTCGCACACGCAATATAACGTCCTGCGAATTCTGAGAGGTGCTGAGCCTGACGGCCTGGCATGCAGCGGAATTGGCGAGCGCATGCTGACCCACGACCCAGACATCACGCGGCTCCTGGATCGGCTTGATTCTCGCGGATTGATCAAGCGAGAACGCGAACAGGAAGACCGTAGAGTCGTCCGCACGCGCATCACGGAGGCCGGGCTGAAGCTCTTGGCGGAATTGGACGCGCCGGTATGCGACCTGCACAGGAAACAATTGGGGCACATGCAGCCGCAACAGCTTGAGGAATTGAAGAATCTTCTCTCTTTGGTGCGCACAAGCAGCGGCGAGAGCCGTCCGTAGAAGGATCTATTTTTTTGCGCCAATAGTTGTTGTGACGATAAACCATTTAACGGAAAGAGGAGGAACGACAAATGTCCCAAATCGCAGCGGCACTTCAGGTTCGAGGAGTCTCGGAAACTGCCAGTCCCTGGGCGCTCGACGGCGCTCACTCCAGCGCTCATTTCACGGTGCGCCACATGATGATCAGCAATGTTCGCGGCGAGTTCTCTCGCGTTAGCGGAAACGTCCTGCTTGATCCCGTGGACGTCACCCGTTCGCAGATTGAAGTGCACATCGAGACCGCGAGCATCAATACCCGCGAAGAAAAGCGGGACGAGCACCTTCGCAGCGCCGATTTCTTCGACGTCGCGAAGCATCCGAAGATTACGTTTCGCTCGAAGCGTATCGTCGCCAAGGGTGACGCCGAGTATCAAGTCACCGGAGATCTCAGCATTCGCGGCGTCACGCGCGATGTGACGTTTGCCGTGGAAGGGCCGACGCCGGTCGTCAAGGATCCGTGGGGCAATTTGCGAGTTGGCATCACCGCCACCGCCAAGATCAACCGCAGGGACTTCGGTTTGGTTTGGAACGCGCTGGTCGAGGGCGGCGGCTTGATGGTTGGCGAGGAGATTCGGATCGAACTAGACGCTGAACTTGTTCGGGCAGCCAGTCCGAAAGCGGACGCTTGAATTTTCGACATCGCTAAAGGAGCGGCACCATGATCGCAACCAATGAAAGTTCCATTCACGAAGTTATCGCCAAGCGAGCCAGCGCGCGCGCATTTGCGGAGCGTCCCGTCGCTGCGGCAGATCTGCAATCCGTACTGGAGGCGGCACGCTGGGCCGCCTCCTCGTATAACGCCCAGCCCTGGAGATTTCTCGTCGTCCGGCGCGAGGACGCCGCACGCTTTGAAACTGTTCTCAGCGTTCTAGTCCCCATGAATCGCGCGTGGGCCGCATCCGCGCCCGTCCTGATCGTCACCGTGGCGCGCATGAACTATCAGCACAACGAAAAGCCGAATCGCCACGCTTGGCACGACGTGGGCCTCGCAACCGGAAACCTGATGACGCAGGCCGCGGCGTTGGGGATGGTCACCGGCCCAATGGGCGGGTTCGACTCCCAAGCGGCGCGCGAAAGGCTGCACATCCCGCAGGGCTGGGAGCCGGTCGCGGTGATCGCGCTCGGCTATCCGGCGGACGCCGGCGCGCACCCCGCCAAGCCACGCGAGCGCAAACCTCTCGAGGAAATCGTGTACGGAGGGGACTGGGGCGAGCCGATCACGCCCGCTTCAGAAAACGAAGAAATTAACGGGGAAGCAAGCGAATCGGGCGTACCCTTAACGATTCACTGAGTTTGGCGTCGGGTTCTTTCCCGGCGTGCCGGCTTTCGCACCTTGAACGCCCTTGACTTCGGCCACGAGGACCGCAGCTAAATGACCGAGCAACTCAACTTTCTGGTCCGTCACGGCTACGTGCTGCTGTTTGTGTGGGTCTTCTTCGAGCAATTGGGGTTTCCCTTGCCCTCGATGCCGTTGCTGCTCGCCGCCGGCGCTCTCGCCGGTTCGGGAAGAATGTCGCTGGCGTTCGTCCTGGCGATTCCCATCGTCGCCGCAATCCTCAGCGACGCCATTTGGTTTGAGGCCGGCCGCCGCCGCGGCGCGCGCGTCCTGCAATGGCTCTGCAAGATTTCGCTTGAGCCTGATTCCTGCGTCCGCCGCACGCAGAATCTTTTCGAGCGCTATGGTTTGAAATCGCTCGCATTCGCAAAATTTATTCCCGGTTTAAGCGCCGTCTCGGCGCCGCTTGCCGGCATGGGCGGGATTGAGTGGCCGAGCTTCCTGGCCTACGACGGCCTCGGTGCGATGATATGGGCCGGCAGCTACGTGCTGGTGGGGTTCGCCTTCAGCAGTCAGATCGAAAGCGTCGCGAAGCACGTTGCCGCGCTCGGCACCGGACTGCTGGTCGTGCTGGCAGTGCCCTTGGGGGCTTACATCGGCTGGAAATTCATCCACCGCCGGCGCTTCCTGCGCAAACTGCGCATCGCGCGCATCACTCCGCAAGAATTGAAATTGCGGCTCGACGCCGGCGAGGATGTGCTTGTGGTGGATTTACGCGGACCGATGGAATTCCAGGCGGAGCCCGAAGGGATTCCGGGCGCCGTGCGTCTCGAATCAAGCGAAGTGGAGGAGGCGGAGCCGCTCTTTCCGCGCGATCGCGAAGTGGTGCTCTACTGTTCCTGTCCCAACGAAGCCACCAGCGCGCGCATGGCGCTTTTTCTCAAGCGCCGCGGTCTCGAGCACATTCGTCCTCTCGAAGGCGGCCTCGTCGGCTGGAGCGATCTGGGTTATCCGCTTGGGCCGGTCCTCTCGGCGATCGAAGATGCGCCCGAATCCGAAGCCCCGGCGGAAGGCTCTGCCTGATTCCATCTGTTCCGGGAGATCGAATCTAAAGAACTACAAGCGCGGCAGCACAATCCCTTGCTGCGACTGGTATTTCCCCTTCTTGTCCTTGTACGAAATCTCGCACTGTTCGTCCGACTCGAAAAAGATCACCTGGCACAGCCCTTCATTCGCATAAATCCGCGCCGGCAATGGCGTCGTGTTGCTGATCTCCAGCGTCACGAAGCCTTCCCACTCCGGCTCGAACGGCGTCACGTTCACGATGATTCCGCAGCGCGCGTACGTGGATTTCCCCACGCAGATCGTCAACACGTTGCGCGGGATGCGGAAGTATTCCACCGATCGCCCCAGCGCAAAAGAATTCGGCGGAATGATGCAGACCGCGCCCCTGAACTCCACAAACGACAGCGGGTCGAAATGCTTCGGGTCGACGATGGTCGAATTCACATTGGTGAAAATGCGGAATTCGTCCGCCACCCGGATGTCGTAGCCGTAGCTGGACACGCCGTAGCTGATCACGCCGTCGCGCACCTGGCGATCCTCAAACGGTTCGATCATCTTGTGTTCCTGCGCCATGCGGCGAATCCAGCGATCTGGCTTGACCGTCATTCGGGCCTCCGTGGGTCCATCGGGAATGTTTTTGCTTCGAAAAAGAGGCGCATCTTAGCCCACCGCGCATCGCTTGACAACCCGCAACTCCATGTCTAGCATAGGCTTCCACTTGCAGCCGGGGAGGGCCGTGTGATCAAGCTCGATATCGTAAACGCCGTCGTCAGCGCGACGGGCGTCAGCCGCACGAAAGCGGAACAAGCGGTTGAAACCGTCTTTGAGTCGCTGAAACAGGCCATGGGCCGCGGCGATCGCGTCGAGCTCCGGCGCTTCGGCGTTTTCAGCGTCCGTCCCCGCAAGACCGGCATCGGCCGCAATCCCCGCACCGGCGAAGAAGTAAAGATCCCGCCCGGCATGGTGGTGCGCTTTAAGCCGGGCAAAGAACTCCAGGAACTCTGAGCGCTGTCTTTTCCCGAGGCTCGCGAGCGAGTATGTTTCCACGCCGCACGCCCCTCGTTCCGCGCTTTCCTGATCATTCCGACTCGTGCATGATGGAAGCAGCACGGCCAATCGAATGAGTCAAGGCGACCTCCCGGGCGAACGGCCCGTCGAAATCTGGGTTCCCGCGCAACCGCAGCCTTATGCCAGCGCCGCGCCCTATTGGAATGTGCGGCAAGCGCAATCGCGCGCTTCGCTGGCCCTGGCCATCTTTCTCTTCGGTCTCACCGTAATCTCCACGCTGGCCGTCGGCGCGCAATTCGCCTCCGCTTACGCCGCAGGACGCTCGCCCGACTTCAACGATTTCTTTTCCTCCTACGTGAAACTGCTCGCGCACCCGCGGCTGCTCGTCGCCGGTTTTCCGTTCGCGTTCACACTCATCGGGATTCTTCTTGTCCACGAGCTGGGACATTTCTTCGCCTGCCGCTATTACGGAATCGCCGCCAGCTATCCGTTTTTCATCCCTGCTCCGACGCTCATCGGCACTCTCGGGGCGTTCATCCGCATTCGTTCGCCCATCGTCAGCCGCAGGGCCTTGTTTGACGTCGGCATCTCCGGCCCGCTGGTCGGCTTCGCCCTGGCGATTCCGGCTATGGCCATCGGCCTCGCGTTATCAAAGGTCGTTCCCGGCGTCGAGGCGGACTCGGCCGTGCAATTCGGCCATCCCCTCGCGCTATATCTGCTCTTGGAGGTGATTCGCCCCGGCGTGCCCGTCGGCGATGTCCTATTGCATCCGATCGCTCGCGCCGCGTGGGTGGGATTGTTTGCGACCGCACTGAATCTTCTGCCCGCCGCGCAGCTCGACGGCGGCCACATTCTCTATTCGATTTCGAGCCGCCACCACAAATGGATCTCGCTCGCCGTCGCCATCGCGCTCGTCCCGCTCGCAATTTTCGAGTGGTGGGGCTGGCTCGTCTGGGCCGCACTGCTGTTTGCGCTGCGCTTTCGCCATCCGCCCCTGATCGATCCCTGGACGCCGGTCGGCAAAGAACGCGAAGTGTGGGCCTTCGTGGCCGTTGCGATTCTAGTGCTTTGCTTCATGCCCTTGCCCGTCTTCATCGCCAACTGAGCGGCAAAATCTCGGCAAGGAATTTCGTAGCGGCGACCGGAACTTGTCCCGGCCCCGGTCGGGAGGTCGCCATCTTGGATTGTCTCTCCGTCTTCCATCTCAAATTTCCAATCTCAAATTTGAAATTCCGTTCTGTGGGGGTGCCGCACCCTTCGGTTCTAAGGGTGCGGGTTTTGACCTTAGCTCTTTCCCCTCTCCTTTCCGAGCTACATCAAACTCAACGGATCCACATCCACCAGCACCGCCCGCTCCGGAATTTCTTTCTTCGCGCAAGCCTCCAGACATTCCCGCAACAATCGCCCCATCTCCGTCCGCTTCGGCGCCTTCAGCAAGAACTGAAAGCGATACTCCCGCTTCAGCCGCGCCAGCGGCGCCGCCGAAGGCCCCAGCACGCGCACGCCGCGCGATTCCGCCGCCGCCGACTTGAAGAATCGCTCGATTTCGCGCGACCAGCGCACGGCGTTCTCCAGCCGCGCGTCGCGCACCAAAATACTTGCCAGAGCTGCGAACGGCGGATAGTGCAGCATCCGGCGGAATTGCAACTCGCGCTCGAAAAACGAAAGATAATCCTGTTGCGCCGCAAGCTGAATGGCGTAGTGCTCCGGATAGTACGTCTCCACCAGCACCTCGCCGGGCAGAGCCCCGCGCCCCGCGCGTCCCGCCACTTGCGTGAGAATCTGAAACGTCCGTTCGGCCGCGCGAAAATCCGGCATGCCGAGTTGCGCGTCCGCCGAAACGACGCCGGCGAGCGTCACGCGATGGAAGTCGTGTCCCTTGGCTACCATCTGCGTTCCCACCAAAATGTCCAGCCGTCCCGCGGCGAACGCGCCCAGCAATTGATGGTAGGCGCGCCGTTTGCGCGCCGTATCGCGATCCAGCCGCCCGATTCGCGCCTTCGGAAATAATTCGCGCAGATGTTCTTCGATTTGCTCCGCGCCCGCCCCCACGTAATACAAGTGCTCCGAGCCGCATTTCGGGCACGTTTTCGGCACCGCGCGCGAATAGCCGCAGTAGTGGCACACCAAGCGCCCGCGTTCTTTGTGATACGTCAGCGCGATGCTGCAATTCTCGCACTGCACCGAGACGCCGCAACTCCTGCACAGCGCGTACCACGAATAGCCGCGCCGGTTGACCAGCACCAACGCCTGCGTCCCCGCTTCGAGCCGCGCCGCGATGGCCTCGCGCAATTTTTCCGAAATCGGCCCGCTCTTGTGCGTGCGCCGGAACTCCTCGCGCAAATCCACTACTTCCACCGGCGCCAGCGGACGCCCTTCCACGCGCGATTCGAGTTGCAGCAATTTGTAGCGCCCTTGCTGCGCGTGGTGAAAACTTTCAAGCGAAGGAGTCGCCGAGCCAAGCAGCGCGATCGCGCCTTCCATCTTCGCGCGCATAATCGCCACGTCGCGCCCGTGATAGCGCGGCGTTTCCTCCTGCTTGTAACTCGACTCCTGCTCCTCATCCACGATCACCACGCCCAAATCTTCGAGCGGCGCGAATACCGCCGAGCGCGTCCCCACCACCACGCGTGCTTCGCCCGCGCGCACGCGCCACCATTCACGCGCGCGCTCGACGTCCGCGAGGCCGCTGTGCAGCACGGCCACACCCGTCCCGAACCGCGCGCGGCATTGCCGCCCCAGCCAGAGCGTGAGCGCAATTTCCGGCACGAGGATCAGCGCGGTCTTGCCGCGCGCCAGCGCCGCCTCGATTGCCGCGAGGTACACTTCGGTCTTGCCGCTTCCCGTCACGCCGTACAGTAGGCCGACGGTAAACGCGCCCGTATTCATCCACGCGCCGATTTCATCCACAGCGTGTTGTTGTTCCGCGTTCAACGTGTTCGCGGGCGGAGTCCAGTCGCTCTCCAGCGCAAGTTCCTCGGCAGGCGCAGGCTCTTCCCAAGATCGCAATTTCCCCGCGCGCAACAAGCGATCCACCAGGGCCCTCGAGACTTTCGCTTCCCGCAGCAATTGCGCCATCGGCATTGGCCCGCGCTCTTCGCGCAACGCATGCCGCAACCGTTCCTCCGCCTCACTCTCGCCTTTCTTTCTCTTCCTCGGTGAACTCTGTGCGCTCCGTGGTTGAGCTCTGTCTTCGCTCTCGCCCCAAGCCACAATCTTCTGCGTTCGCGCTTTCCGACGCACCGCCACTTCCTGCGCTTCCAGCATCCCGCGCCGCAAGAGCCGCAATGCCGCTTCCGCTCCGCCGGGCAATCTCGCCGCGCGGTCCGCGCGCAGCGGTTTGCCTTCGATCTCGCAAAGTTGCAAGAGCGCCAGTTCCGTAATCTCCGAGTCGCTCCGATTCCCGCGCGCATCAATCTCGCGTTTCCGCGCGCGCCCGGCCTCCGTCAAATGCAATTCGCGCTCGCGCCGCAAATCCACCGCCGGAGGCAAAATCGCGTGGAACACTTCGCCCTCGGGCGCCAAATAATAATTCGCCACCCAGGTCCCCAGCCGCGCCAGCAGCGGCGGAATCGCCGGCTGGTCGTCGAGCACGTCGATAATGTCCCGCAGCCGCACTTCCGCTGCGACCTCACTGGTCTGGCTTCTCGTCTCCTTCTCTCTCTGTGAACTCTGTGTTCTCTCTGGTGGAGTTCTTCCGTAGTCCGCCGCCCCACTCGGCTCGCGCGCAGCCCCGCACGCGACGATGACGCCCACCATAGTCCTCTTCCGAAACGGCACCAGCACCCGTGCCCCCGCCACGGCGCGCTCCGCCAGGGACTCCGGCACGCGATACGTAAACGCCGTCCGCACCGGCACCGGCAACACCACTTCGCAGGTAATCTCAGCCATCACGCACCAGTTTAACCTTTTGCCACGCCCACCGCTTCCCGCAGAGGCGACCGGAACTTGTCCCGGCCCGGACAGGAGGTCGCCATCTTCGCTTCTCCGTGCTTCTCTTTAGGAGGCCGGCGCTTTAGCGCCGGCATAAGCGCTCAAAGCAAAAAAGGCTTTAGCCCCTGAAGCCATCGCAGTCTTAGGAAAACGGAAGGAGGACGAGCGGCCTTACCGCCGAGTACTGTTCAACGGCAATCCCAATTCAACCATGACTTTCTTCAAATCCACCCAGACGTCGGCCTTCGCGGCGGGATTCCGCAGCAGGTACGCCGGGTGATACGTCGCAATCATGCGCGCACCGCGATAATCGAACCACTGTCCGCGATATTGCGAAATCGATTTGTGCGTGCCGAGCAAAGTTTGCGACGCCACGTTGCCCAGGCAGACGATCACTTTCGGCCGGATCACGCCCAGCTGCCGCATCAGAAACGGCGAGCACGTCGCGACTTCGTCTTTTTCCGGCGTGCGATTCTCCGGCGGGCGGCACTTCACGATATTGCAGATGTATACGTCTTCGCGCACCAAGCCCATCGCCTCGATCATCTGCGTCAGTAGTTTTCCCGCGCGGCCGACGAACGGCAGCCCTTGCATATCTTCATCGTGCCCCGGCCCTTCGCCGACGAATACGAGCGACGCTTTCCCGTTGCCCGCGCCGAAAACAATTTTGTTCCGCTGCTTGTGCAGCCGGCAACGCGTGCACTCGCCCATATCCGCCCGGATCGTTTCCAGGGTGTCGCCCTCAATGGTTTCGACGGAACCGAACAGGGACGGCGCCTGCACGACGGGAAGGAAAGTGGAGGCGCTTGGAGCCGGTCGCCCCGGAGTCAGATCGCGAGGTTTCGTAGGTGCAGCCGGAGCGGGAACGACCGCAGTCTTCGCAGCCGGCGTCTCGGCGCCAACTTTTTTCCCGCGCCCCGCCGCGCCAAGCGTCTCCGCGGGCTTGCGATCGCGAAAATACGGCCCCAGACGCAAATCGTCGTAGTAACGAAGCCGCTCTTTCACTTTTTTTCGGAGATCTTCAGGCGGGCGCGAACCCATCGAGTAGTTCACCGCGCCCCGTGCGCGGCGGGAGTGGCTTTCCTGGCGTGCCGCAATTCCAGAACGAAGTCGAGAATGCGCCCCGCCACTTCAAGTTTCCTCATGCGGGGCAGGGGAGTCTCATGCGCGTCGTTCGAGTAAAACGTGACGACGTTCGTGTCGTGATCGAAGCCCGCGCCTTCCGCGGTCACGTCGTTGGCGACGATCAAGTCGGCTTGCTTCGCTTGCAGTTTCCCGCGCGCGTGGGCTGCAACGTTCTCGGTCTCCGCCGCGAAGCCCACGAGAATCCGGTCGCCTTTGTCGCGTGCCACGTCGGCCAAAATGTCCGGAGTGGATTCGAGTTCGAGAGTGAGATTTCCCGGTTGGCGCTTAATCTTCTTCGTGGCCGGCGCAACGGGCCGGTGGTCCGCCACGGCCGCGGCCATCACGATGACGCTCGCGTCGCGCACATTCCCAATCACCGCGCGATGCATCTGCTCGGCACTGCGCACGTCAATTCGCTCCACTCCCGTCGGCGCATCGAGTTGCGTCGGCCCGCTCACCAGTACCACGCGAGCGCCGCGCCGCGCCGCCGCATCGGCTATCGCATAGCCCATTTTCCCGGAGGAGCGATTGGTCAGGAATCGCACGGGATCGATATCTTCGCGCGTCGGTCCCGCTGTCACCAAGACGGTTTCGCCGTCGAAATCGTGCCGCAGGCCCAGCACTGCGTAGACCGCTTGCGCAATGGCTTCAACGCCCGCCAGCCGCCCCGCTCCCGTCATGCCGCATGCCAGATATCCCTCTTCCGGCGCGACGACGTGCACGCCGCGCGCGCGCAGCATCTCGATATTTTCCTGCGTCGCCGGGTGCTCCCACATGTTGACGTTCATCGCGGGCGCGACAATCACCGGCGCGGTCGTAGCGAGATACAACGTGGTAAGGAAATCGTCGGCAATGCCGCGCGCCATCTTGGCCAGCACGTTTGCCGTTGCCGGCGCGATCACCAGCGCGTCAATCCGTTGCGCCACAGCGATATGTTCGATGGCGCTTTCGAGGTTTGCGGAGGCGGGCTCTTGCGCGAACAAGCTGGTAATGACTTTGTGTCCGGTCAGCGCGGCAAATGTGAGGGGAGTGATAAATTCCTGCGCGCCGGCGGTCATCACCACTTCGACGTCCAGCCGCTCCTGTTGGAGCCGCCGCACCAGCTCGGCCGCCTTATACGCGGCCACGCCACCCGAAACTCCCAGAGCGATGCGCATCGGTCCGCCGGCTACTCCTTGTGCTTTTTCGCGTCTTTTTCTTCCGCTTCCGGCGATTCCGGCGCCTCGAATTCAAGCACGCCCGACCTCAGCTCTTCCACCGCCATCCGGGTCGGCTTGTGTATGCGGTTCGACGCCACCATCGGCGGCGCTCCCGCCATGAGTTGTCGCGCGCGGCGCGAGGCCACCACCACAAACGCGAATTTGGAATCCGGAGCCTTGTTCTGCACGGTCATCGAATTTCAACCTCCAAAGGAATCCAAAATTTTTCGTGCTTCGTCTTCCATGGCCCGGCGGCTGTTGCGCGCCGCCAGCGCGATCGCTTGGATCGCCCCGCCCGCCCGCTCGAGATCGCTGTTTACCACCACAAAATCAAACTCGTTCACGCGCTGCATCTCCTGCCGCGCGCGTTCCAGGCGACGCGCAATCGATTCTTCCGAATCCTGCCCGCGTTCGCGGATGCGCCGTTCGAGTTCCTGCCGCGAAGGCGGCAGAACGAAAATCGCCACCGACTCCGTGAATTTCTGTTTCACCTGCGCCGCGCCCTGCACGTCGATCTCGAGCACGAGATCCAGGTTTTTCTGCCGGGCTTCGTCCAGCCAGCGCCGGGGCGTTCCGTACCAATGCCGGCCGAACACTTGCGCGTATTCCAGGAACTCTCCGTTGCGAGCCTTGGCGTCGAATTCCGCCTCGGAGATGAAATCATACCATTTTCCGGAGGCTTCCATGGCGCGCGGCGGCCGCGTGGTGCACGAGACAGAAAACAGGAAACCCGGAAGCTCCCGCAGCTTCGATACCAGCGTGGATTTCCCCGAGCCGGATGGGCCCGACACAATGTAGATGAGCGGTTTTCTCATCGCTACTCGATGTTCTGCACCTGTTCTCGCAACTTCTCGATGTGCGATTTGATTTCGAGGCCGAGTCCGGTGATGGCGAGTCCTTCGGTTTCCACGCCCGGCGATTTCGAGAGCAGCGTGTTCGCCTCGCGCTGCATCTCCTGCAGCAGGAAGTCGAGTTTCTTTCCGAGTTCGCCGCCGGCATCAAGCGCCGCCTCGAACTGTTCCACGTGGCTGCGCAACCGGGATAGCTCTTCACTCGTGTCGCCGCGCTCGGCAAGAATCGCCGCTTCCTGGGCGATGCGTCCCGGGTCGATCGCCGCGCCGTTCAGCAATTCCTTGAGCCGCGCCGTCAGCCGCTCCGCGTACAGCGGCAAGCTGCGCGCGATCAATTCTTCGACGCGTGTCGCGCGTTCCGTGATCCCGCGCAGCCATCCGCGCATCTCCTCTGCGACCGTTCGCCCTTCCGCCGCGCGCATCTCGTTTAGGCGCGCCAGACCCTGCGCGAGACACGCGTCCACCGCGCGGGCGATGGTTTCCTCCTGTTCGCTGCCCGGCTCGGAGGTCGCATCCACCACCCCCGGCAACCGGAACAGGCCGATCAGATCGGGTTCCGCGTTCAACTCGAATTTCCGTCGCAGCGCTTCCGCCGCCTTCATGTACGCCTCGGCCACTTCCGCATTCACGCGCACCGCGGCAAGTCCGGTGGACTCCGCGTGCACCGTCACTTCCACGTGGCCGCGTCGCATCCGGTCGCGCAGCGCCTGGCGAATCTGCGGTTCGAGGCGTTCCAGCCCCAGTGGCACGCGAATGTGCGGGTCGAGGAAACGGTGATTGACGCTGCGAATGCTCACGCGCAGCCGCCAGCCGTTCTCTTCCGTTCGCGCTTCGGCGAATCCGGTCATGGAGCGGATCGTGGAGTTCTGCGCTGCGCTCATGAGGGCAAAGGCCGCGCCGAGGCCGGGGCGACATCGTCGTCGGCGAACTGCATTTCGTAGAGCCGCGCGTAGGTTCCCGCGCGCAAGAGAAGTTCCTGATGCGTGCCCATTTCGGAGACCACGCCGTCTTCGAGCACCACGATCTTGTCGGCGCGGCGAATGGTCGAGAGCCGGTGCGCGATCACGAAGGACGTTCGCCCGACCATCAAGTTGGCCAGCGCGCGCTGCACCAGCTGCTCGGATTCCGAGTCCAGCTCGGAGGTCGCTTCGTCCAGAATCAAGATGGGCGAATTCTTCAGCAGCGCGCGCGCGATGGCGAGGCGCTGCCGCTGGCCGCCGGAGAGCCGCTGGCCACGGTCGCCGATCATGGTCTGGTAACCTTGCGGCATCTCCATGATGAAATCGTGCGCCAGCGCGGCCTTCGCGGCGTTCTCGACGCGCTCTTGCGGGAGTCCCGGCTGGCCATAGCAGATGTTGTTCCAGATCGTATCGTTGAAAAGAATCGTCTCTTGGGTCACCACGGACATCTGCTCGCGCAACGAGCGCAGCGTGACGTCGCGCACATCGTAGCCGTCGATGCGCAACGCGCCCGACGTCGCCGAATAGAATCGCGGCAAGAGATTTACCAGCGTCGTCTTGCCCGCGCCGCTCGACCCGACGACGGCGGTTACTTCGCCGACTTTTGACCTCAGATTGACGCCGCGCAGAATCACCGCGGCCTCGCCGTCATAGGAAAATCGCACGTTGTCAAATTCAATCTCGCGCGAAAAGGGCGGCAAGATCTTCGCGCCGCGCTGATCGGTCTGTTCCTCCACAAGCGAGAGAAAATGAAAGACCTGCGTCGTCGAGCCGTGCGCCGTCTCAAATTGCTGGTAGACCGATCCCAATCCTTTTATCGGCTCGTAGGAACGAAACAGCGCGTAAATGAAGGTGATGAACATCCCGAGAGTCAACACGCGTGCCTGAATTTGGTCGCGCGCATACAAGAGCACCGCGCAAATCACGACGGCGCCCAGCAGGTCCATCAGCGGCGAAGTCACCGCGTAGGAGCGAATCCAGCGCATATTCTCGGAAAGCAAGCGGCGCGCGGCATCGCGGAATTTCCGAATCTCGAAGCCTTCCATTCCGAACGCCTTCACGACGCGATTGCCCTCGACCGTCTCTTGCACGATTTGCGTCAGTTCCCCCACTCCGGTTTGGATCCGTTCCGAAGAGCGGCGCATGCGGCGGCCGTATTTGGCGACCGGCCAGAGCACCATGGGCAGAAAAATGGAAGAGCCCAGCGCCAGTTTCCAATTGATGATGAACAAAACAACCCCGAGGATCGGCAGCATGAAAATGTAGCGGAAAAACTGCGCAATCCAGTCGGTGAGGATGATGCGCACCCGCTCGATGTCGTTGATGACCGTGGAAAGCACGCGGCCGGACGGATGGTGCTGAAAGAATCCCAGCGGCTGGCGAAGAACCTTGGCGTACACCTCGTTGCGCAAATCCGTCACGGCGGAAAGCCCCGAGTGCTGGATGAGCACGTAGCCGAAATATTCCATCGCGGCCTTGATGGCGAAAATCGAAACCAGCATGACGGTGAAAATCGTCCAGACGTAATGGATTTGATGCGGCAGGAAGGAATTCAGCAGAATCGCGTGCTGCGTGAAAGGAAGTTTCACAAGCGCGACGCGCGGATCGGTGGAGGCCGGATTCAGGACGCGATCGATCGCCGGCGTGATCATCAGCGCGATGAGGCCTTCCGCTAGGCCTACCAGCGCCAGCGCCAGGACCCCCGCCGCAAGGCCCCAGATGTGGGGACGCATATAGCGGACGAGGCGGCGCAGTTCGCCCGCGCTCTTTTGGACAGCAGCGCCGTCCGCCTGCGTCATGTTCACGGAAGTTCCCACGGTGAAGCCGTTACGCTACGAATCGCGCCGGGAATTGTCAAGCCGCCGACTTGTCCACATCGCGGTGCACGGCCTTGGCCGCGTACCCGTGCTTGCTGAGAATTCTTGCGACCGCCTCGGCGAGCACCACCGAGCGGTGGCGCCCGCCGGTGCATCCGAACGCGATGGTCAGATAACTTTTTCCTTCCCGGATGTAGAACGGAATCAGGAACACAAGCAAGCCCTCGATCCGCTTGAGAAATCGCCCCGTTTGCGGAAACGAGCGGACGTAGCGGGCCACGCGCGGATTCTTCCCGGAGAAGGGGCGCAGGCGCGGCACAAAATGGGGATTTGGAAGGAAGCGAACGTCGAACACCAGATCGGCGTCTGCGGGGACCCCGTAACGATAGCCGAAGCTGAGCGTGGTCAGGAACAGCGGCCATTTCTTTTCACTCTGGAAATTCTCGGTGATGAAATGGCGCAGGTCGTGCACGTTGAATCGCGTGGTATTGATGATGACGTCCGCCAGCGCGCGAATCGGCGCCATCAGCTCGCGCTCGCGTTTCAATCCCTCGGCGATGGAAAGATTCGATCCGAGCGGGTGGGGGCGGCGCGTCTCGCTGAATCGCCGGGTCAACGCTACGCTCGACGCTTCGATGAAGACGAGCGTGGCGGGCGTTTCCTGGCGAAGCTGGCGCAGGATTGTCGGCAGGCGCTTGATTTGGCTGCCTTCGCGCACGTCCACCAGCAGCGCGGCGCGCTCGATCTCGGCGTTCCCGCCGAAGCGATGCAGCTCGCTGAATGTGGGAATCAAATCCACGGGCAGATTGTCCACGCAATAAAAACCGAGGTCCTCGAAGGCCTTCATCACCGTGCTTTTCCCGGAGCCGCTCAGACCGGTGAGGATTACCAGTTGCCGGGCCTCGCGGGAGGATTCGCGGGTGGTCAAGGGGGCCTACGCTTTGACCCGTCTTTGATGCGTGCTCGGAATGCGCAGGTCTTCGCGGTACTTGGCTACGGTGCGGCGGGTGACCTGGATGCCGGTCTCCTGAAGTTTTTTGGCGATGAGGTCGTCCGTCATCGGGTGAGCGGTGTCTTCTTCCTCGATCATTTTCTTCACCAGCCGCTTTAGGGTCGGAAGAGACATATTGCTGCCTTCAGGCCCGTTCACCGATTCGGAGAAGAAGCTCCGCAGTTCGATCACGCCCTGCGGCGTGTGCGCGTACTTGCTGGCGACGGCGCGGCTCACGGTTGAAGGGTGCACGCCGACTTCCTCGGCGACCTCTTTGATCATCATGGGTTTCAGGTGATCGGCGCCGTAATCGAGATACTCTCGCTGCCGGCGGATCACCACCTGGCAGACGCGCAGAATCGTTTGTTTGCGTTGCTCGATGCTTTTCATCAGCTGCAACGCGGCGCTGAAGCGCTCCTTGACGTAGTTGCGCACGTCGCGGTCGGCCGCGTCGCGCGCGAGCAGCCGCCGGTACACCGTACTCAGCCGGAGTTGCGGCACGTCGTCTTCGTTCATGAAGACCTGCCACTCGTCGTCCACCTTGCGGAAGTAAACGTCCGGCTCGATGAGCCGCGGCTCGGTTTTGTTGTAGCGCAGCCCCGGTCTCGGATCGAGCCGCTTGATGACGTCCACCGCGCGCTTCACCAATTCGACAGGCCGATTCAGCGCCCGGGCGATCTCCTTGAGCTGATTCGTCTGCAAAAGTTTCGCCAGCGGGCTTTCCGGATCCTGTAGATCCATATCGCCGGCCGCCGAGGGGCGCTTCGGCAAGCACTCCGAAACAATCTGTTGCGCCAGCGTATTCTGGGGATCGAGGGTGCGGAGTTGTGTTAACAGACATTCGCGCAGGTTGCGCGAACCGACGCCCAGCGGGTCGAACTCCTGCACCACGGCCAGCGCTTCCTCGACGTCTTCCATGGAAGCGCGTTCCTGGTTCACGATGTCCTCGAGCGTGGAAGTGAGGTAGCCGTTCTCATCGAGGTTGCCGATGATCGTGTCTGCGACTTCGCGGACGCGCTCGCTGCATACCGTGACGCTCAATTGCCAGGTGAGATGTTCGGTGAGGCCCTGCGGCGAGGACAGAAACTTTTCAAACGAGGGTCGCTCGATGACCTCGCGTTCGCCGCGATCCTCCTGGCCGCCGCTGCCCAGATACTGATTGAAAAATGTCGCGACGTCGAATTCATCGAAGGGATTGGCGGGCTCGGTCTCGGGCACCTTCTCGGTCTCGGCCTTGATGAAGGTCTCGTCGCTGTAATCTTCCGCGGTCGCCGGGGCTTCGTCCGTCAACTCTTCGAGCACCGGATTAGCCACCATCTCCTGATTGATCATCTCGCGCAGTTCCAGCCGGTTCAGCGCCAGCACGCTGACCATTTGGACGAGACCCGGCGTCAGAATCTGCTTCTGCGCGATTTTGAGATGGAGTTTTGGCTGCAGCCAGCTCATAGATTTCTCAATTCAAATGGAAGTCTTCGCCCAGATAAACGCGCCGGACCTCCGGGTCGCGGCTGAGCTCGCCGGGCGTGCCTTTGCGAAACGTCTTGCCGCCGCTGATGATGTAGGCCCGGTCCGTGACGCGCAGCGTCTCGCGCACATTGTGATCCGTCACCAGGACGCCGATACCGCTCTTACTGAGTTGCGTGATGATACCCTGAATGTCCTTCACCGTCAGGGGGTCAATCCCGGAAAACGGCTCGTCGAGGAGGATAAAAGCCGGGTCCAGGACCAGCGAACGGGCAATCTCCAGGCGCCGCCGCTCGCCGCCGGAAAGAGTATACGCACGGCTCAAACGGACGTGCTCGAGCCCCATCTGCGCCAGCAACTCTTCGAGGCGGTCACGCTGCTGCTGCGACGTCAAAGACACGGTCTCCAGCACGGCGATAAGATTCTCCTCGACAGTTAGCTGACGAAAGACCGAAGGTTCCTGGGGAAGGTAGCTGATGCCGTTTCGAGCCCGAAGGTACATGGGAAGGTCGGTGATTTCCTCACCGTTTAGCAGAACGTGGCCTGAGTCCGGCCGGGCCAAACCTACCAGAATGTAAAATGTGGTGGTTTTGCCGGCTCCGTTAGGCCCCAGGAGGCCTACAACCTCTCCTTGAGATATCTCCAGGTCCACATTGTCCACGACTTTGCGCCCGCGATACGACTTGCTCAGTTCGACGGCCTGGAGCTTGAGCATGGGGCGGCGTCATTTCTCGACCCGGTGGAGCGTTAGAGTTCGCGTGCCCTCCTCCGAATCCACGACAATCCTATCATCCGCAAAAATGAAGGTCAATTGACGGCCAGTGGTAGTGTTTCCGGAATCGTCATATAGGACGGGCGGCCCGCCGCTGAGAACGAATTTTCGGTCGGCGATTGTGTATTCGGCGCGCTGTGACTTGCCGTGGCGGTCCTCCTGGCGGACCACCACTCCCCCCGACGCCACGGCCCGCACGAGTTGCTGTCCCCCGGACTTGTTTCCGGGGTCTGCCGGAGCGAAAAAGAAGTCCATTGTCGGGGCGCTGAGCGATGCCTGCGTCGACTGGGCGCTGGCGTTTTGCTCAAGCCGCGCCAGAGAACGGGCGCTCCAGTAGGTCATTTGGCCGCCCTGCGCGCGCCAGAGGTCGGGACGCCCCGCTTGGTTTGGCTGGCCCGGCTGGCCGGGAGTCGGTTTCCAAGCTGCTTCGGGAAACACGGCCTGAACGTGGCCGGTGGCGACCGCGGTTTGCGCCGCGCGGTCCAAAGTAATCTGATCGGACTGCATCAGGGCGTCTCCTTGCCAGAGACGCGCGTGGCCGGTGTAAATGGCGCGCTGGGTGGTGCGTTCCGCCACCAGATGATCCGCGGAAATTCGAGCGGGATCGGAGGAGAAGTTCCCAATGCGCTGATTGCCGCCGGCGAGTTCGGCCGTGAGCACATTGCCTTCCACTCGAAGCGTGCCGGAGTCCTGTGCGAAGACGGCGGTTTGAGCTGTCGTTCGGGTGGCCGAATCGCTGATCGTGGCGCCGCCCAGAAGGGTGGCCGAGTTTGCGACGCGGTCCCAGACTGCGTGCGGCGCTTGCGCCAGGCGATCGCCTTCGCGATACCGGACGTCGCCGGTTTGCTCGACCGTGAACCACTGCCCACTGGAATCGAAATGCGTGTCGAGAGACTGCGAGGTGGAATCTCGCGGCGCACCGTCTCTGGAATCCTGATGCACAGTAACCCCGCCGCCCGCTTGGAGTTCCGCAAGTTCGTTCCGGCCGTTGAAACGGGCCGACATCGTTTGGCCTTTCAAACTCGTGCTGGTCGCGGGTTGCGCTGCAGCGCCACTGTTCTTTGCCGCATCGGTCCACTGCAGGGTGGCCGGCGCGAGAGTTTGCAGCAGGTTGGCGTGCGTGGGCGTCGCGCCCGATGCAGGAGCAAACGTCAGGGTGAGCGCGGCCGTATCGAAGGTGCGCGTGGTTCCTTGGGCGCGCGAAGTCCCGTGCACACCGCCCGAGGCGGTGAGCAGTTTCGGCTGGCCTTCCACGTCCGGGCCGCGGCTGTCGGTGAAGAATTCCAGCTCCAGGTGCCCGGCTTGAATGACGTCCTGCTCGTCGCCGCTCTCACGCGTCTCGCGCACGTTGCCGTCCGCGATTGCGCGCCCCACGGAACCGTCCGGAGCGAAGAGCGCGGAGAGTTGATCGGCCGTCAGGGTTTCCGAACCGTGTGCGCCGGCCTCGTGCAATTCCGGATTTCCCGTGGCCACGATTCGGCGCGTAGTGTAGTCCTGATTCAATTCGAGGGCGATTTCCTGCGCGGTCAGCGTCTGTTTGCCGTATTGCGCTTGCGCGGGGCCGCTCAACCGGACGACGAGATCCGCGCGGTGAAAGGTCAAGGTGCTGCCGGTAAGGTCGAGCGGCGTTTGTCCGGGGTGCGGCGCGCCGTTCGCGGAGAAAAATTCGAGTTGAACATTGTGAGGAAGATTCAGGATGCCGTCGCTTGCGCCGTAGTTCAGCCCGACGGAGCGGCCGCTGCCTTGCTGGAAACGAAAACTCACCGCGCGATCCGTGTGCGCCACGCCGGACTTGCCGTTGAAGGAGATCCCGCTCGTGGAGATGTGCAGCATCCGCGCCTGCGGTGAGGGTGTTCCGTCCGCGGCGGACGGATGCAATTTGGCCTCGGCCGCGCTCTCGAGATCCATCTCGACGTTGGCCTCGCACGTCATCTCATTCGTCGTTGAGATGTAATCGCAGTCGTGCGTGTAGAGATTGTCGTTGCGTGTCCCGTCGGATCCGTAGAACGTGATCCAGACATCGTTCAGCGTGGCGCGATTGCCCTCCTTGAATTGCGTGGCGCTCGAGGCGCGGACGGTGAAGATCGTCCGGTCGCCGTCCACTTTCGAAAAGGAGAAGCCGGAGGAGCGGGCCGCAATCTCCTCGGGGATCGCGGGGGGCGCGGTCTTGCGTTCCTGCTCGGCGAGCCAAGCGCGATGTAAATAGACGCCGGCCACAAGGAGCACCAAAACGCCGGCGGTCATCGCCGACCATCGCGCGTAACGATTTGTCTCGCTGGTCCTCACTCGAAGTGCGCCTCACACCGAGGAAACTTTCCCCACTTAGGTTAGAAGCTCAGTATAGGCAAGGGGTTTGCAGCGAACAACTTGCGCAGGTCGCGCGGGGTTAACCTTCAGGCGGAGGAGCTGCTTCGTCCGGCGGGAGAGCTGCCGCCGGCGCCGGTCTCGACAAACACTTCGTGTTCGCGGCCTAGATCGCGCGCGGAAGGGGTGACGATCGTTTTCGGACCGATGAAAATCTTCTGGCTGCGCGTCATCGCCATGCGGACATCGTTTTCGCTGACAAACGGCACGATTTCGATATTCACTTTCGGCTTCACGGGCGGCTCCGGCTGTGGCTTTACCGCAATCGGCGCGGGGGCCGCAGCGGCCGGAGCGATTGGCGATGTTGCGGGGGCCGGAGTTTTCGGCGCTTCGCTCCCGCGACCCACTCCTTGCGCCGAGAGCACGCGCTCCACCACGCGTGCAATCGCGGCGCGGTCGATGGAGATTCCCGTTGAACCCGGCGCAGCCGTCGCAGCCGCGGGAATGGGAGCAGCGGGAGGAGGCGCGGGCTTGGCGGCCGCCACGACTTTTGCAGCCACGGCTTTCGCTACGGCAGAGACAGACAAGGGCGCGGGCGCCGGCGCGGGATCCGAGATCACTTCGGTTGGACGTTTGGCCGGACTCTCTTCCATGCGAACGTCCGCCATCATGCGGCGATCGGCCGGAATCGAGCGGTGCTCGATGGCGCGCGATTCCCACGCCACGCGCTTGATATTGAATAAATGTTGCGGGCCGATATTGTCCGAGGTGATGTTTCCGCCGGGCGCGCCGCAACCGAGCGTCATCGCGGGGAAAAGATTCGTCGAGTAGCCGACGGAGCCGTGCACGGACGAGGAATTCACCACGACGCGAAAGGCCGGAACGGCTTGGCCGTACTGGCGGATTTTTTCAGCGTCTTGCGAGTGGATCGAAGCGGTGTGTCCCGCGCCGCCGAAGCGCAGCAGGCGAACGGCGAGTTCGATCACGGCTGGAAAATCCGGCACGGCGTAGAACGCGAGAATCGGCGAGAGCTTTTCGGCGGAGAGAGGAAACTCGCGCCCCACTTCATTCGGTTCGAGCCGCGCGATTAGAACGCGGGCCGTCGCGGGAACCGTGATTCCGGCCATCTCCGCAAGGACTGTCGCGGCACGCCCCACAATTTTCGGATTCGGGGTGTGCGAGCCGGGCACAAAGACGAGATGCCCGACTTTTTCCGCCTCTTCCGGCGAAAGAAAATACGCGCCCTGCTGTCGCAGTTCTTCGAGCGCGCGCTCACGCACAGCTTCCTCGACGATGATGGATTGCTCGGAGGAACAGATCGTGCCGTAGTCGAAAGTTTTCCCAGCGAGAATGTCCGCGATTGCTTTGCGCACGTCGGCGGTGCGCTCGATGGCGGCGGGCACGTTGCCCGGGCCGACGCCGTACGCGGGCTTGCCGGAACTGTACGCCGCGCGAACCAGGCCTGTGCCGCCGGTGGCGAGAATCACGCCGACTTCCGGCCGCCGCATCAATTCCTGTGTGCCTTGCAGCGTCGTTTGCGACATGCAACGAATCAATCCGTCGGGCGCGCCGGCCGAAAGCGCCGCTCGTTCCATCACGCTGCCCGCCATGCAAATGCACTTGATCGCCGATGGGTGCGGGCTCAGCACGATCGCGTTTCCGGCCTTGAGTGCGATTAGCGTTTTGTAAATCGCGGTGGAAGTGGGATTCGTCGAGGGAATAATTGCGGCGACGACGCCGATCGGCGAGGCGTACTCGAGAATCGCGGCGTCTTTGTCCTCGCGCAACAACCCGACCGTGCGCATGCCGCGAATCGCGCGCGGCACTTCTTCCGCGCCGAGACGATTCTTCAGAATTTTATCGAGGACGTTGCCGTAGCCGGTTTCTTCCACGGCCGCGCGCGCCAGAGTTTCCGCGGCTTCCAGCGCGGCGGACGCGCAGGCTTCGACTACGGCATCCACCTGCTTTTGGGAAAAAGTGGCGAATCTTTTTTGAGCGGCGGCGGCTTGAGCCGCCATTTCGCGGGCTTGCTGGATGGAGATGAGGTCGCGGTCTCGAAGCTCCAAAGCGCTCTACCTTTTCTCTACGAGCTTCTTGTTGCTGGCGCGCTACTTCTTGCCCGGAGGCGAACCGCCGCCCGGCAGAATTTTCTCCACGTATTCGTGCGGCCGCGGGATCACGTGGACGGCAACCAGTTCGCCAACGCGCCGCGCCGCCGCTGCACCGGCATCTGTAGCGGCCTTCACCGCGCCCACGTCGCCGCGCACCATCACCGTGACGTAGCCCGAACCGATATATTCCTTGCCGATCAGGACGACGTTCGCCGCCTTGACCATGGCGTCCGCGGCTTCGATGGAGCCGACGAGTCCTTTGGTCTCGATCATTCCCAGCGCTTCATTCGCCATCCGAGGTCATCTCCTGCAGGGCGGGTTGAGACTAGCACGCTAACAGAGGCGAAGCAAGACGATGTGCGGCAAGTTGTGGGAAAACTGAGGCATGTTCGCAATCCGAGCATTTCAACGGCTCAGCCTGCAGATGACCCGCTACTGGAACTGATAACTGCCCTCTCCCCAAGAAAACCCAATTCCAATCGTACACGACTTCGAGCTCAGATCGAATCGAACTTTCCCCTGGCGCATTCCCAGAACTTGGGGAAGCACTAAGGACCTGTAGTTCCCCTGGTCGTCAGCTTTAGCTTTGGTTAGACCACCTTCGCTTCCGGATCGTACCTCGACATTCAGTTCCTCGTCAGGTTGGAGTCCCGAAACTCCAATGAACACGCCCGAGTAATACGGGCCCGTCTCGACTGCCGAGAGATGGCATGCCCCAGAAGTCGTCTCCATCGGAAACGGGATGATCTCCGCGAACACGCGGGATTGACCATCATCTGAAACGAGCCCGAACCGGAAAGGCTGTCCTTTTCCGCCGAACAATTTAAGATTAATCGGATCCTCAGCAATATGATGCGCTGGGTCCGAGAGAACATTCACGACCTTTCCTTCCTCATTTATGTATCCATCGGCCTCTGCCTGCGGCTCACCGCCGACATCGCGAAACCACAGTGTGTAGTGCTCACTTTTCGGGAGTCCGGTCACGAAAAGGTTGTAAGTCACCACCGTCCTGTCTGTGACGAACGCTCGCCCCAATTCTTTAATGGTCAGCTTCGTTCTCGGCGAATTAAAGTTTTCGCCCCATTGATCCTTTGAGGGGGCAGTCTGCGCCGGATGGGCAGCAGATCTGGCTGAGATTGCTGACATGCAAATAATCGTTGTCGCCAGTCCAAACTTCATGATTCGGCCGAGTATATACCTGGTCTTTCGCTCCCACCAGTCGGAACAAATGACGGGCATTGGTTGTGCCCGCCAACTGCCGCTCTAAAGGGTGCTGTTAACCAAACGTCCGAGTAACGCGAGCGGCTCCGCAGAAAAACCGGCAGATTGCATTACCATTGCACCTGCGTGGGGACTCTCAGACGGGAGCGTCGCCGTGTCCGGAGAGTCCAAGCATCTGCTCAAAGTGGCGGACGAAGTCTGGATCGCCACCGCACTTTTGCACCGCGAAAATCCTCAATCTGAAGATTTCACCGTGGAGGAGATCGCGCGCCGCGCTGAGCGGGAATCGCTCGCGGGAGGGCTCCGCGCGAGTTTCAATATTCACGTGGCGCAGCATTGCGTCGCGAATCGTCCGCCGCATCCTGCGCGCTATCGAATGCTGTTTGAATCCGGCCCGGGCCGGCGACGACTGTATCGCAAAGGCGATCCCCATCATCCGGCGCGCAAGAACGGCAAGATCACTCCCGACCTGCTCGAGATGCCCTACGGTTACGGACTCCTGCTCATGTGGTATCGCGACTGGAGCGTCGCGCCGCCCAAACCTGCCGTGCACGTCGATCCGTTGACCGAGCCTCCTAGCACCCGAAAGAAACGACGTGCGTAGGGCGCGGGGTTCTTAGTGGGACAGGCATTCCTGCCTATTCTCTTTATCCCCACGTTGGGAGCGGGCGGAGGCAAGCTCCGCCCCTACGGGAGAAACGGCGTGCGCGAGTGCGCGAGTTCTGGTAACACAGGCAGCGTTGACAATGTGTTCTTCTCTCTCCTTCGTTGCCGGGCTACCTGGATTCCAAGATAAACTTTGCGTATGGTTTTGCAGTTGTAGGGGCGGAGCTTGTCTCCGCCCATCCCCGGTTTTTCCACCGCGCTCAATCGAGGGAAAAGAGGACAGGCAGGAGTGCCTGTCCTACTAGTTTTCCAAATTATGAGAGGGTCGGATAGAATGGCGCGTTTGCCGAAGCCGTGCGAAGCTGGCCGTGCGGTGCGCCCCGGCGTCCTCGGGGGCGATGAGACGCGATGCACGAAATTCTTTTTCACAACACGCTGACGGGGAAGACCGAGCCGTTCGTGCCGCTGCACGACGGCGAGGTGCGGATTTACACCTGCGGGCCTACCGTCTACGACTTCGCGCACATCGGAAATTTCCGCACGTTTGTTTTTCAGGATGTGTTGCGGCGATTCCTGCGCTCGCAAGGCTATCGCGTCAAACAGACCATGAATCTGACCGACGTGGACGACCGCATCATCGAACGCGCGGCCGCGGCGCACGTCAGCATTCGCGATTACACGGATCCTTACATTCAGGCTTTTCTCCAAGACCGCGAGACACTGCATCTGGAGAAGCCGGAGCATTTGCCGCGCGCGACGGATCACATCAATGAAATGGCGAAGCTGATCGCGACGCTCACCGCCAAGGGTTTCACCTACGAGAGCGAAGGCTCGATCTATTTTCGCATCGCAAAGTTCCCGCACTACGGCCAACTCTCGAAAATCGATCTCGGCGGCATCCAAGCCGGCGCGCGCGTGGATGTGGATCGCTACGACAAGGCCGACGCGCGCGATTTCGCGCTATGGAAAGCGCCCAAGCCCGGCGAGGAGTTCTGGACGACGCCGATCGGCAAAGGGCGCCCCGGCTGGCACATCGAGTGTTCGACGATGGCCATGCTCTATCTCGGCGAAACGATCGACATTCATTCGGGCGGCATTGATCTTGCGTTTCCTCATCACGAAAACGAAATCGCGCAGTCGGAAGCGGCCACCGGAAAGACATTCTCGCGATACTGGCTGCATGCCGAACACCTGCTGGTGGATCACGAGAAAATGTCCAAGTCGCTCGGCAATTTTTCGACGCTGCGCGATTTGCTGAAGGAAGGCTACAAGCCGTCTTCGTTGCGATTCCTGCTGGCGTCGGTGCCATATCGCACGCAATTGAATTTCACTGTGGAGGGATTGCAGCAGGCGGCGAGTTCGGTGGAGCGGCTGCGGACCTTCGCGGACCGCTTGAAGCGTTCGCAATTTCCCGCGGGGACGAATCCGGCGATTGCGCAAGCCGCAGCGAACGCGATGGAAAAATTCGAGGCCGCGCTGGCAAACGATTTGAACACCGCGCAAGCGCTAGCGGCAATTTTCGATCTCTTGCGCGAGGCCAACATCGCCATGGATCGCGGCGAATTCCGCGAGAGCGAACGCGCGGCGGTGGACGATGCCTTCAAGAAATTCGACGCCATTTTCGCCGTGCTCACCGACGACGACGCCGAACTCGTGCGCGCGCTGGGCATCGCCGCGGCGCAAGGGCCAGCCGACGCCGAGATCGAAGCGCTCGTGGCCGAACGCCAGGCCGCGCGAAAACGCCGTGATTTCAAGGAAGCGGACCGGATTCGCGGGGAGCTCGCCGGCCGTGGTATCATCCTCGAAGATACGAGCGACGGCGGCGTTCGCTGGAAACGCAAATGAAGACGCCAGTGTCCAATCCGTTTGCACGGCACTGCCTTCCGGCAGCCGAGCGTCCCAATCTTTTCGGCGTCGACTAATCCCATCACTCTGGTGGAAGTCCGCGCGGCTATTTCTGTGCGGTGTAATGGCGCTCCGCTCTTGATGTACGCGGCTCGCAGCGACGGGCAGCCCGGCAAAGTGTAGCGACGCAATCCGATTCGATCCCTCTTGGGGGTAAAGATGGCGAAGAAGAAGGCGAAGGAGAGAACGAAACTCGCGCGGCTGGTGACGGCGTTGCCGGGGCCAAA
>Ga0209517_10002322_pt1 | contig 27072 bp, 28 predicted proteins | sample PeaSoiMetSII2010_FD_187695 | JGI IMG/M metagenome (GOLD analysis project Ga0209517, IMG submission 187695) | Peat soil microbial communities from Weissenstadt, Germany - SII-2010 (SPAdes) (version 2) | ecosystem: Environmental > Terrestrial > Soil > Wetlands > Peat | place: Germany...
TGCAGAGCAAGAGAAACGCATCAACGAGCTGATGGAAGAATATTACACGCGTTTGGCGATATACGCTGTTCACTTCAGGGGTGGAGGCTTTTGGAGCTTTCAGAGAAGGCGGCTTAAGGAGGTCGGGCTTCCCTTTAGTAGCGTCAGACTCGCCAAGGCCATTTCGGCTAAGGTGTTGGATCTGTTACTGAATCCAAGAGAGACCTCTCAAAAGTTTCTGAGACGGCTAACTTCCAATTAGGACCATGTTGGCGTGAACGAATGTTCCGCACCAACTGGAGCGGGATACTGCTAGCGGAGGACGATGAAAGCCACGGTCATTGTTTGCACGTATAATCGCTGCCAAACGCTGGCGGGTGTGCTGGACGATCTAACGAAATCGATTGTTCCTGCCTCGACGGAGTGGGAAGTTCTGGTAGTGGACAACAACTCGCGCGACCAGACATCTGAAGTAGCCAGGGATTTCTGTCGGCGGTACCCGAAGCGGTTCCGGTACATTTTCGAAGGGCGACAGGGGAAGTCGTATGCCCTCAGCTCCGGAATTCAGGAGGCTCGTGGTGACGTGCTCGCCTTCGTGGATGACGACGTAACCGTGGAGCCCACGTGGCTCTGGAGTCTCACCGCCGATTTGTGCGGTGGCGAGTGGGCGGGTGCCGGGGGCCGTATACTTCCCCAGTGGCCCTGCACGCCCCCATCTTGGCTCCCGGAGGAAGGATGGTACGGGAGGGCCCCATTGGGGATTTTCGACTTGGGTCTGGAAGCCCGTCCGCTCAGGGACGCCCCGTTTGGCAGCAACATGGCTTTTCATCGGCGAGTCTTCGAGAAGCATGGCAGTTTCCGCACTGATTTGGGCCCTGGGCCGAACAACAAGGTCCGCAACAATGAAGACACTGAGCTTGGGCGTCGGTTACTGGCGGCAGGTGAACGGTTAAAATATGTGCCGGCAGCAGTCGTTTATCACCAAGTCGAGCAGAATCGCCTTCAAAGAGATTACTTTTTGACTTGGTGGTTTAACAAAGGCCGTGCTGACATGCGGGAAACAGGAGTATCGGCTGACGCAAAGTGGTCTGCGAGCGGGATTCCACTCCATCTGTTTCGGAGGCTTGCCGTCGGGACTTTGCGTTGGATGATCACACTAAAGCCATCGGAACGATTCGCCTACCGGCTCACGGTGTGGTTGGTCGCCGGGACGATAGTCGAATCGTACCGCCAATCGGGAGAAGTCAGGGACAAACGGAAGAAACTTCAGAAGGTCTGAACGCAAACCTCAGCGAAAGCAAATGGAAGAGTTCGTTCCTGCGCGTCCGTATTGGCTAAAGAGAGCGGGTGTCCTCATGGGAGTATTCACACGCCGCCGCCGCGGAGCCTTACGACTCGGGCGCAGGATCAGGGCCAGCGCAGAACAATCGAAGCTAAATATTATGACCAGGGCATCGAATAGCGAAAACGTGGCGAGGGCAGATGCGAGAACACATCCGGGAATTTAACAAGTACAGCGGACTGTTTTGGATGATCACGTACCGCGACGTCAAGGTCCGGTACAAGCAGTCCCTCATGGGGTTCATGTGGGCGATCCTGATGCCGGTGCTGGTCGTAATCTCCGGAATCGGCGTTCGTTATGCGTATGCCCTGGCGGCGCATGCGCTCCTCAACAAAGCTGACGTCGCGAGTGTGGCAGTGAAGGCCCTGCCCTGGGCGTTTCTCGTCTCCAGTATCCGATTCTCGTGCAACAGTCTTTTGAGCAATAAAGAGCTCGTCACAAAGATCTATTTTCCCAAAGAAATATTTCCGCTGGCGGCTGTCATGGCCAGCCTCTTCGATCTTTTCGTGGCGTCGGGCGCCCTCCTGATTTTCCTGTTTGCGATACATGTTGGTTGGAGCATGCAGCTAATGTGGGTGCCCTTGCTGCTCGGGACAATCGTGGTCTTCGCGTGCGGTATTGGGATGATCGTATCGGCGGCCGGGCTCTTCTTTCGCGACGTGAAGTATATCGTCGAAGTCCTGCTGACGTTCGGGATCTTCTTCACTCCGGTCTTCTATGACACGCGAATGTTTGGCGATAAAGCCAAATGGCTGTTACTGAATCCAGTGGCGCCGATTCTAGAATGCCTCAGCGCCTGTGTGACCCGCCAGCAACCGCCGGACCCGTTGTGGATTGCATATAGCTTGGGCTTCGGGATGGCCGCACTGGTTGGCGGCTATCTGTTTTTTAAGCGTCTCGAGCCGGCGTTCGCTGAGAACATCTAAGGAGTACTGAGGAACCATGGCCGACGTCGCACTCCGTATGGAGCATGTGTACAAGAAATTCCGCAAGGGGGAGGTGTTTAACTCCTTGCGAGATCTGGTTCCGGCTTTGACGGGAAGGATGTTCCAGCGGCAGGACCTTGCTGGCCACGATCAACGAGAGTTCTGGGCCCTCCGGGATGTGTCCTTTGAGGTAAAGCACGGAGAGGCATTCGGCATCATCGGCCACAATGGCGCGGGCAAGAGCACCATTCTGAAGATCCTGAGCCGCATCATGAGACCCACAAAGGGAAGCATAGTTGTGAACGGCCGCCTTTCCGCGCTGCTCGAGGTTTCCGCCGGTTTCCATCCGGATCTCACGGGCAGAGAAAACATCTTCCTGAACGGAACGATCCTGGGTATGAATCGGCGCGAAATCGAATCGAAGCTCGACCAGATCATCTCCTTCTCGGAACTCGAGGACTTCATCGACACTCCCGTGAAGCGGTATTCCTCCGGCATGTATGCCAGGCTGGGATTTTCAGTGGCTGCGCACGTTGATCCCGAGGTTCTAATCGTTGATGAGGTATTGAGCGTAGGCGACCACATGTTTCAGCAAAGATGTATGGAACGCATGAGCTCAATCCTCAAGGGAGGCAGGACCGTGCTTTTCGTGTCTCACAACCTGAAAGCCGTAAGCGAACTCTGTAGCCGGGCCATGCTGCTGAAGAAGGGCGAGGTTGCCATCATTAGTGGCACCGATTCCGTGGTTCGCCACTATCTGAAAGATGCACAAGAGCCGTGTGCCGGCGATGAGAGCAAGCCGGTCTATATTTCTCAGGTCAGGGTCAGCGACGAACGGGGAGAACGGTCCACGTTTGAGTCCGGACAAACGGCCTGGATAGACGTCGAGGTGACTGCGCGGGAAAGGGTCCAGAAATTGGCCGTCTTACTATGGCTTGCCGACGAAAGGCAATACCAGATATTTCAAACCTCGACCGAAGTGTTAGGTCATAGCCGATTTTGTCTCCATCCTGGAGAAAACTACCGATGCAGATTCGAGTTGAGCCTGAATATGGGTCAGGGCACCTTTTACCTGGATGTGGCGATTGGCAGGTACGACATTCAGAAAGTGTACGACCGCAAGGCTCCAGCGGCGACAGTTTTCATCCGATCGACATCGGCTGTCCGTGGTGTGGTGAATTGCTTCCCAAAGCTGGTTGAAGCCGAAACCGTTTTGGATTCGCGACTACAAGAAAGACGCACGTAGTCTTGGAGTGCCATTATCATGAGCTCCGCATGGACTTTGAAGAAGACTCCAAAATATAAGAGCGGATGGGGCGAGCGCGTTTGGCATATCCACGGATGTATATCATGAGCTTGCGCCGGAGATCCGCTACCGAGGTGAACACTCCGCGTAGCAATCACGTCACGCGCGATTTTTGCAAACCACAGTTCGACCTGATTCAGCCAAGATGAGTAGGTAGGCGTGACGCCACGGGAGTTGGCTCAACCAGGCGGAAATCGAGATTGGAATGTTCACGCGACAGTGCCTCGGCCGCCGTCGAATCCCGGACCTAAGAACCCTGCGCCGTGAATCGCACGCCTGGAATCGCCGGGTCAACCGCGCTCGCACCCAGATCCAATGGCGCTTTGATCGTAAAACCGCCCGCCAAACGTTTGGGTACCAACGCCAATCCTTTAAGCGGTCAAAAGACCTAGACAGTGCGGGCGTGCAGGAGACGGCCGTGAAAACGTACGTGATGCTCACCCGTAGTCTTGGAGCTTTATCACCCCGAGCACTACATGGACTTTGAAAAATCCCTGCTGACGCACGACCAAGCTGAAGACATGCTCTGCAGCACAAAATTAGCTTTTATTGTCGGCTCACCGCGCAGCGGCACCACGTGGCTTCAACTGCTGCTGTCGCGGTCCCCTGCGATCGCGACCGCTCTAGAGACCAATTTATTCAGCCAGTTCATGCGTCCCATGATCGAACAATGGAACCATGATCGAATTACAGGTCAGCTGACAGGCTTAACCAAACTCCTGAGCGATGAAGAGTTTCGCGGCCTGCTGCGTAGCACCTCGGCGTTTGTCTTTGCCAAGATCGCGCAGAGCAAATCATCGGCAACAGTCGTCCTCGAAAAGACGCCCCACCACGTAAACTACGGTCGGGAAATCCTCGACCTGTGGCCGGAAGCGCATTTTATCCATATTATTCGTGATCCCCGTTCCGTCGCTGCATCTTTGCGTGTTGCCTCGAAAACCTGGGCATCGCAATGGGCTTCCTCTAAGATCTCACGGAGCTGCGAGGGATGGATTGCGGACGTCAGCAATGGCCGGCAAATTAGATCGGCGACGCAGAATTATCACGAGGTTTTCTATCATGAATTGATCTCGGATGGTCCGGATATCGTAATGCGGCTTTTGAACAAGTTAGGCATTCCGTCGAGCCTGGAAGATTGCCAGCGGTACGTGGATGAATGCAACATCCGAAACCTCAAGGCGGGCAAGCTCGATAACGCCCCATGGGATATCGCAACGAGCAAGGTGAGTTTTGGGTTAGGCACGACTGACAGTTGGCGCGCCGAACTCTCGGCGTGGGAAATTGCTCTCGTCGAGCATTTGGCGAGGCCACTGATGTCGGAATTGGGATTCAAACCCGTGAACGGTAGCAAAGTTATGGCGGCCCTTGTTGGCATGGACTGCACGTTCAAGGATGCCGCAAGAGTGGTAAAGCGGCGGCTCCGGAAGTTCTTGGAACGGCGTCGGTAATTTAATTCGCCCGGAGGCAAAAAACTAATTCCAGTTAGGATACTAAAATTGCGACCAACAGAACTTTCCAAGGCCGATCCCAGCGTGAAATCTGGACAAGCAGGCGAGAGCACGAACAACCCGCCTCAGCGTCTGTGGCTGATGCTGGCGCTAATCGTGGCTGCTAGTTTAGCAGTGCGCGTGGCAGCATTAGTTTACTGGCGAACAGGTGCCATCGAATCCGAGGGTGCGGAGTACGCGAGGATAGCAGAAAACCTACGGCATGGCGTAGGTTACGTTGGTCTTGCGACACCTGGTCCTGAGGTAAACTTTCCGCCCCTTTTTCCCTTGCTTATTGCCGGAACCTCTTTTGCAACCCACAACTATGAGTGGGCGGGGCGACTGGTCTCGCTTCTTCTGGGAGCCCTCCTCCCCTTGCCAGTGTTTGGTATCGCATCACGTCTCTTTAATCGGGGCGTAGGTTTCATTGCAGCGATGTTATCCTTGCTGCATCCACTGTTAGTCCATTTATCATTTACGGTGTTCTCGGAGGGACCGTTTTTCACAATGCTTCTATCTGCGGTCTATATAGTGGTTCGGGCGCTAAATCAGTCCTCGACCAGGCTGTGGTTGCTGGCGGGCGGAGCATTCGGATTGAGTTACCTTCTCCGAGCGGAAGCCTCTGCCGTATTCGGGATTGCGGTGGTGTTCGCCCTAACGACTTCGGAAACTGACCGCACCGCCAAATGCAAACGAGCTATCTCTGCAATCGTAGTGTTTTTGGCGTTTGCGTTGCCAGAACTCATTTTTATTTATAGATCGACAGGCAAAGTACGGCTAGAGGGGAAGAGCGCGATCTTTCTTTACGCAGGTAGGCGTACCTCGGCTGCGGAAACGACCCCTGGGTGGTACGAGTCAGTTGGCGGGAGGCACGAGGTCGCGTCTTCCGAGCCAAATGTACCATCTTGGCGAACTTGGCAGGAAAAGTGGGCGTTCTACGGTATTGATGCCCATCTGGAGGGAATGGGGATGGCTATGCGCTCCTTCGCGGAGGAAAACCGGGAAACCCAGTTGACGCTCAAAGATCTGTTTCTTATCGGAAAGGGGGTAGGTCGGAACCTGCCAGTGATGTTTCAACGACTTTCGTCAGATTGGCTGGGGGCCCCTCTCTTGCCAGCGCTAGCTTTGCTGGGCGCCCTTCGCCGCCCATGGCGAGGATTGCAGGCTCCGAGCCGATTGTTCCTCATCTTGCTTGCGACTGTTCCTTTTGGAGCGACTGCATTTGCTCTCTCGCCTAACGATCCAAGATACTGCTTTGTATTTGTGCCGCTACTCTGCATTTGGGCAGCAAATGGTCTTTATGAGGTCGGTCTTTGGACGAAGTCGTCCGCTGTCGCTGCGGGATGGAGTGTGCTAGCTCGTCCAATGGTATCTTTATGGATCATTCCTGGGCTGCTAGGATTGGCCGTGATCATCAGCCCGGTTAAAGCCGTTACAAGGCTGGGCCCATTCAGGGAAAGCGCCCCTTCTAGTCGCATTGATAAGGAGTTGGGTCTGTGGATCGAACAGCAGCAAAATCACCCAGTTCGGATCATGGATCTTCAATTACCTCTGGCCTACCACGCGGGTGCGCAGTTCTCGAATTTTCCTTACTGTTCAGGTGAGTTGGCGCTTCGTTACCTCGATGCTGCGCAGGTCGACTACGTTGTACTGCGTCGGGGAGAAGACTTTACACGGTATTACGAGGACTGGCTGACACGTGGTATCCCCGACCATAGGGCAGAACTCCTGCGACTGTCTTCCGGCGCTGACGCTAAATTCGTGGTGTATCGGTGGCACCGGACTGGACAAGCAACTGTCGGGAACGATGATCAGGCCACGGCCAGTGTTTCCCGCTAACAGACGGTAAAATCGGCAGTATGACGTCGCGGCTCATTTCGACATGCCGGTGTGAGGACTACGCTCTGTTTACGGATCAGCTACTGTTGGGCGGTCGGCAGGCTGCTAGTGGTAAAAGATAGCCCCCACCCCCCATAACCTTCGGCGCGTCTTCAAGATTAGGCTCATGGAACGGGTCTGGTCCTCTTTGGTTGGGTTGGCACTATGAAGATTGATAAATGAATTCGGGTCCGAAGCCGACCACGGAAGATCTGCGTGTAGTTTCGTTTTCTAGTTTTGTAACACCCTGTGCTCCTCCAATTTGACTGGGCGATTGCCGACAATCTTCCGCTGCCCCTTATCGGATCGCACGTTCGAAAGCGGTGAGAAGGGTCCCGAGGAGCTCGGGACAATTGCTGAATCAAGCTGGCGCCTCGCTTTTGTAGAGACCCAAAAGCGATGACGGCCATTCTTCTCAAGGTCGCAGTAGGATTCGTTGTCGGGGCCTTGATGGGTATGAGCGGCCTGTGCTGCCTTTCAGTTTCACCGTACCGTTTTTATCGGTCACCCCAGCATCTGAACCAGGACCCGAGCGAAACCGTTCGTTCGTCACGCAGTGCAGCAGATTTGCCTCGGAGAAGACGAATACCTTTCGATGATGCGGGCACAACAACACCGTGGCAGCTTATGACCCCGTAGCAATCTCGCCCGAAGTATGATCCGATTGAAGCTAAATGCCGGCGGGACACTCCGGGTTCTGTGCCTGGGCGCCCATTCGGATGACATCGAAATCGGTTGCGGCGGAACCATCCTCCGGCTTGCCGAGGAATATCCGTCCTGCACATTTCATTGGGTGGTCTTCAGCGCCATCGCGGAACGGGAAACGGAGGCGCAACGGGCGGCGGAGTTGTTCGCCGGGTCGACGCGCCTGAGTGGCGTGTTGTTGAAGAAATTTCCCGACGGCTTCATGCCCTTCGTGGGCGACGAAGTCAAGGCGGTCTTTGAGGACCTGAAGCGAACGGTCTCGCCGGACGTCATTTTCTGCCCCAGCCGCAAAGACGCGCACCAGGACCATCGCCTGATCGGCGAATTAACCTGGAATACCTTCCGCGATCATTTAATCATGGAGTATGAGATCCCAAAATATGATGGCGACCTCGGGCAGCCATCCGTATTTGTGTCGCTTGCGCCGGGGCAGCACCGAAAAAAGGTCGACTGTCTTATGGAGGCCTTCCCCTCCCAGCGCGCCAAGCGTTGGTTTGAGCCGCAGACGTTCTTCTCCCTTATGCGGCTGCGCGGGATGGAATGCAATGCTCCCAGCGGCTACGCCGAGGCATTCTACTGCCGTAAGTTGACGCTGTGATCTTAACGAAAGACCAATTCGCGGCAGAGGGCCAAACTGTTCCCGGTCCTGAGGACGAGGACCACAACTTTATAGCTAGGCTGTGGACGCCAAAACATCGATGGTTGCTCTAAGAGAATGCCATGCCTGAATGGATGCTGGCCAGGATATCGAGATCAAGAGTTCTTCGAAAGTGTTTGGGCGGGCATTTCCTGTCTCTGAGCGAAAGGATTTGGAACCGCTTACCGTTGTTTTTGACGAGGACGCAGCCGATGCGCCGTTACGGCGACTTTCTGCATTCACTAGTCCGACTGCGGTCCCGACGGAGCCAGTATCATGCCACCTTCTTCCTTCGCAACCGTCCGGAGCTGCAATTGATCTCTGCCCTTTTGCAGCAGAAAGCGGCAGGGCGCAGCCCCAAACTTACGGTGCTCGCCTGCAGCAACGGCGCCGAAGTGTACTCGATTTTGTGGACCGCCCGGTCCGCGCGGCCCGATTTGAAAATCACCACGGAGGCAGTCGACATTTCCGAGCCGATCGTGGGAATTGCGAAACGAGGGAGGTATTCGCTAACACATTCGGAATTGATGGATACGCCGATGTTCGAGCGGCTCACCGAAGCAGAGATACAAGCGATCTTCGACCGGGACGAGGACGATATAGTGGTTAGGCCTTGGATCCGGGAAGGCATTAACTGGCGGGTTGCGGATGCCAGCGATCCGGAATTGGTCGAGCATTTAGGTCCCCAGGATATCGTGGTAGCGAACCGTTTCCTTTGCCATATGGCCCCTCCCGAGGCGGAGAGGTGTCTGCGGAACATCGCCAATCTGGTTGCTCTGGGTGGGTATCTTTTTGTTTCGGGAGTCGATTTGGATGTTCGCACCAAGCTGGCACTTGAGCTAGGGTGGACTCCGGTTGGGGATTTACTCGAAGAGATCCACGATGGGGACCCGTCGGTGAGGGCTGGGTGGCCCTGGAAATATTGGGGGTTGGAACCGTTCACCAAGAACAGGCGTGATTGGCGTGTGCGGTACGCGTCGGTTTTTCAGGTGGGATCGCCTACTGCGATGAGAAGCCGCCGCGAGCTCGTTGCGAAATAGGTGCAGACAATGACTCAGAAATACAAGGAAACGGCGGCTTGGAAGTGGGCACGCCGCAGTTGGATTGGGTTACATTGGCACCTGCCCCCCCTGACTCCTGCCAGTTTCCTTAATCCTATGAAAATATTTGGCTTATCCTAGTCCATCTTTCGTGGCAGCGGAACTGCAGTTCGAAGGGGTAGCTTTGTGTGGATCTCGTCTCGGAAGCGTAGCAGCCCACTGAAGGAATATAGACAGTGTCCCTATTTTTGATGAGCTTTGTCGTTGGATGTCTAACCGGCCTCACCAGCATTGGCGGGGCAGCACTCATGACCCCTTTCCTAATCCTGCTCGTGGGGCTCACCCCTGGGCTGGCCATCGGAACGGATTTGGTTTACAGCTCCTTCACTAAGGTGGCCGGCGCTTGGATGCATTGGCGGCAGGGTACCGTCGACATTAGGACGGTGGTTCATTTGGCCAGCGGCAGCATCCCGGGTGGACTGGTCGGAGTAGCGCTGATTCGCCAACTTCGCCACAGCGGACTTGATCCTGATCCCTATCTGAGGCGAGCGCTCGGCACAGTTCTATTATTGGTGGCCTTAACTCTTCTTTCTCGGACTATCCATAGGGATCTGACGATTCACAGGGGCTTTTGGCAACGGCATGAGCGACTTGTTACCATTCTGTGGGGCGTAGCAGTGGGTTTCACGGTGGGGCTGACGTCGGTTGGTAGTGGTGTATTACTCGCGCCATACCTGTTAATTCTATTCCCTCTGGCACCTGCTCGAGCCGTGGGAACAGACTTGTTTCATGCGGCGTTGCTAGTATCGGCAACGGCGCTCGCACACGCTGAAATTGGGCAGGTCGAATGGCGACTTTTGCCGCCCCTACTTGCGGGTTCGATTCCAGGTGTGCTGATGGGGAGTTATTTAGCTCCCCGGTTTGCTGGCCGAACACTGCGGTTGGCCGTGGGCATAGTTCTTTTCGCGACCGGTGTCAAATTGGTTTAAGTCGGGCTTTAATTTAGAACGAAAGGATATCAAATCGTGGAACTTATTACACCCTACGGAGGGACGCTTATCGACCTGGTGGCCCAAGGAGGAGAAGAACGAGATTTAGCAGCTCGCGCGCGCGAACTGGTGTCGATTCAGCTCTCTCCCCGCAGCTTGTGCGATCTGGAACTGCTGGCGACGGGCGCGCTCTCCCCCGTGGACCGCTTCATGGGCGAGAAGGACTATCGAAGTGTATTAGAGAACCAACGGCTGGCGGACGGGACTGTTTTTTCGATTCCTATCAACCTTGGAGTCGACAATCTGAAGGGAATGCGTTTAGGGCAGGAGATCGCGCTGCGAGACTCGAAGAATAATCTGATTGCCTGGATGCGAGTCGAAGAAATCTACGAACGCGATCTTGCGGACGAGGCGAGACAGGTGTGCGGCACTCTTGACGAAAGGCATGCTCTTGTCGTAGAGATGCCTTCCTGGGGTCGCTATTGTTTGAGCGGGCCGGTTCGCGTAATCGAAGTGCCCCGGCATTTCGATTTTCCAGAGTTGCGCCGAACTCCTGCGCAGGTGCGGAACCATCTCATACGGATGAACAACACCAACGTGGTAGCCTTTCAGACACGTAATCCGATGCATCGCGCCCACGAGGAGCTCACGCGGCGGGCTGCATTAGAGGTTGAGGCGACGTTGCTATTGCACCCCGTAGTGGGCATGACCAAGCCCGGCGACGTGGATCACTACACCCGCGTACGTGCCTACAAGATTCTCGTCGAGAAGTACTACGATTCGCGCACGACCCTGTTGAGCCTACTACCGCTGGCGATGCGCATGGTCGGGCCCCGCGAGGTGTTGCTGCACGCCATCATCCGCCGCAACTACGGAGCTAACTACTTAATCGTGGGCCGCGACCATGCTGGGGCCGGTACGGACAGTCGGGGCCGACCCTTTTATGGCCCACGTGAGGCCGGCGAGACCATGGCGCGATTCGCCAGTGCAATCGGAGTTCAGCCCCTGCTTTTCGACGAGATGATCTACCTGGCTGACGAAGATCGTTACGAACAAGCCAACGCCGTCGATCGCCGTAAACGAGTTTACGCGATTTCCGGCTCTGAGGTGCGTGAAAAGTACCTGACCCAAGGCCGGGAGCTGCCGGAGTGGTTCACGCGCAAGGAGATCGCCAATATTCTTGCCGAGGCCTATCCGCCCCGCCATAAACAGGGCTTTTGCATCTGGTTCACAGGGTTACCGAGTTCAGGTAAGAGCACGATTGCTGATGTCCTGACAGTCATGCTGATGGAGCATGGGAGGCAGGTCACGGTGCTCGATGGCGACGTTGTGCGCACGCATTTGTCCAAGGGACTTGGTTTCTCGCGCGAGGACCGGGACACCAACATCGTCCGTATTGGATTTGTGGCATCGGAGATAGTGCGTCACCACGGAATAGCCGTTTGCGCTGCCGTCAGCCCATACCGATCCACGCGGAGGCAGGTGCGCTCCACGATACGCGACGGAGGGTTTATTGAGGTCTTTGTGGATACGCCCTTACAGTTGTGTGAGGAACGTGATGTTAAAGGCTACTATGCTCGTACCCGGGCCGGCGAGTTGAAGGGGTTCACAGGGGTAGATGACCCTTATGAGCCACCGACCGCACCCGAGATTTGCCTTACGACGCACGACTCTTCGCCAGAGGAGAACGCTAGGCGCATTATTGGCTACTTAACCGACCAGGGCTTCATCCACAAGACGAGCCGAGCCGAGTCCATGGGTTTCGAGCCACAAGCGCCTCAGGAACCCGGCTCTAGCAGAATCGCTACCCGACATTACTGAATCTCGCATAATACGGTGACAAAGAAGTCAAAAAGAAAGAACCGGCGTGCTTGAGGAAGGAAAACGGCGGAGTGCGCGACCGTTTGACCCGGCTCATGCCGCCACGAACCGCGGTGTCCAGTTCGACGAGGTCCTGGGCGCAACGGTTGGCCAGTTCCTTCCCTTTGATGTTCCCCCCACATGGTCTCAATGGGATTGAGGTCGGGCGCATAACCAGGCAGCCTCTCCACGGTGAGCCAACCGCGCTGGCGCAGTAGGTACTCCTGCATGGCGCGGCTCTTGTGGGCGGGTGATCCGTCCTACACCAAGACGTCTTTCTGATGGCGCAGGTGCCGTTTGAGATCGTCGAGGAAGGCAATTCAGGCTTTCGGTGTTGTAGCTGCCTTCGCGGGTCTGGAAGAACAGGCGACTGCGGCGGCCGTCCCAGCGGTAACCACTCGCCGCGCAGATCGACATCTTCGACCAGTTGAAGGCATGAATCAGGACCGGCGTTTCGCCTTTCGGGCCCAGGTTCTGCGGATGGAGGGACGCTGCGAGACGCCGCTTTCGTCCTGGAAGAAGATCCAAGCCTTTTGGCGTCGAGCGTTTTTTTACTGCCGGCCATCGTTGGTTCATCCAGAGGTTCACTTTCTCCGGGTTGCGTTCGCGCGCCTGCTTGGCAGGTCGCTGCAGAGTCCAGTCCATCGCTCCCAGGATCTTCCACACATGACCGGGATGGTAGTGGACACCGGTCACGCGCTCCATCACCAGTGTCACCCGCGGCGGGGTCCAGAGATCCGTGTCGAAGCCGTTGGCCCGCGCCCACGCCCTCCATCATCGGAGGGAAGGCATTGCTTACATCGATTGCGGCGCTCCTGCTCTCTATCGCGGGTTGCTGGTTTACGTGGGTGTACCTGGAGAAACCTCTGCTTTCATGGGCCCGTGCCAAGTTCCGCTACTGAGGTGGAGCCGCCCCGATCCATGACGAAGGGGCGCCCGTAGCAAATGGAGAATCCTTAACACCGGGGTAGCCAGCACCCTAAAGGCACATCTAAAGCAGCGAGTCCCGTTCATTATGGTAGACAGGGTCTTGGAATTGGAACGTGGTGAGACGCATCAAGGCCGATAAGGGTAGTGGGTCAGTTTCGATTTGTCAGGGCTTGATGCCTGGGGGTGAACCGTGCTCCCGGTGACGATTCGAACGGCCTACCCGTCTGTTCACCCGTCCTTCCGCCATCCGGCAAACAGACCGAGTCACGCCTTGACTATCGAAGTGAATATCATCAAAATGGTGGAGGAAGCAGCCGTGGTTGAGGAGTCGCCCGCGTGGAGGAAACAGTGGTGACACCGGGGGAAGTTGAGGTCTGCCCGAAAGATTGATAAATGTCTGTGCCCTTAACCGCCACGGTTGGCGTGGCTCCTGCAGGCGCGAATTCGATTCTGAATTTTAGAAGCTCCGGGCTCCATGAGCAAAGGCAGAGAGTGATCAGGCTAAGATATCGACCGAGCTTTCATAAAAGGCCGCTCAGAATGTGGTTCAACGAGGGATTCTGCATCTGATGGCAAGGACATACGAGGAATTCAGGCGCGGCGTGGAACCAGGAGAGCAAAGAATGCGGAAGGAGAACGTGCTGGACGGTCGTGAGCGACGAGGTCTCCCTGTATGGTTCTAGCAGCAGATAGAGATCGCCTCGCCCTTTTCAGCCAGGCCCTTCACATGTGGAAAGCCATTTCCGATCGTTACCGCTGTCCCGAGCAGTTTGTGAGAACGTCATTAACCGGTCCGCAGTCCGCTGAAGACGGCTACTTTCGGTTCGGTCGCAATCTTCTGTGTTACGGTCGATCTTGCTCGGCAACTCCGGCCGCGTCTGCCGACGACCACCTGCCCGACGTGCTCGACGCAGTACGGACAGACGACCGAGACGTTCAGCTCCCCTTTGACCTCACCCAAGTGGTTGACAACCTTACCCATGAGCGGTACCTGACGAACTCGCATGGTATCTCACCCGGCAGCGCCCCCAACCCTCTGTTGAGCAAACTCTATTACTGCGTGCGTCCGCTTCTCCCTGCGGCGCTCCGCACTTCGCTTCAGAGGATGTACTTCCGTGGATGGGAAAAGAACACCTTCCCCGCATGGCCGCTGGATCTGACCGTGGAAAGGTTGCTCGAAACTGTTCTAATGCTGTGCATGAAGTCCAGCAGGATTGACACCGTGCCGTTCATATGGTTCTGGCCTGACGGCGCCTCGAGCGCTACGATTCTGACCCACGACGTCGAAACTGCCCAAGGGCGGGATTTCTGCCCGCGCCTGATGGACATCGATGAGTCCTTCGGATTTCGCTCCGCCTTTCAAATCGTCCCTGAAAAACGATATCCGGTCACGGCGGCGTTCCTTAAGGAAATCCGGGACCGTGGGCACGAGATCAATGTTCAGGACCTCAACCATGACGGTAACCTTTTCCGTGACAGGCATCAGTTCCTGTCCCGCGTCAAAGCCATAAATGAATACGGTCGCGTCTGGGGCGCAAAGGGCTTCCGCTCCGCGATCCTGTATCGAAACATCAACTGGTACGACGCACTGGAGTTTGAATTTGACATGTCGGTACCCAACGTCGGGCACCTGGAGCCGCAGCGTGGCGGATGCTGCACGGCGTTCCCCTATTTCATCGGCAGGATCCTCGAGCTCCCACTCACCACAACACAGGATTACTCTCTGTTCCACATTCTTCGCGAGCACCGAATCGATCTCTGGAAAGCGCAGGCTGGACTGGTCATGGAAAAGCACGGACTGCTGCACTTCATCACCCATCCGGACTATCTGCTCGACAATCGCGCTCAGACCACCTATCGGGCTCTGCTCGCCTTCCTGGCGGAGCTCGAATCCGAGCACAGAATGTGGATCGCTTTGCCGAATCAAATCAATGAGTGGTGGAGGCAGCGGAGCAAAATGACTTTGGTTCCGGACGGCAACGGCTGGCGGATTGAGGGCGCCGGCAAAGAGCACGCCCGGCTGGCCTATGCCAAACTCGATGGCGATAGGCTGATCTACACCCGCGAGGCGTTTGTTCCTGCAGTCTCATAAGCACTTCAACCGGAAAGGCATCTGAGTATGCTGTCGAATGTCCACGGTCGACTCCTTCATAAAATTGCCTCCGTGGCGCGGGCGGCAGTCTGCGCCCGTTGTCGCACCGCCTGCGCGGAATGACAATCGTCGAGAACATCTGGACCGGCGAGTTCGTCTGCCCTGACGAACCGGGCATTTCGATCGGCTGCAACTGCACAATCGGCCTCAGAGCCTCTAATTCGGAATCAATCGACAGCGTCGCGGAATACATGGGTTATAGACTTAACGGGGCGGCTACGCTGGAAAATTGCGAACTTAGCCCCGGGAACCGGGGATGCGGCGTATGAGTGTCAGTTCAAAGGTTTCGCCCGATGTTCTGCGCTTCGATGCCGCCACCGAAACCGAACGAATCGTGGCGGGCATCCGCAGAATTGTCCTTCGACAATTGAAGCGCGGAGGAGCGGTAATTGGTGTTTCCGGAGGAATCGACAGCAGCGTCGTGGCCTTTCTGTGCGCGCGGGCCCTGGGCAAGGAGCGTGTGTTCGCTTTGTTCACGCCGGAAACGGAATCTTCCACTGATAGTCTCCGCCTGGGACGCATGGTGGCGGAGACATTGGGCGTGCGGGCTACGGTGGAAGACATCAGCCCGATTCTAGAGACGGCTCAGTGCTACATTCGCCGGGATGAGGCGGTGCGGAGGGTGGTTCCCGAGTATGGATCCGGCTATAGATGCAAGATTGTACTGCCGAGCATTCACGAACCTCCATGCGACGCGCTTTTTTCGGTAGTGGTGCAGGCTCCGGACGGACAGACGAAGTGGGTGCGATTGAGCGCAGAGGCCTACTCGAGCATTGTCGCGGCTACGAACTTCAAGCAGCGTGTGCGCAAGATGATGGAGTATTACTACGCCGATCTGCTACAGTATGCGGTGGCGGGAACACCGAACCGGCTGGAGTACGACCAGGGCTTCTTTGTGAAGAACGGCGACGGGGCGGCGGATGTGAAGCCAATTGCTCACCTGTATAAATCGCAGGTTTACCAGTTGGCGGCCCACTTGGGCGTGCCGCCGGAGATTTGGCAGCGGCCGCCGACGACCGATACCTATCCGCTGGAGCAATCGGAGGAGGGGTCTTACTTCATGCTGCCGCTGGAGAAGATGGATCTCTGCCTTTACGCGAAGAACAACGGAATACCGGCGGCAGACCTCAGCACGGCAATAGGGCTGGATACGGACCAAGTTCAGCGGGTTTACGATGCGATTCAGGCGAAGCGCAAGGTGGCGCAGTATCTGCGTGCGGCTCCGGTACTGGTGGAGGAGGTCTCGGAGGTTTGAGGTTCGGCCGATAGGCGGTAGCGTCGCGATGGCCGGCATTCTAAGCACAGCACAAACACCGATTCGCATTACCGGGGTGCGCCCGGGGGCGGTCTATGAAATTCAGCCGCTCCAGGACCCCAGATGGGCGGAATTCGTGGACCGGCACGCGCGCTCCTCTGTTTTTCATATGGTAGCCTGGCTCGAAGCGCTTCACCGGACCTATGGATACCAGCCCATAGCTTACACGACATCTCCGCCGGGCACCAGCTTGGAAGACGGCCTCGTCTTGTGCCGCGTGACCAGTTGGATCACTGGACGGCGTCTGATCTCGCTTCCATTTTCGGATCATTGCGACCCACTGGTGAACAATCCCGCCGAGGAGCACGTGTTCGTATCCGCGTTGGAGCAAACGCTCCGTCGGGAGAAGTTACGTTACCTCGAAATCCGCTCAACACAACCCGTCGCTGACGCGGCTAGTCTCTACCGTTCTACGCAAAGCTATTGCCTTCACCAGATCGATTTGCGGCCGGATCTCACTACGCTTTTCGGCAATTGTCACAAGAGTTCCACGCAAAGAAAGATCCAGCGAGCAGAGCGGGAGGGTTTGATTTGCGAGAGTGGCCGGTCCCAAGCGCTTCTCGATGCATTCTGGAATCTGCTTCTCATTACGCGCCGGCGACATCAGATTCCACCGCAGCCGAAGAGCTGGTTCCAGAATCTGATCAACTGCTTCGGCGACGCGCTGCAGATCCGAGTCGCATTTAAGGTTAAGCAGCCCGTGGCCTCGGTCCTGACGCTTCGACACAAGGACGCGCTTGTCTACAAGTACGGCTGCTCGGACACCCGCTTCCATAACCTGGGAGGCACTCAGCTCTTGTTCTGGAGATCGATCCAAGAAGGAAAGCGTGATGGACTGCGCATGTTCGACTTAGGACGATCCGAGTGGGACAATACGGGGTTGATTACATTTAAGGATCGCTGGGGTAGCGCTCGTTCGACTCTGACCTATGCACGCTTCTCCCTTTCGCCGCCTTCAGACATGTTCGGACGTAACGTAACGGAATGGGCGGGACGAATTGCGAGACGCGTGGTTCCTTGCCTGCCAGACCGCGTCCTACGGACGGTCGGCAGCGCGCTTTATAGACATATCGGGTAAGTCCAGCGCTATTTAACGTGCCGGGGAACACGGGTGCGGGTGTTCTCCCATCACGTTCATCTGCACGTGCTATCCTCTACTCTGAGATGTTCAGGCGGCACTACCAAAAAGTTAAAGCTATCTTCAGTGTTACAGACCTGATTCTCATTTCGATCGCTTTCGTTGCCGCGTACCAGACCAGATTCCGGCTCAACTCTGAGAAACCGTTTTACTGGGTCTTTTACATTGACTTTCGCGCTGCCGTATTGTTGCTTCTCGTCTCGCTTGTCTGTTGGTTCGCAATCGGCAACTGGTTCAACATCTATGAAAGGCTTGAATCCGCTCGTCCCAGCGTCGTCTTGCGCGAAACGTTCCGGCAATGCTTCCTGGGCGCGATTTGCCTGGTTTTGTCCGAATACGTGTTGCGGCTCGACCTGAGCCGGTTTTTCGTGTTCGTGTTTGCCTCCTACTCCTGGGTGCTGCTGTGTCTTTTCCGAATCAATGCGGCGCCTGTGATTGGGGCCGTGCGGCGAAAGTTCGGGGCCGCACATTTCGTGATGGTGGTGGGATCGAGCGAGCGGGCGCGTCGTCTAGGGCAGGCCCTGGAGGAATCATCGGCTCATGGCATTCGTCTGATGGGATTCCTTGATGAAGAGCCAGGCCAGGTCCAGTTGTCGCGATCCTACGAACAGTTTCCTCTCTCGGCGTTACCGGAACTGCTGCGGCGGCGTGTGATCGACGAGATCATCTTCGCAGTGGATAGTGAGCGGTTAAGTCAAATGGAGTACTTCTTCCTCCTGTGCGACGAAGAGGGCGTGCGCACGCGCGTTGCTGTGGATTTCTTCCCGCATGTCAATAGCCGAGTCTATCTGGACGCTCTGGGCTCCACGCCGCTGCTCACTTTCTCGGCGGCGCCGTACGATGAAATCCGTCTGCTGATCAAACGGATCACGGATGTACTGCTAGCAGCAGGTGTGCTGGTCCTGCTCCTGCCCCTTATGCTAGTGATCGCTTTGCTGATCATGCTGGGCTCGCCAGGACCAGCTATCTTCCGGCAGGAACGCTGCGGCTTGAATGGGCGTCGGTTCACCTTGTACAAGTTCCGTTCTATGCTCGACAACGCCGAGGAGATGAAGGCCTCTCTGATGCACTTGAGCAGCAAGTCGACGGCGTTTAAGATGCCTGACGACCCAAGGGTGACGCGCATCGGCTGGTTTCTGCGAAAGTTTTCGATTGATGAGTGGCCGCAGTTGTGGAATGTGCTCAAAGGGGACATGTCCCTGGTGGGTCCACGGCCAACGGTGCCCTCTGAGGTCGATCTTTATCAGAGATGGCAGCGCCGACGGTTTCGAATGCGGCCTGGCCTTACTTGTCTATGGGCGTTGGAGGGACGCGATACGCTCGATTTTGAAACTTGGATGAAGATGGACATGCAGTATATCGATAACTGGTCTTTGGCCCTGGACTGGAAGATTATTCTGTGCACAATTCCTCGGGTCGTCGTGGGCAAGGGAGCGAACTGACTGAATTGGTGCCCGATGCACGGTTCAGATCGAAGCGGCCAATCGCTTGGCCCCATCAATGATGAAGTTGCTATGATAAGCGTTGCCTAGTTCGATGGTGGGACGGGAAACGACCGGGGTTTCTGTTGCAACCAATACCTCAAGCCGGTCGGGCTCCCAAGGAATATGCTTCGAAAACGGCTGCTACCACCGCTCCCTGACGCTCCCGACGCCCAGAACTCGCCCGTGCGCGCACGGCGACTACTGCCGCACTTGTTTGGCTGTATGCTGGGGCTTGCGTCGATCGTGTTGTTCTGGGTTCCTTTGCGTCAGTTGGTGTCGTTGTCGCTGAACGATCAGCGCTATACACACATTATTCTCATACCGGTCATCAGCGCATTCTTCCTGTATCGGGAACGGCGCAAGATATTCTCCCGCATCGGATTGTGCCCCGGGGTTGGGCTGCCCTTCCTGGCGGCCTCGCTGGCGATGTACGGCCTCCTTGCGCTACGGATCGTGCATGCCCCCACGAACTACGCCCTGTCGGTTGTCGTGCTTGCGATGGTCCTGGTTTGGGTTGCCGGATTTGCGGTTTGCTATGGCGTGCATGCATGCAAGGCTGCCCTGTTCCCCCTCCTGCTTCTCCTGTTGCTGGTGCCGATTCCGTTCGATGTGATGGACAAGATCATCTCCCTTTTGCAGCGGGGATCGTCCGAGGCCACCTACGCGCTATTCAGGCTGGCTGGGATACCGATGTTTCGAGATGGCGTCAGGTTTGAGCTGCCTGGTGTTGGGATTGAGGTCGCCGAGGAATGCAGCTCCATTCATTCCGCTTGGGCTCTGTTCATCACCGGTCTTCTCGTGGCTCACATGTTCCTCAATTCCATCTGGACAAAGGCCGGGCTGAGCATTTTGACGGTTCCCATTGCGATGTTCACGAATGCGGTGCGGATCGTGACCATTTGGTTTCTCGGCACGCACCTAGACGTGGGGTTCCTCTACGGCAACCTGCACCGGCGCGGTGGCATCCTGTTTTCGTTGATCTCGCTCTCGATTCTGATGAGTTTCCTCTGTCTCCTGCACAAGATGGAGCGCCATGGTCATCGCGCGAGGAGTGCCGGCGAAGATCAGGTCGGCCTCCCCGCACCACCCGCTGGTCGGATTGCGAGCCTTCCCTGAACGCACGAGGCACGCGGCATGGGAAGCCGTTCTCACATCGACGCGCCGAAACGGGCGCCGTGTACCGCGAGGACGGTAGCGCAGGCCGTTGTGGCTGTTTTCGCTGCGGTGACGGCTGCAAATTGCGCTGAAGTATCATTGCCCAGCCGTCCGCGGTCTCCGGTACCAGCCTCCTCCTCCTCGTCAGCTTCACATTCCAGTCCAGTTCTGTCACCGGCATCCGGTTCGATTTGCGGTATGATAGCTCGGCGCCGAGTTTGTGCGCGACCGTGGGTGAGACCGCCAGGGACCTCGGGGAAGACTCTCTACCTTTTGGATCTGGCGCCCGGCCAACATAGGCGGCCTCCCCCAGTCGGCTATCCAAGCAGACGAATAATCGCTTGCGAGGAAGCTGTTTCGACCAGATCAAGGCCGCAGACAGTTGCATGGCATCCGCGGCACGGAGCGGGTGCCGTTGGAGCAGCATTTCGGCCAAATCGCGCAGTACCTCGGTAGGCTGAACCTCGATCCAGCGTCGGCGTAACTCGGTGAGGCGTGCCATGGCAACCCGGAAATCCTGCTGGTCAATCTCCTGGTTGCGAAGCAATCGGGCAAAGGCGCTGGTCATCTCTACCGGAGAGTTCCACCAGACCACGATAGATTTGAACTTGGACGCCGTTCTCACCAAACTGCTGGTGCTCTGTGCTACGCATAGCGGCACCAAAGCACTGGCGTCCCAGAAAGCATCAATCTTCTTCACGCTCTTCCTCAACCGCCGCTCTCAGCTTGTCGACGGCAATGTTGGGCGCTGGCATAGCGAAAAATGACCTGAGATCCAGGCTCCTCTCTGGCAATCGGAGTTGCCCCTGCGCGGCCAACTCCAGCAGTTCCTCGTCAAGATCTTCGGTCTTCGAGAGTGGAACGAGCTTGGCCACGGCCAGGTTGCGATCCCTGATCAAGATCTCTTCTCCACCGCGGACTCTGCCTAGGTAGGCACTCAAACGACTTCGTAGCTCGGCTACATTGACGGTTCGCATGATATGTACATTATGTACATGATTGCAGCCCATTTGCAAACGCGCGCCGACGGAATCGTTGCCGCACGGATCTTCACCCCACCTTCACCAGGATGAAGAGCACCCGATTCTTTTTCGCCATGCCTACCACGTGCGTGTAAGCGCACGGTTCATTCACGGTCGGCGCAGCCGAGTAACTCCCGCGCGACACGGCTGGAGATGCCCGGGGAGTTCCGGTCGCACCGTGCCGGGCCTTCCTCTGCTCGGAGAGCCTCAAACGCGTCAGGCCACTTCCGCCAGCATCTCCCGCCGCAACTCGCTCATCCTGCGAATCGCCCGCGGAAGACCAGCCTGCGTCGGTCCGAGCTCGTACTCCTGATCGCCGAACCGGCCGATGAAGCCGCCCGATTCCACCCGAATGAACGGTTTCGCGCTCAGGCGAGCGACGATCCCTGGGATATTCAGCTGATGGACCTCGGAGAACTTCCGAGGCCCCAGCTTGTGATACGAGTCCTTGGCGGTCCGGTGGTGCCCAGCGCACAGAGGAATGGCGGAGAGGTCCGACGACTTCTGGCTCAGTCCGTGCGGCCCCGTATGGGCAGCCTCGACAGCACGAGTCGTGCGGCACACCGAGCAGGGAAGCGTCCGGATCCACTCCAGGTATCCGGGATGGCGAACGGGTTTCACCATCAGCTCCTCCGCAACGCGTGCCGCCCGGTGACCAGGCCGGCCCCGGGAACGCCCGCGCCGCCATCCAGCGCCGCCTTGATCGAACGTTTGTCCACAGAGGCTTCCGGACTCTTCACCTGCCCCAGAACCGCGGCGCGCTGCTCGATGTCCAGTCCATCGAGCAACTGCTCCCACGTCACCGCAGGCAGCTTGAGTGTCAGCGTCTTGTATTCCGCAGGGATGGCTGACTCGTCGGTCACCTCCACCGATGGCGGACACGCACGCAGGCTGAAGGTGGTGGTTTTTCCCTCCAGCCGGCGGTACTTCCCTTTGCCATCGGTTCCCAGGTTCTCGATGGTCTCGATCACATAGTCCTCCAGCCGTGCGACAGCGCGTTCGCAGATGGCCTTGCGCTGCTTCAGCCGGTCGATCTCGAACCTGGCAAAGTCGATCTGCTGCTCCAGATGCGCCAGGAACTGGCCCACCCGGTCGCGTTTATCGACGGCCGCGGTCAGGGCGGCTTGGAACTCCGCTCGAAACTCGAGTTCCTGTTCCGGGGTAACCAGTTCGGCGGTTTCGATCAGGGCCGCCAACTGATCCTCGATGACATACAGCGGCGCGGCGGTCACGGCGGGGGAAGGAACTACAGCCAGGGCAGCCATCACGCCACCTCCGGTTGCGAGGCAATGCGCGCGAGACGTCCGTAGCATGCCAACGCCTTGCTGGCGGATTGGAACTGACCCGGGTTCTGCACGCCGGCGAGTTCCAGTTCCTCCAGGTAGCGGGTCTCTCCCACCTGCTCCCGCACTTGCTCGAACACCCGGCGCATCTCGCCGAAGTTCGTCCAGGGCTTCCCGGCCGCAGCGGGCTCCGCTTTGACGGGCGGCTTCCGAAGTTCCTCCACCTTGCGGTCGCGTACGTACTCCTGCGCCTCCCGTGTGCCATGCGGATGGGCACCGGTGTCGATGTTCTGCCCGCAGGGATCGGCATCCTCCACGTCCTGTGTGAAGAACTCGGAAGCGCTGGTCGCAATCAGCGTGGCGGCCACGAGGGCGCGTTTCTGCGCCATCTTCTGGATGGTGTTCACCACATCCGCCACATCCGGATTGGGAATGCGGTAAAGCGCCGCGTCGCAGTCGATTTCCCAGGCAACCGACTTGCCGCGCCGGGTGAGTTTCTCCACCGATCGCGCAGTGCCGGTAAAGATGGCATCCCGGAACCTCTGCCAGTGCTCGGCCGGCTTGCCATACGTAACCGCTGGTTTCGGCGCGCTCGATGGCGAAGTCGAACTCACACAGCGTCCGGCGCACAGCGCGCTTCAAGAAATGCGAGCGATCGAGGTGTTCGGGGAGTTGCTCCTCCGCGACCCAGCGATAGCGATATTTGGCTTCCCAGGAATTGCAGGAACCTTCGCCTACTCCGACCACCCGACCCTCGCGCAGCAGGCGGCAGCGGTAACGGGCATAGCAGAAGGCTTCGCCGCCGTGCTGGGTCCCGGTCCAGTCGAGGTCTTCCACAATGGGGGTGAACTCCGGCTCCAGGCCGAAGAAGTTGCACAGCTTCTCGGCGCCGGGTTTCAATAGGGTGGGCTTGTTGGTGCCGGGGATCTCGCCGAAGTCCTGATCCCGGACCATGATGCGGCGGGTGAACTCGACGATGGCGGCCCGCCGCGCGAGCGCCACTTCCATGCTCATGGCCGGCAGGAACACGCTGTCCTTGGTCGAAAGCTCGACCGGCCGCGCGGAGGCCGCGGAAGCGAGCACGATTTCGGTGCTGGGGCCTCCTGCGGTATCCTGTCGTTGGTGCTGGGTATTGGTAGCTGCCGATTCCTGCGCCATGGGAGCAGTCGAGTTGGCGCTCGGCTGCTCTTTCTGTCTGACCACTCCGTTTAACAATCCTCCCATCCCGTTACCTCCGTTTCGTTTTCCTTCATCCCGTACGAGGGCTACGGTCTGATCCTCGCCCTGGATCCCTTCCCCGTTTCTCGCTTCCATTTCGTTCTCCCTTCTGGGCTCGACTGGCTGCAGATCCAATGTCGGATCGGCCACGATGGAATCCGCAGCAGCGATTCCGTTGGCCGACGCCTGCGGCTGTTGCGGAGCTCGCTTGACGCTCCACTCGATGCGGTTCCGGTTGCCGTCCTTGACCTCCCGCTTGCAGAGCAACAGGGGCTCGCCGGCCCCGATGGCCAACTCCTGGAATCGCTGCTCCACGTACGGCGGCACGTACATCACGCGATCATCCAGCAGTGAATACATCACCTGATCGCCGTAGCGACCCTCGACGTGTTTCCCTGCCTCGAACTGTAGGGTTACTTCCACCGGGGTGTTGATTTGAAACTTCACGACTTCTTTCATTGTTCTTTCTCCTTTCTGTTGATCCATTCATCAGTTCTAACGAGTGATTTTTGCTGCTGAGTGCCTAGTCCGTCCCCGTCGCCGATTGCGCCGCATGTGCGGCACTCCCAGCGCTCGCCGGCATCGCGGTACCCGGTCAGGGAACACGTGCCGTAGTCGTATGAGACGATGCGGAGGTCCTGGCCGCCGCACTGCGGGCAATCGGGCCACACTGCGACTGCCCTTGGAACGTACGGCAAGACCGAGTGCTCCGTGGTCACGGAACGCGCGCTTGAGTCGATCTCCATGCTGTGGCCCGAGGCGGCGACGTCGGGATCCGTGTACATCGTTCGCTCGTCCGGAAACGGGTAAATCCTCAGGTCTTTCAGAGTTTCGGCGACGAGTTCGCGCGGTGCCGTGAGAACGACTTCCACCGGAGCATCTGCGTAGAATTGTGATCGGTTCGCCATGTTCAGACCACCTTCCTTTCGGCGGACCGCTGCAGGATGAAGGGAGCGTGACGGCTCGTTCGTTGCGAAACCTGATGGAATCCGCCTTTGTTTCGTTCTAAAAGCATCCGGTCATCTCGTAATAAGTATATGATGATGATGCTGATGATGTCAAGAAAAAAATAGTGTATGATGATGTTCATGGACCAGTGCAAGTGCCTCCGGTGCGGAAATGTTTGGGTGCCGAGGGTTTCCGGCAGGCCAAAACAGTGTCCGAGTTGTCACCAGGCGAGATGGGACGTACAGGCCTGGAGTGGTCGCCGCCCTGGACGTCCCAAAAAGGAAAGGGCGAAGTGATCGGGGTCAGTCTGTCTCGCTGCCTCTAAGGTGGGTATGGCTAGGCTGCTCCGGACGAGCCGTACGCAGGTTGACCGGCTGCTTGATGCCAATAACGACATCACCCTGTCAAGCCTGCAACGGGCTGCGGCCATGGTCGGCCGCAGCGTCACGATCCAGCTTGTGTAGGCTCCAGCCCACGCCAAGTTCCGAGCCGCCGATCTCGGTAATCGCGAACACTACTTCGTGCTCCGATGGGGTGCTTCGACGATCAATCCATAAAGGAAGCGGAAACGCGGAGAAGCGTTGCTGGAGTCTTCTGGAATAGCACAGAAAATTGAGCATGCTCGACCTTCGCTCTCCTCCCGACTCTCGCCTGCTGAACGTCCATAGCAGAGGCCGGTCTGGTGCGGTCTGGTGGTCTGGTGTCGTCAACTTGATAAGGTTATCATACACTGATAACATCTATTAGTGGGTAGGCAGATCCGTGATCGCAGCCTGGACACGGAAGCGACACGACCATAAACATCGCCTGCGGGCCGTCAGGCCATACGATTACCACGATGCCGCGATGTTGCTGGGGGACTTCTGGGCCGAAGTGGACGCAGTGCTCAAACAACGAGGAGTCATTCCATGACGACGCTGAAAGTCGGAATTGCTGACTATGAACAGATGAAGGCGCGGACTCTTGCAGTGGCTCGCGGCAAGCAGCGCGCCCGCCGGGACGACCCCAAAATCTGGTTCACCTCGATGGAGAGTTTCGCCAAGGTCCTCTCCGACCGCAACCGCGCCCTTCTGGCTCTCATCGCGGAAGCGCAACCCGACTCCCTGGCCGAACTTTCCGAACTCTCCGGCCGCGCCAAATCCAACCTCTCCCGGACACTCAAGACCATGGAGAGGTATGGCTTGGTTCAACTTCGCAAAGGGCATAGTGGCACAATTGTTCCCCATGTCCACTACTCAGGAATCGCCCTGACCGTTTCCCTTGGTTCTGGGTCGCTGCGTCTTTGAAATTGGAGAGCATTTGAACCTTGGTAGGACTGGGAGTTGAACTTTCCATCTTCGGTGGAGTACGTTCCAGTTTCGATGTGGAAGCGTCCCACGGCCTAAATATACGTAGCGCTATGTATAAAGTCAAGGAAAATATGTGGCGGTAAGTAAAAATTGTTATACTTGGCGCTATGAAGCGAAAAAACCAAGCCGCGGCTCAATTGGGTAGCCGGGGTGGGAAGGCGCGGGCAAGAAACCTTTCGAAGGAAGAGCTCAGTGAACAGGGCCGGAAAGCAGTGCAGGCCCGATGGCAAAAGACCAAGCAAAAGGCTTGACTATACGTAGCGCTATGTATATGATGAATTTGTGGCGGATGAGATCAGGTTTGATTGGGACCAAGGGAACATCGAACACATCGCCCGCCACGATGTGACACAGCAAGAAGCCGAGCAGGCTCTTGAAAACGATCCGATGGAAATGGGATACGAAATCGTCGATGACGAGGAGCGCTGGATTTCGGTGGGACATACCAACAAGCTCCGCATCCTGAAGGTTTCCTGGACGATCCGCAAGGGAACGTTAGTGCGCGTCGTGACAGCGTTCGAAGTCTCACGCAATGAGGCGCGCGAATATCTGCGGACAAAGGTGGGGCAATGAAACGACTGGTTGTGCCAAAATTCGAAACCGAGGCGGAAGAGGCCCAGTGGTGGTATGACAATCGCGACGTGCTTGAGGAGAACTTCATCGAGGCCATAAAGAACGGGACCATTCATCGCGGAGGCCCTGCCGCCCTTTTGAAGGAGACGCGCGCTATCCAGTTGCGCATCCCGAAAACGGACATCGAACGGGTGGAGAAGGTGGCCGACCGGAAGGGATTCAGCAGCATTCAGGGCTGCATCAATGCCCTGCTCCACGAAGCGTTAGACCGCGAAGAGGAGCAGGAACGCCGGAAGGCGGGGTGATGCGATACGAGGCAACTCCCGCGGAGGGCGGTGTTCTGGGCGGGGCTCTGG
>Ga0209517_10002325_pt1 | contig 27042 bp, 20 predicted proteins | sample PeaSoiMetSII2010_FD_187695 | JGI IMG/M metagenome (GOLD analysis project Ga0209517, IMG submission 187695) | Peat soil microbial communities from Weissenstadt, Germany - SII-2010 (SPAdes) (version 2) | ecosystem: Environmental > Terrestrial > Soil > Wetlands > Peat | place: Germany...
GCCAGCTAGGCCCTTGTAGTGAAGACCTTTTGGGGCGGGGCCTCGATTTGGGGGCATTTTCGCGTTCTCCCCCCTCGAATCCGCGAAGTCGGGCTAGCTTCAGTCCGAAACCGCCGCGCGCCAATGGGGTGTTGACCACCGCGGGACTGGAAGGACAGTTCGCGGGGCCGAAACCGCGTTCACGCTTCAGAGCGCGGGCGGCAGCTTGCTGCCGCTTTCGAAAGCCAACGGAGGACGAAAGCGCCGCCCGGCTGCTTCGCACGCTGATCCCCCAGCCCTCTCGCTCTCCTCCTGAGCCTCCTGAGAAGGAGGAGAGCGTTGGGGAGAGGAGGCCCTTCTCTCGATTTCGGGGAGCAAGGGCCAAGGCTATGTTTAGTTAGTGAGCGCCTTTTCGGGTAAGGATGAGGCGGGGGCTGAGCCCGCCGCTGACTCCGGACCTACCGGCTCCTCAACTGGAAGAACTGGCTGCCCGAGCCAACCGGTGCCCCGACTCTAAGAGTGCCAGCATTGGTGCTTATTCCGTTGGTTACCGGAGACCAAACGGCTGGCGGCGCCAGGTTAGTGGTCGAGAACAGGGAAACATTCTGCGCCCAAGCCGGCCAGCTTAACACTACCGTCCCATTTGTGGGTGGCCCCATCACAAGCCAAAGCGGCAATACATTCACGACGACCGTGTTGGTCACCGAGGCGGTGTCGTCGGACGCCACCAGGGTCACCGTGTAGGAACCGTTAGTGGAATACGTGTGCTGCGGATTCTGTGCCGTCGAACTTGCCCCGTCCCCGAAGAACCAGAAATAAGTGTAAATCGGCAATCCGATAAACTGAATTTCATCCAGTTGTATTGAATTGGCCGCCGGCGGATTGGACACGCTGTCGATCTGCAGCCGGTAAATGTTGTACGCCAGCGTGTTGGCGATGTTCCAGTAAAGGGTTTGTTCCGAGGCCGTAAACACCTGGTTGCTCTGCACATCCAGCGTGGTCCAATTCGTGCCATTGTTGTTCGAACCGAGCAAGTGCCAGTTCATGGGATTGCGCTCCGGATAGTTGAAGGCATCGTTGCCCGAGGTTATCGAATAACTCGTGACTACGCTTTGGCTGCCGTTGGGATACTGGTATTGAATCCAGCTCGAGCGCGTCGATGGGTAGCTGTTCGCGAAATCCAGCCACTTGGTCGCTGTATTATCGTCGAAGGCGCAGGCCATTACTTCGTTCGGTGGGTTGTCGCCCTGGGCACTCACCGTCCCGTAGTGGTCATCGGTCGTATCGTAAGGCGCTCGGCTGGGGTTGCCGCCGGCGGCTTGAGCGGAGAACTGCACGAGCAGGGGAGCAGCGCCGTTCGAGGAACTGGCGGCGCACATTGCGGTGAGCGGCGTTCCTATGCTAATTAGCGTCGTATTTGTCCCCGTATAAATACCGTAAGAAACCGCCAGCGTGACCAGGTAATCCCCGGCGTTCGTGTAAGTGTGCTGCGGGTTCTGCAAAGTCGAGGTAGCGCCGTCGCCGAACGACCACCAATAAGTGTAAGCGGTCGTGCCGATGAGCTGGATTTCATCCAGTTGCATCGAATTGGCCGCCGGCGGATCGGACACGCTGTCGATTTGCAGGCGGTAAATGTTGTACGCCGTCGCGTTGGTGATGTTCCAATAAAGGGTTTGTTCCGAAGCTGTAAACACCTGGTTGCTTTTCACATCCAGCGTGGTCCAATTCGTGCCATTGTTGTTCGAACCGAGCAAGTGCCAGTTCATGGGATTGCGCTCCGGGTAGCTCGAGGCATCGTTGCCCGAAGTTATCGAATAACTCGTCACCACGCGTTGGCTGCCGTTAGGATATTGGTATTGAATCCAGCTCGAACGCGTGCTCGGGTACGCGTTGGCGAAGTCCAGCCATTTGCTCGCCAGGTTATCGTCGAAGGCGTTCGTAGCCGCTTCATTGGGCGGATTGTCGCCTTGAGCCGTAACGGTCCCCTGATGATCATCGGTTGTGTCAGAAGGCCCGGTGTTGGTGGGGGCGCCGCTGCCCTGGCCCGTAAACTGCACCGTGAGCGGCGCATTGCTCCCCTTGTTGGGAGTAGCGGTCAGTGTCACCGTCAGCGGCGGCAGCACCGTGATGGTGACTGCGCTCAACCCCGTTCCGCCTTCATTGTCAGTCACCGTCAAAACGATGTTGTGCGTCCCGATCGGCAGGTTCACGACGGGTTGCACGCCGTTGGTGAGCGGGATTCCGTTGTCCGACCACGCGTATGATACAATCGTTCCATCCGGATCGGCCGAACCGCTGCCATTAAGCGTCAGGGTGGCTATCCCGGACGGGCTGGCATTGAACGCGCCACTTGGCGTGGCAACTGCCCAAGGAAGTTGGTTCTCCGCCAGCGGCCCGCCCACCGACGTAGTTTGAGGATTCGTGTTCTTTGTCAGCGTCATGGCAAAGATGCGCATGTTTGGCTCGTTGGGCAACACGACTGACGTGGCCCCTGCCGGCAGGTCAATGCGGTATTTGAACATGTAGCAAAAATCATACGCGTCATTGGCGCCGCTGCCGTCGTGCCGATGCGTGCATACCCACCCCACCTCGTCACCGATCACAAACGGCGGGATCCACTGGCCGATAAAGCCGGTGAAGTACTGGACCGTCAGGTTGGTAACCTGGCCGTTGAGTGTGAAGGCACCGGTAGTGGCGTTCGACGCCGCTGCGGCCAGCAAGTAAAGCTCGTCGTAGCCGCCGCCGCCCAAGTTAATGGTTTGTCCCGTGCAGGATAGCGCGTTCATAGCCCCATCGTTGGTCGGTCCTGTCTGGAACGTTATTCCATCGCGCACAATAGTCGGCGGGATCAACTCTGCTGGGTACGTGTAACCGCTGTCGAAGTTGCCGTCCGTGCGGTTTCCATCCGTCGAGAACGCATCCACGTTGAAGGGCAGGCTGACCGGCGCGCTCACCGGTGTGGCCACGAGCGTGCCGGGGGGCGAGACCGTCAGGGCGAGTGTCATCGGCGCGTACGCGCCAAGCGAGACAGTGAGTGTCCCGCCGCTGGGACTGAGGCTGGTCAGCGGGGTTTCCGTGCCGGTCACCTTTTGGGCGGCGGTAATGGCTCCGGCGCAGCTCAGCGTGGCCGTCTGGGGCTGGCCCGCTAATTCCTGGAGCCGGACGATGATTTGGTTATTGATCTCCGCTTTTTTGATCGCCTTGATCATAACGTTGGAGTTGTTGCAAGACAAAAAGGAGAAGGACTTACCGAGCGTTCCGGTGTGCGAAGGCGTCTCAAAAGCCTGAAGCGGCTGGTTGAAACGCGCGGCTGCCCAGCATGAGCCACCGCTACGCCAGTCGCTCGTATGACCCATCAGCGCTAGGCCGAAGCGATGTGTCCCGATGCTGTTGGTTGCTTGGTACGGGCCGTAGCCGCTTCCGCCGGGGTCTGGGGTGTGGAAGATGCTCAGGCGGAGCGTGCTGTTGTCCGGCTTGTCCCAGCCGTACTTGCAATCGTTCATAATGGTCACCCCGTATGCACCGTTGGCGCCCGTCAGGTCCGCCCATTGCTGGGCGGGCACCTCATAACGGCCGCTGGTTTCGTTGGGCCGTTGGATGGTGCCAAGCCCCAGGTCGAAGGTCGCGTTCGCGTTCGTTACGCCCAGCGGAAAGGTCAGCTTCAACAACGTCTTCAGCGTGCCCCAGTTCACCGACACATCCCATTCAACGCGGTCCCCCGCATCGCCCGCCGCCAGCCGAATGCGTTCCGTGAAAGCCGATCCGGCGTTGAAGCGCGTCACCCCTAAGCTGACGCGCGCAGGTCCGTTCTCCAGAATCTGGTAGCTAGGCGTCCCTGAGGCGCCCAGGTAGGACGTCGGCGTTCCCGTCACCGCCGCGTATTGGACTTCCCAATTTGGCCAAGCCGTGCTCAGGTCATACAGGAAGGCCCAGCGAATCGGCGCATTGAGCAGTTGCTGGTTGTTGGCCTTGTCCAGAATCGAGGCGATGTCCCCGTTGGCGTTCAACTGCACTCGATACCGCGCGTTTTCCATTTGCGCGGTCGAGACGGACAAGCCGGTATTAAGTCCCGACGGCGTGGCGGAGGGGCGCACGTCATAGACCGCCGAGCCAGTCGCCGGAACGTCCGCCAAGAAGGTCACCGGCACCATGTTCCCCACGGGTGCGCCCATTTGCGCAGGGACTTCGTTCCCGTTGATATCGAACACCCGCACGGCCGCCGGCACATTGGTGAAAGTCACGTTCGCCTCTACGATGTCCTCTCGCGCCACGCCCAGCGGATTATAGACCATCAGCGGCACGCCTTGGGCGGTGGTATCCATCGCCTCGGCCAACACCCCCGCGCCGTGGGCCTCTTCGGAGCCGAATTCGTTCAACGCCAGCAACTCGTCGTTCCATGCGAATGGGTAAGCAGCCGGAATCGCGGTGCCTGTCAACAAATCGTGAAACTGGCACCACAGGAAGCTCGTCCAGGCCTTGTTCAACTTCTCCTGCGGATAGGTTCCACCACCCTGCAACCAGTCGGCCATGACCGCTACCCGTTCGGCTGCGTCACCCCGCTGTTCGTTTTTGCGGTTATAGCGCTTCATTTCCGCGTGCGCCGTGTAGGTGCCAGTGCCGTGCGTCTGCATGATGAGCTCGTTCTGGAACGCCGGCAATCGGGCCGCCTCGTTCGTCGCCAAGTCCCGGTACATTTGGTCCGAGCCAGCGCTCAAGACGTTGATCGCGCCGTTGGTGGTCGTGACGCTTTGTTCGACCCAACTCACTGAAGCCGGCGTGGGGCCGCCGCCCTGGTCGCCCGTCCCGTAGTAAAGGTAGTCGAGCCATAAGCCCGTTTGGGCATAGTTATTGGTCAACCGGCTCAGTTCGCTCGCGTCGTTGGCGAGGTTGTCCGATACGCTCGAATTGTAGGGGCCGGGTTGCAGAACCGCCACGATTGACGAGCCGTCCGGTCCAACCCACCGGCCAATGTTTGCGAAGGGAATGTTGGTCCAGCATCCCCAGGAAAGCTTCTGCGAAGAAAACCCCGCTAGCCCGCAGTGAGCGGCCACTGATGGCAACGCGTAGCCGAACCCAAAACAGTCCGGCAAGAAGATATCGACGCTGGTCTTGCCAAAGGTCCGGCTGTAGTAGGTTTCCGCGAGCAGGGCGTGGCGGATCAACGCTTCCGGCGAGGGACTATTCACGTCCCCGGCTACCACCGCCGCCCCGGCCACACGCCAGCGTCCCTGAGCGATGTAGTTCGACAGGGTCAGAAAATCCGCCGGATAGTACTCCTGCACCAACTGGTAACGCCACGACTCCTCCCAATTGAAAATGTAGTGAGGGTACGGCGGGAAGAAGGCAAAGTTGGTGTGCAACGTTGCCGGGATGTAAGAATTAATCGTGTCCTGGATGGTCCAGTTCCACTCATCGTCCAGGTGCGCGTCGGCCACCATGTAAAGGATTTTGTCGTGCGCCGGATCCAACGCCGCCGCCGGCTTGGGCCATGCGCTTCCCACTGCCACTAGCAACGACAGGAGAAAGGAAAGCCGCCACCTTTGTTGGCGCGAATTTGGACTCTGAACCTGATTTGCACTTTCGACGTCGAGCCCGGTTCCGCTTTTCCCGAGGACGAGAGTCCCGGGAACAGGAGGCCCGGTTCTCGCCGAGTTAGCCCTGCGCTTGAGGGAGAGGGGCTGGAGGTGCCTGGGATGGTTGCTTAACAAGGAGCCAGTTTCCGACTTCATGCCGATCATTAAACACCGCGCGGAGGACTTTTGCTGCCCATCCCTTGGCAAATGCGCCCCCTTTATTGGCCCTCCGCCTTGCGGCCTAGGTTCTTTTGCGTTCGACAATCGCCCCAGTGGATAGGATATTCCGGGCATGGTTGCTACCAACTCGACGATGCTGGCCCTTGGCACGCCGGCTCCCGATTTCAAGCTGCCCGACACCACCGGAAAAACCGTTTCGCTGGCCGATTTCAGGAACGCCAAAGCACTGGTGGTCGCCTTTATCTGCAACCATTGCCCGTATGTGAAGCACATCCGGGGCGGCTTGGCCAAGCTGGCCCGGGACTTCCAACCGCTCGGTTTGGCCATGGTGGGGATTAACTCCAATGACGTCGCCAATTACCCGGCCGACAGTCCGGCGAAGATGGCCGAAGAAGCCAAATCCGCCGGTTACATCTTCCCCTACCTTTACGACGACAGCCAGTCGGTGGCGAAGGCTTTTCACGCCGCTTGCACGCCGGACATTTTTTTGTTCGACCGTGACCAGCGGCTGGTCTATCGCGGCCAGTTAGATGATAGCCGTCCAGGGAACAATCTGCCGGTCACCGGCAAAGATTTGCGAGCCGCGCTCGAGGCCACGCTCGGGGGCAAGCCGGTTTCGCCCGACCAAAAGCCCAGCATCGGCTGCAATATCAAATGGAAGCCGGGCAACGAGCCCGACTACTGGTGAGCAACGCGGCGAACGTTCCCGCCGTCGGCCGTCCCTGCCCGGTGTGCGGCAGCCGGGAGGCACACCCGCTCCTCGCGAAGGGTGAATTGCGCCTCGTGCGTTGCCGCCAATGTTCGGCCATTTATGCCGATCCCGTGCCGCCGCAGTTCGCTTCGGGGCAGTACTACGATGAGGCCGGAGCGGCGTACTACCTCTCGCCGGCCAAACTGCAGAGCGATTACGCCCCGGTTCGCTTCCAGCGGGAGCTGGAACTTTTTCGCCGGCACTGCCTGAGAGGGGCGGTCTTGGACGTGGGTTGCTGCTCCGGTGGATTCTTGTTTCAGTTGCAACGCCGCTTCCCAGGCTGCTACGAGGTGCTGGGCAGCGACGTAAGCGGGGCACCCCTGGATCATGCGGAGGCCCAGGGAATTGCCGTCCTGCGAGGGAATTTCCTGGAATTAGATCTCGCAGGACGAAGGTTCGATGCCGTGACCTTTTGGGCCGTGCTGGAGCATTTGCTTGAGCCCGCAGCGTTCCTCGACCGGACGTGGTCGATTCTCAGGCCGGGCGGGCTGTGTTTCGCGCTGGTGCCCAACGCCCAATCGCTAGCCATGCGATTGCTCGGGGCGCGCTACCGTTACCTTTACCCGCAGCATCTGACTTACTTCACCAAAACCACCTTGGCCAAGCTGGTGCAAAAGCGCTTTGTTTGCGTCGAAGCCCGGACCACGCATTTCAACCCCGTGGTGCTGTGGCAGGACTGGCGGAGCGGCGGCCGCGAAGTTTCGAACGAGGAGCGGGGCCGCCTTTTGCAGCGTACCACGGCCTACAAGCAAACGCCTTGGCTGAAACCAGCCAAGGCGTTGTACGGAATAACTGAAAGGCTGCTCGGCGCCATGGGTTTGGCGGACAACTTGGCGCTCGTCTTGCGGCGCAGGGACTAATCCTTAGATGCCCTTATTGATCATGAATTTGACCAAGTCGGCCACGCGGCAGCTATAACCCCATTCGTTGTCGTACCAACTGACCAGCTTGAAGAAGCGCTTATTCAGCTCGATGCCCGAGCCCTGGTCGAAGATCGAGGAAGATTTCGAATGGATAAAATCGCTGCTAACCACTTCGTCCTCCGTGTACTCAAGGATGCCCTTAAGGTAGCTTTCGCTGGCCTTCTTCATCGCCGCGCTGATTTCCGCGTAGCTGGTGTCCTTGACCGTGCGCACGGTAAGGTCCACGACCGACACCGTAGCGGTGGGAACGCGGAAGGCCATGCCGGTGAGCTTGCCCTTGACTTCCGGCAACACCATGCCCACGGCCTTGGCCGCGCCAGTGGTCGAAGGGATAAGATTCAGGGCGGCCGTGCGCCCGCCTTTCCAATCCTTTTTGCTCGGGCCATCGACGGTTTTCTGCGTCGCGGTGTAGGAATGGACTGTCGTCATTAATCCTTCCTCGACCCCAAAACCTTCCTTCAACAGCACATAGACGAGCGGCGCCAGGCAATTGGTGGTGCAAGAGGCGTTGGAAACGACGTGGTGGGCTTTCGGGTCGTACTTGTTCTCGTTGACGCCCATCACGATAGTCGGGCACTCGCCCTTGGCAGGCGCCGTAATGATGACTTTTTTGGCGCCAGCCGCCAAGTGCCCCTTGGCCTTCTCAACATCCGTAAACAGGCCGGTCGATTCGATGATTACCTCGGCGCCCAGTTGTTTCCAGGGCAACTGCGAGGGCTCTTTGGCGCTGACCACCCTCATTTTTTGGCCGTTAACCACCAGCACATCGTCCTCGGTTTTGTCCGGGGAAGACTTTTCCGAGCTGACCGTGCCCTGGAAGCGGCCCTGGGTCGAATCGTACTTGAGCAGGTAGGCCAGGTTGTCGGCCGGGACGATATCGCCCACCGCGACGACTTCAATGTGCTTGCCAACCAAACCCTGTTCGACCAGCGCCCGATAGACCAGGCGTCCAATGCGGCCGAATCCGTTAATTGCTACTTTTACTGCCATATTTCGGTTCCAATCGGTTTTAGTTCAATTCAATTCCATTCAGTTGTAATACTCTAACGTCCGAGTAGGACTGCGCATCTTACCCACCAACCCGCCAGGGTCAATCCGGAAGTCAAGAAAGCCGGGTTCGGGGTTCCGCGGGTCCGCTCCATTTGAGCAGAAAAGGAGGATGTTTCCGCGCCGACTCCGCCACATAAATCAGGAGGCTTCGGGGCGAAATCAGGCCTATTCCCCAGCTCACGGCTATTCCCCTTTGGCTCTTCCGGCCGAGGCAAAACGCGCGAGGTGTGCCCCCAAACGCACACTTGCCAAAAAACGCCATTGCTGGTACCAATAGGTCAACGAATTATTCAAATGGGTCAATGAGTAAATCCGACATTCGTATGAACTGGAAAGCTTTGAGAACAAAACCTCACCTTAACGCCGGGCGCCCCGTCAACCTCAAGCGACTCTCCAGGCCGGGCTTCACGCTCATCGAACTGCTGGTGGTCATCGCGATCATCGCAATTCTAGCCGCGATGCTCCTGCCGGCGCTGGCCAGGGCCAAGTGCAAAGCGCAACAAGTCCGATGCCTCGGCAACACCAAGCAACTCACGCTGGCCTGGAAGATGTACACGGACGACAACGCGGACAAGCTGCCTGGAAACTTCGGGGTTGACAACACTGACGCCGAGGCCAATCAAATCGCCCTGTTGCAGAAAGACACCTGGGTCGCCAATGTGATGGACTGGCTCGCCGCCGCAAACTCTCAGGATACGAACCTGACCTTGATTAAAGAATCCTTGTTGTCGCCGTACCTAAGCGGCAATTTCGGCGTGTACAAATGCCCGGCTGACAACTACTTGAGCCCTCCGCAACGCGCGCTCAATTATCCTGGCCGCGTTCGCAGCCTCTCGATGAACTCGTTTTTCGGTCCCTACAGCACCAATCCCCGGGACCCTTGGGGCAGTGGGCAGAACGAATTCGATACCACCTATCGCCAATGGACCAAACTCAGCATGGTCGCCAAGCCCTCCGATCGCTTTCTCTTCATTGACGAGCAAGGCGATTCCATTAACGACGGGTATTTCCTGAATAATCCCGCCGGTTACGGCGGCAACCATTGGGGGGATATTCCCTCGAATTACCACTGTGGCGCCTGCGGCCTTTCGTTCGCCGACGGCCATTCGGAGATGCATAAATGGAGGAGCCCTTGGTGCATACCGCCCATTTTGTATGGCACTCCGAATCCACGGAATTTTGACGCCGGCGGCCAATTTGATTACCGGTGGCTCATGGACCGCACTGCCGTGCTGCTTCCCGGCACCTGAGAACTGCCGGTAGCCCCTGGTTCGGGACGCCCGAGCGCCTCACCCTCGCACGTCCCACGCGTCGCGCAGGCCGTCCCCCAGGAAATTGAGCGCCAGCAGCGTCGTGACCAACCCACCGCCGGGGAAGACAATCAGCCACCAATAGATTCGGATGGGGTTCATCTGGTCGGCGCCTTCCGCGATGAGCGAGCCCCAACTGGCCATGGGAGGCTGAATGCCCAATCCCAAGTAACTGAGGAACGATTCGTAAAGGATAATCGCCGGCACTGTGAGCGTGAGGTACACGATAACCACGCCAAGGGTGTTGGGGATGATGTGCCGGCCGAGGATGCGCGCCGGGCCGGCCCCGAGGGCGCGGCTCGCTTCCACAAAGGCGCGTCCGCGCAACGATAAGACCTGTCCGCGAACAATCCGAGCCATGGTCAGCCACGATACCGCCCCCAAGCCGGTGAAGAGGAGGAGCAATCGTACGGAACCAGCCAAAGCTGGCGAGCCGTGGGTCGCGAGCCAACGCTTGAACATACTCTCCAGCGTGGTGATGAGCACGATGACGAAAATGATTGAGGGCAGGGAATAGAGAATGTCCACGAAGCGCATCATCAGGCTATCGAGCCGCCCGCCGGCATAACCTGCAATGGCGCCCCACAATACTCCAATAATCAGGCTCACGCCCGCGCCAACCACGCCGACCAACAGCGAGATCTGCGCGCCATAGAGCACCCGTGAGTAGAGATCGCGCCCATGCATGTCGGTGCCGAACCAGTGCTTCAAACCGGGAGGCTGAAGTTGCTCTTCTGAAAGCGTGTCGGGCTGATGGTTCCGCGCAAACTCGGCGCCCCGGTGGCCTGCGAGGCCGGCCAGTCTCAGCGCCACCGGCCAGACCACCACCACCAACACCAAGCCGGCCAGCAGCCACGCGCTGACCACGGCCCGCCGATTTTCGGCAAAGCGCCGCCAAGCCCGCTGGTTAGGGCTGAGCGAAGGCGGGATAACTCCCGGTTCAGTTGTTGTTCGTTCCATCATTGGTAGGCGACCCGGCGGTCGAGCAGCACGTAAGCGAAGTCCACCAGCAGGTTGAGCAGGATCAGCAGTAGGGCGTAGAGCAGGGCCAACGCCACGGTCACCGTATAATCCGAGTTGAGCGAGCTGTTGATGAGCTGCATACCCAAGCCCGGGATTTGGAAAATACTTTCAATGATAAAAGAGCCGGTCAGCAAATCCGCCAGCATGGGCCCGGAATAAGAGACCACCGGCAGGACGGCCAGCCGGAAAGCATGTTTGAGCAGCACGGCGTTCTCGCCCAGACCCTTGGCACGCGCCGCAGTGATGAACTCCGAGGGCATGACGGCCAGCATGCCCTCCTGCAGGAGCCGAGCCACGCGGCCGGAAAAATACAGGCCCAGGGCCGTCGTCGGCAACACGGCGTGCCAAGGCGAGCCCCAGAGCGCCACAGGAAACAAGCGCCAATGGATAGCAAAAATCATGAGCAGGAGGGGAGCTACCACCAAAGCAGGAACGCAAATGACCAACAGGGCGAACAAACTGCCGGCATAATCCTCCCATCGCCCGCGCCGCACGGAAGTGAAATAGCCGACCGGCAGCCCCACCCCGAGGGCAAAGCCGAAGGCCAGGAATCCCAACGTGGCGGAAACCGGCAGGGCTTGCGCGATGATAGCGGTGACCGAATGATTGCGATACTTCAGCGAAATGTCGAAGCTGGCGGGCGCATGCCTCCAGTGGCCGTGCGGATCTTTTTCCCAAACCAGCCCCAGGTAGCGCGCGTACTGTTTGAGCACCGGCTCGTCCAGGTGATACTTGGCCCGAATGGCGCGCTCGATCTCCGGCGAGGCCGGCCCGCGGTCGCGGTCGAAGGGCCCCCCTGGCGCCAGATGCACCAGCACGAACGCGAGAAAGCTGATCAGCAGCAAGAGCGGCGGGACCAGCAAAAGGCGCTTCAAGAAATACATCGTTCGGTGGTTCGATCGTTCAGTGCGTTTGGCGCGCTTTTATCCGCCGGATACTCTGCACGGGATGCTCATCCAGCAAATTCTGCCAGATGCCTTCTATTTTGGCCGGGTCGAAGTAGTTGAACCCAGTGTAAAAATAAACCGGCACGATGGGAGCTTCCTCGGTGACTAACAAGCTCTCAGCTTCGCGGAAGAGTTGGGCGCGCTGATGGACGTCCGTTTGGCTGTTGGCGGCTTGCAGGAGTTGGTCGTAATGCGCATTCTTCCACCCGGTCCGATTGTTGCCGCTATTACTCGTGAACAGGTCCAGGAACGTATTGGCATCGTCGTAGTCGGCAATCCAACTCGAGGCACAGACGTCGAATTCCAGGCGTGACTGCACGCCCATAAAAATCTTTCGTTCGATTTGTCGCAACTCCGTTTCGATGCCCAGGCCGTCGCGCCACATCTGTTGCAATTCAATGGCCAAGTCGCCTTGCAGCTTGGCACCACCGCTGGCGGCGGAGTAGAACGCAAACTGAAGCCTGGGGAAGCCGCGCCCGCCGGGAAACCCTGCTTCAGCCAGCAACTGACGGGCTCGCGCCGGGTCAAAAGGCAAGCCCTCCGGGGACTGGTAATTGGCGGTGCCATCGGGCACGAAATGGAACGCAGCTTTTTCGCCGCCGTGGGTGAGCTTACGGATAATCCGTTCCCGGTCAGTGGCCAGCGCGAAGGCGCGGCGCACGCGTGCATCATCCAGTGGTTTTCTGGTCACGTTGAACCGATAAAAATAAGTGCCCAAGTAATCATAGGCGTGAAAATCGGGGCGTTTGGCGAGCACCTCCTGCAATTCGACGGGGATGAGGTCCTTGTCCCAAACGATGTCCGCTAGGCCGGTCTCGTACAGGTTGAGGGCCACATTGGGCGAGCCAATTGGCAGCATGTCAACGACATCGCTCTGGGTATGGCTGGCGTCCCAATAGCGGGGATTCTTGTGCAGACGGACCTTGTCATTCAATCGCCAAGCCTCCAACTCATAAGGGCCGCTGACGGGCAAAGGCCTCGCACTAAGCCACCGGTCGCCTTCTCTATCAATGATCTGGCGGGGCACCACCGCGGTTACCGGCATGCAACAGACGTCGGGGAAGAAGGCCAGCGGATGCTCCAATTCGACTTCCAGCCGACGCGAGTCCAGAGCCCGGATTCCAACCGCTGCCGGGTCCTTGATTTTGCCGTTGTAAAAGGCCTCGGCATTTTTAAGGCAAAAGAGCTGCGCGGCATAATCCGAGGCGGTCGCCGGATCCAAGGCGCGCCGCCAGGAATAGACGACATCGGCGGTGGTGAGCGGCTCGCCGGTGGACCAGGCGAGATTACTTCGCAAGTAAAAAGTATAGATGGTGCCCTGAGGCGAGATTTCCCACCGCTCGGCCAATCCGGGGGAGGGGCGCGCGTTGGTGCCATCCAGCCGCAGCAATCCCTCGAACAACGCCTTGGTCAGGCGCATTTCCGCAATCCCGGTTACAATCGCCGGGTCGAGCGATTCGGGCTCGGTAAAGTTGATGATGACGAGGTCGGCGGGAGGCTCGTGGTGCAGGCAGCCGGCGAACAAGATGCAACCGGCCGCCGCGAAGAGGCAGCCGGCGAGCAGCCTCATGGGACGATAGCGGCACTCCTTCCTCTCCCCCTCATCCTCGCGTACGGTGCGCGCGGCTGTGTCCCCTTTGCTACTTAGGCGCCGCCGGCGCAACATTGCTCGAAGGCGGCTGAGTGCTGGGCGCTTCGGGCGCGGTTAAGGGCACGCTCAGCATCTGGTTGGTGCCGGTGGTGGGTGCCGAGGGTGTGCTGGGAGCCGGCGCGGTGGCAACCGGAGGCACCACGTTTGCGGCTGGCGCGCCTACCTGGCCGATTCGACTCCCAAAACCAGATGTGCCGCGAGTATGGTAAGCCCGTTGCATGATGGAGAGCACAATCGCGAGGACAAAGAAGAGTGTGGCCGCGTATTTGGTGACCTTCGTTAACACGGTGCCCGAACCGGCGCCGAAGAGCGCGTCCGACGCACTGCCGCCAAACGCCAAACCGCCCCCGGCATCTTTTTTGGGAAGCTGAATGAGCACCAGGCCGATGAGGACCACACAGTCCAGCACCATGGCCAAAGTAAAAAGACCGATAACGAAAACCATAGCTTAATTACCTAAATCGAATTCTTAATTATATCAGCAAAACTGCGCACCTCAAGCGACGCCCCGCCCACCAGCGCGCCATCAACATCGGGTTGGCTCATCAACTCACGGGCATTGGCCGGTTTGACGCTCCCACCATATTGGATACGGGCCCGGCGGGCAACTGTTTCGTCGAACATTCTGACCAGCAAGCTACGGATGAAGGCATGGGCTTCCTGGGCTTGCGCCGTGGTAGCCGTCTTGCCCGTGCCAATCGCCCAAACCGGCTCATAGGCCACGACCGTTTCGGCCATCTGTTCCTTGGTTGCTCCGGCCAGGCTGCCGCGCACCTGGGTTTCCAGTACTTTTTGAGTTTGGCCCGCTTCGCGTTCAGCGAGGGTTTCACCGACACAAACAATCGGCTTAAGCGAGGCAGCGTACGCGGCTTGGGCCTTTTTGGCAATCAGGGCGTCGGGCTCCTTTTGATATTGGCGCCGTTCCGAATGGCCGAGAATGACGTAGCGCACAGAGAACTCCTTGAGCATGACCGCGGCAATCTCGCCGGTGTAAGCGCCGACGTTATGCTCGCTCATGTTTTGAGCGCCCAGGCGCAGGTTGGAATCCAGCACGGCCTTCGAGACGGCGCTGAGCGCGGTAAACGGGGGGCAGACGACAATGTCCACCTCCTTGACGGAGGCCAGTTCGATCTTGAGGCCGCGCACCAAGTCGAGTCCCTCGGCTGCCGTCTTGTTCATTTTCCAGTTTCCAGCAATAATAAGCTTACGTTCTTTATTCATAAAAAAAGCAGGGCCGTCCTGGTTTCGTCCAGACGACGATGAAAATTCTACGGTGTACGACTGGTCGGGTCAGCCCTTCTGGTCGGTTAGCGCGGCGACGCCGGGCAACACGCGGCCTTCGAGAAATTCCAGGCTGGCGCCCCCGCCGGTGCTCATGAACGTAACCTGGTTGCCTAGCTTGGCCTTGTTGAGCGCTTTGACGCTGTCACCGCCGCCGATGATGCTCTTGGCGCCGCGCTTCTGCGTGGCCTCGGCGACCGCGCGCGCTACGGCATTCGTCCCCTCGGCAAAGCGTTTGTCTTCGAACAACCCCATGGGGCCGTTCCACAGAATGGTTTTGGCCTGGGAAATCACCTCGGAGAATTTCTTCACCGTGGCCGGTCCGATGTCCAATCCCGCCGCGCCCTCCGGGCAGTTGAGGTCCGCGTTGACCCGGGGGTTTTGCCATTCGATGACAGGTTTGCCTTTCTTGTCGAGTTTGTCGGTCTTGACCGGCGTGGCCACCACATCGTCCTCGGGCAAAAGGAACTGGACGTTTCGAGATTTGGCCTTCTCCAGCGCGGCTTTTGCGACATCGGTTTTGTCGGCCTCCACGAGGGATTTGCCCGTTTGGTAGCCCTGGGCCAGGCGGAAGGTATAGGCCATGGCCCCGCCGATGAGAATGGTCTCGGCCTTTTCAAGCAGGCGATCGATGACCTGGATTTTGTCAGAAACCTTGGCCCCGCCCAGAATGACGACGAACGGCCGAGCGGGATTTTCGAGTTCGTCGCCCAGAAATTTCAGTTCGCGCTCCATCAACAGGCCGGCCGCGCACTGGCCACCGCGCCGGGCGATGATGCGCGCCACTCCCTCAGTGGAGGCATGGGCGCGATGCGCTGCGCCGAAAGCGTCATTCACGAACAAATCGGCCCCCTTGGCCAGTTTCTCGGCAAAGGCCGGGTCGTTGGCCTCTTCCTCTTTATAATAGCGCACGTTCTCGAGCAATAGGACATCGCCTGGTTTGAGGATGCCGGCGGTCTGTTCGGCTTTCTCGCCAATGCAATCGTCCGCGAATGCTACGTTAATCCCGAGCAGGTCCGCCAACTTGACCGCCACCGGGCGCAGGGACATGGAAGGTTCGCGCTTGCCCTTGGGCCGGCCCATATGGGCGGTCAGGACGATTTTGGCCCCCTGGCCTATCAGCCACTTAAGCGTCGGCAACGTCTCTACGATCCGCGTCGCATCGGTGATGACCATCTGGCCATCCTTTTCCTCGAGCGGGACGTTGTAGTCCACTCGCACCAGCACGCGTTTGCCGCGCACATTCAAGTCTTTTATCGTCAGTTTTGGCATAAGCCGGGTTTCTCCAACCAGGGGGCCAAGCTTGATCCATTCGACCCTCGGTGTCAAAACCATTTCGCCCCATCGGACTGGGGGTCGTGATAATTGGCCTTGCTAACTCGGCCCGCCTGCCGTTAAGAAAGCCGGGTGACTGGCGACCAACCATTCCGCATCGGCGTGCTAGGTTCGGGCAAGGGCTCGAACTTTGTCTCAATTGTGGAGGCGTGCGAGGCGGATCGAGTGCCGGCCGAAGTCGCGCTGGTGTTGAGTGATGTGGCGGAGGCGTCCATTCTCGAGCGCGCGCGCGAGCACAATATCCCCGCCCGCTACCTCGCGGCCGGCAGCTTTCGCACCAAGCTGGATGATGAAGCCGAGCGCTCGTACATCGACGCGTTGCGCGCGGCAAGCGTTGATCTCATCGCCCTGGCCGGATTCATGCGGGTCCTTAAGGGTGAGTTCCTCCGGGCGTTCGAGGGACGCATCGTCAATATCCATCCGTCGCTGCTGCCGTCCTTTCCCGGATTGCAGGCCTGGAAGCAGGCGTTGGAATACGGGGTGAAGGTGACCGGGTGCACGGTGCACCTGGTGGATGCAGGCGTGGATTCTGGTCCGATCCTGGGCCAAAGCGCCGTGCCGGTACTCAATGCGGATACTGCCGAGACGCTGCACCAACGCATCCAGGCGGCGGAGCACGAGCTGTATCCCCGGTGCATTGCCGCCCTTGCCCGCGGCGAAGTAACGGTGCAAGGGCGACGGGTCGTGGTGGGTAAGGCTGGCCAGGGGCAACATCAAGCATAGGAGGCCCGGGCGCTTCTGCCCCTATCAAAGTTGAGTTGGTCACACTATAGGGTAGCCTGCGGATTCGGGGGCAACGGAGCTTATCTTTCCGTAAAAGCACTCCTGGACTTATGATTCGCTTGAACGGCTCATCGAGCTCAGGAGCCGCGCCTGAGGAGACGAGCGCTGCCGCTGATCCGGGTCGGGGCGGGACCGAACCTGGCCTGGTTCAACAGAACGCGCCGCAGGTCTTTCGGCTGGGCTACCGGCCGGGTCTGGACGGACTGCGCGGCCTCTCCATCCTGGGCGTACTGCTGACTCACACGGAGTTGGTCAACAACCGAGCCGGGCTTATCGGCGTTGATGTTTTCTTCGTCCTGAGCGGGTTCTTGATCACCTGCCTGCTGGTTGAGGAATGGGACCGGTTCCATTCCATCAGCCTGAGACGATTCTATCTCCGGCGGGTTCTTCGGCTGCTGCCGGCCCTGGTGGTGATGCTCGGCGTGGTTGCGGCTTATCATTGGATGTTCAAGCCCCGAACTGCCGCGCAGGCAGTCACCGTGGATGCCCTTGTCGCCCTGTTCTATTCAGCAAACTGGGCCCAAGTCATACAGTACCACACGCCCAATGTTCTTGGCCATGCTTGGTCGCTCTCCATCGAGGAACAGTTTTATCTCATCTGGCCGCTCGTGCTCATTTTCTTATTGCGCCGGACCGCAAGTCGCAAATCCATGCTGAGCTGGGTGTTGCTTGCGGCATGTCTGCCCCTGGTCACGCGGGTTCTCCTTTTGACGACGATTGTGGACCCGACTGCTTACCGTATCCTGTACGGGACGGACACACGGGGAGATGCCTTATTGCTGGGCTGTGCCCTGGGAGTCGCTTTCAACTCGGGGCTGGCCATGCAAGCGCGCCCAGTGATGGCCGCCAGCAAGTGGATGGCTTGGATCGCGCTTCTCGGCCTGGTCTGCCTGACTTTCTACCAGACCGGGAGACTCGATTTAGGCCTGTGTGTCATCCTGTTCCTTATCCCGGCCTTGGCTACGGTGGTGCTCACACAGGTAGTGCTGTACGAGACTGGCACGCCGAACAGATCTTCTCGCAATCGTGGCTGGTGTATGTGGGGAAAATCTCTTACGGCCTGTATCTGTGGCACTATCCGATCTTCGTCGAGGTCCAATCCCACCATTGGGCCCCCAGTAAGGAACTGGCGATTGAACTGGCTCTGAGCGCTGCTGCGACTCTGGCGTCCTATTACCTGCTTGAGCGTCCCGTTTTGCGATTGAAGGTGAGGTTTGCGGGCACTGGCGTTCGAGCATGATCGCGCTGACGGCTACGTGTCATCGTCCGGGTCGCAGAGAGCCCTCAGCTTGACCCTGTTCCGACAACCATTTCCCTTGGATGTCGCCACCTTCGTCTCCTCAAATGGTTAGCAACCCAGTTGCAGAATTGACGCAGAGAAGAACAGGTTTAATCGAAGCCATGAATCCTGCGTGAGTGATGAACGGCCATACGCCGATGAATGCCGGGCCACCCGATCATCAGTAGCGAAAAATCTAGCTTTGCACGTCGGCCCATGGCATTAACTTCCCACGCGCGACATGAATGGCCAAAGACAGGCCGTTCCCGCGCGTTTCCAGCATACAAGTTGCGACATGAAGAATGCACAGGTGTTACGTTTCGGATTGCCTAAAGGCAGTTTGCAGGATGCGACGATCGAGAAGATGGCCAAGGCAGGCTTTAATATCTCGGTGAGCAGCCGCTCGTATCTCCCGTACGTGGATGACAAAGAGCTGCAGATCCGACTCATCCGCGCGCAGGAGATTAGCCGCTACGTCGAGCACGGTTACCTGGACTGCGGCATCACCGGCTACGACTGGATCATGGAAAACGGCTCGAAGGTCCACGAGGTCGGCGAGTTTCTTTTCAGCAAAGTGACGCGCCAACCCGCCCGCTGGGTGCTGGCCGTGCCGGAAGACTCGCCCATCAAATCCGTCAAGGATCTGCGGGGCAAGCGCATCGCCACCGAGGTGGTTCACCTGACACGCCAGTACTTGCGCAAGCACAAGGTCAAAGCGGAGGTGGAGTTTTCGTGGGGCGCCACCGAGGTTAAGGCGCACGAGTTGGTCGATGCCATCGTCGAGATCACCGAAACGGGCTCCTCCCTGCGGGCCAATAAGCTGCGCATCGTGGACACGCTGCTGGTCTCGACGCCGCGGCTGATCGCCAACCGAGAGGCCTGGAAAGACGCCTGGAAGCGCCAGAAGATCGAAACGCTGTCGCTGTTGCTCAAGGGGGCGTTGGAGGCCGAAGCCAAAGTCGGCTTGAAGATGAACATCGCGCAGAAAAACCTGGCCAACCTCTTGCGCAGTCTCCCCGCCTTGCGCAATCCCACGATTTCCAGCCTCAGCCAGGAAGGCTGGGTGGCGGTCGAAACCATCATCGACGAACACATCGTTCGAGAGCTGATTCCCGCGCTCAAGGCCGCCGGGGCCGAGGGCATCATCGAGTATCCCCTCAACAAGGTGGTGTACTGAAAAGGCCTTTTATTCTTCCCCGAACGCTTAGCCCAAGTTTAGCTTTCGTTGTGCTCCAGGTCTTTGCCTGGTGGGCAGGTCAGTCCGGAGTCCGCGCTGCCTCGTCTTTGACAAATGCAGCCCGGGAGTTCCCGGTGGAGAAGCGCTACCTGAATCTTCCCGTTAAGAATGGCGCTCCCAGCAGGGAGCTTACGCTGATCGTGGACGGGAAAACGGAACGCCAATTCAGCATCGAGCTGGGCGATGCGAAACCGGACTGGTGGGCTTTCATGGAGCTCACGCCGTTTAAGGGGAAGCGGGCGATGATTAAGGTAAACGGGCTGCCGGAAGGATCGCCGGCCTTGAACGCGATCGAGCAATCCGATCACCTGAAGGGGGCGGAGGACCTTTATCATGAAAAACTCCGTCCACAGTTCCACTTTTCATCGCAGCGTGGCTGGAATAACGACCCGAATGGGCTGGTATATTACCAGGGCGAGTACCACCTTTTTTACCAGCACAATCCATACGGCTGGCAATGGGGAAACATGCATTGGGGCCACGCCGTCAGCCCCGATTTGGTTCATTGGCAGGAGCTACCGATCGCGCTTTATCCCGACGAACACGGCACAATGTTTTCCGGCTCGGCGGTCGTCGATTGGAACAACGCGGCCGGCTTTCAGACGGGCGAAGAACCGGCGCTGGTGTGCATCTTCACCGCCGCCGACAATCCCTTCACCCAAGGCCTCGCCTCCAGCAACGACCGTGGACGCACCTGGACCAAATACGCCGGCAACCCGGTGGTGCCGCACATTGCTGGGAGCAATCGGGACCCCAAAGTCCTGTGGTATGCGCCTGAGAAAAAGTGGGTGATGGCGCTTTTTCTCGACCAGAATGACTATGCGCTGCTGGCATCACACGATTTAAAGCATTGGGAACGGCTGAGCGGTATTACCTTGCCAGGCACGAGTGAGTGCCCGGAATTCTTTCCGATTTCCCTGGACGGCGACCCGCAGAAGACGCGCTGGGTCTTCTATGGCGGTAACGGCGGTTACCTCATTGGCCAGTTCGATGGCCGGACGTTCACGCCAGAATCCGGCCCCCACAGCCTCCAACAGGGCAACTGCTGGTACGCTTCCCAGACCTTCAACGATCTGCCCGCCAAACAGGGCCGCCGCATTCTTATTCCCTGGGGCAGCATGGCCACGCCCGGCATGCCGTTCAACCAAATGATGGGTCTGCCCGTGGAACTGACTCTGCGTTCGACAGAAGAAGGCCCGCGGCTCGCCGCCCTCCCGGTCAGGGAACTGAGATTGCTGCGGACCCGGTTGCGTCAGGTGCCCGCGGGACCAATCCGGTCCGGAGAAAATCCGCTGGGAGGCGTCGAAGGGGAGTTGCTGGACCTATCGGCAGAGGTGGCGCCAGGGGACGCTACTGAGGTGGGCTTTATCCTGCGGGGCGTCCCGGTAATCTACAATGCCAAGGAGCAGCAGCTCGTTTGTCAGGGCAAGACGGGCGCGCTCAAACTGGTGGACGGCAAGATTCGGCTGCGCATGCTGGTGGACCGGACATCGATCGATATCTTCGGAAACGGCGGTCTCCTCTATATGCCGATGGGCGTGATTGTCCCTGCGGATGACCATTCACTGAAACTCTACGCGCAAGGCGAGGGGGCGCGAGTTATGCGCTTGGAGGTTCATGACCTCAAGTCGGCGTGGTGAGGCCGCGACCTTAAATTGGCTTGAGGAGCTGCCTGTTTGTCCCGAGCCTCGCTGGGGAATGGTATCGGTGCTGGCCTGTCAGAATCCATCTCCGCAAGCTCGGCCCTCCGTTCAACAGCAAGAACCAAAGCAAGGCCATCACACCAGCGGCTGAGGCCTGGTGCCAAGGCTCAGAAACTCTTACCGCGGCTCCGCCAATGCTCCCGACCACCACCACGATTAAGGGCGTGACGAAAACCTGATCGAATCCCGGCACAATGATTCGGCCAGAAGCGAGCCGACCCCAGATATTGAAGGGCGGTCTTAAGCCCGAGCAATAGATTGCCAAGCGGCTTAGCGCAGCGATCAAAGCGAATACAAACAGCATAGGTGCACAGTCGGGCGGCGCCTCCAAGCCGGCCATGAGGCAGTAAGTCCACCAAGCAAATAGCGCGCTGAGGGAGAGGCTGGTTGAAGTGGCGACAGAGCTGTGGACGGCTTTGGGAGAAAGCCAGAGGAACGGCCAGCCCAGGCTGGGGGTTCGCGCGGCGGGAGAATTGCTCAGACCGTCGATGCGGATTTCGAGTTCGAGGGGGGACTTGGGGCGGCTGGTGCGTATGGAGGCGGGGCCGTTTGCCTCGCCCCGCCTCCAGGGAAACGCCCGGAGACTTTTTCGGTAGCCATACCAGGTAACGACAATTAAACCGGCAATGATGCCAAGCGTTGGGGGTCCTCTAAGTGCTGGAATAATCGGAGCCGACCAGAGGAAACCGAGCAGCAAACAGGGAACCCAGGTTCGGGTGAGGAGCAGCAGGAAAGTCATGCCAGCCAGATAAACCGCCCCAAATAGGATGAGGGGGATTGTGGGATCCGCCTGAGCATGCCAGCGCGCCAGGGCGGCCAGAGCCCCGATCACGACCGCATCCTGCCAGACCAGATGAACCGGCCCTAATGGGAGCGGTTTGTCCGGCGTCCAGGGCGAGAGACGCAACCATGCAGCATAGGCCAGATTCCAAGCGGGGTGGAACCGCCAGAGCCGGTAGAGGGCGTATAGCACGGCGGCGGCCCCCAGGAGCAGCGTCCGCGTGGCCCGGATCTCCGGCGTGGCTTCAAGCTCGAGGCCAACGTTACGCCAAGGATGCTCGATAATCCACAGTCCCGCCTCGAGCATCCCGTAAATGAAAGCGAAAAGCGCCACAAGCCCAAGTGGCGGCCACACCGCGTTCGAATGAAACAACAACCCGCGTTTCATGAGTTGGGACGGTTAAAGTAGCTCTCAATCTGCTCGAGAGTCTGCGGATGGACGAGTTTCTCAAATACTTCCGGGAGCGACCCGGAGCAACCCGTTTTTTTCCGCAGCCCCTCGAGCGTATCATAGGCCTTCACTTGCGTGCCTTCCAGAATCGCGATCCGATGCGCTAACGGCTCGACCATCTCGGCGATCTGCGACGCCATCAAAACGGTCATATCCTTTCGCTCGGCCAGGTGTTTCATCACGCGGCCCAGGGCGAGAATTGCGGCGGGATCCAGGCCACCGGTAAACGGCTCATCCAAAATGAGAATCGGGGCCTCGGTGACGAGCACGCCGCAGATCGCAAGCTTTTTCTTTTGCCCATTGGAATAGGTGCGGATCGGCGCCTCTCCTTTGTCGGCAAGCTGGAACAAATCCAAGAGCCGCGAAATATGATCGATCAGCCGATCGGAATCGAGGTCGTAAAGTTCTCCGATGGCCATCAGCCATTCGCGTCCGGTCTTGAACTCCGGCAACCAGGGCTGATCTGGCAAAAAGGCCATCTGCCTTCGGATTTGGAGCTCAGCCGCTTCGCTCGAGCGGCGGCGAAGGCCGTTGATTTCGACATAGCCACGCGCAGGCGCCATCAAGCCGGCGATAATGCCCAAGAGCGTGCTCTTTCCCACCCCATTCGGTCCCATGACCGCCACCAACTGGCCAGTCGGCACTTCCAGATTCACGTGACTCAAAACCGGCCTAACCCCGTAATGGTGGCTTACATCGACAACTCGGATCATCGGGCGCCTTTCATGATTCAACCCCTCAGGGATATTGCGACGCGCAGCCCGGAAACGGTGACCGTTAGAAAACGCACGAACTGGATTCTCAGGGTTTCTTTCAGGAATGTCAAACGTACTTTTCAATAGGCGCAAGATAAAATTTCGCTCTTCCTAAGGGGGAAGCGTCGCCCTCATGGCCCTAATGGGCCATTTCTAGCCCGGATATTTGGTACACTCGTCTCAAAGGTGCGACAGACTGCAGGTAGAGCGATGCTCCTGCGGAGCCGAGGCCCCACGTAAAAGAGAGAGCGATTCTCCGGCCACCCCAATACTTGTCCGTTCGGCAACAGCCCGACCGTTTCGGACGGTTCGGAAATGGCGCTTGCAACACAGGCGTAAAAGGTCTAGTTTGCACTCTCGTGAAGAAGTCGAAACAGACCTACGTTATTTTGGAGGGCCGTTGTGCCGGCGCGCAGGTCTGCCCGCTCAGCCGCGTCCAGGCGGGGACGGTGGTTTGCATTAAACAGTTGGCCACGGCGCCCGAGGTGACCGACCGGTTGCGGGAACTGGGCTTTTGTGAGGACCAGCACATCCGGTTGGTGTCCCGTCAGTCGAGCTTTATCTGCCAGGTCTGCAACGCCCGGCTGGGCATTAGTGAAAAGTTGGCTGATTCCATCTTCGTGGAAGCCCTCCCACACGGCGAAGGCGGCGGTGATTGACGGGCCTTCTTCGAGCGGCGAACCCTCTATGCCTGCCGCTAGCCAACCGCTTACTTCCGTCGCCCTAGGGACAAAGGCGACAGTCGCCGAGATCAAATTACCTCCCGAGAGCCGGCCGCGGTTGATGGAGATGGGATTGCTGGTCGGGACGGCGGTGGAACTAGTCCGCTTCGCTCCGCTGGGTGATCCGGTCGAGATCAAAGTCCGTGGCTACAACCTGACTCTGCGCAAGCAGGAGGCGGAGCAGATTTATGTCCGACTGGGCTCGTGAGCCCCAGGACTGCAGTGGCATGAACGGAGGGTTTTCCAAACCGCAGGCTGGGAACGAAGGGCCCACTGAAGTGGCCGTGGAACCGGCGCCGGCCTCACTGGCGGGCGCCCACGAGACCGAACTCGACCAGCAGCACACTTCCAGAACTGCAGTCGCCGCCGACTCGCCTTTTGTCGTCCTGACCGGCAACCCCAATTGCGGCAAGACGACCTTGTTCAATGCGTTGACGGGGTTGCGCGCCAAAGTGGGGAACTACGCCGGAGTGACGGTGGAGCGCAAGCAAGGGAGGCTGCTCGGCGGTCCGGCGGGTTTGAACGCCCAGGTGCTGGACTTGCCGGGTTGCTATAGCCTCAGCCCGCAATCGCTTGACGAGCAAATCTCCCGTGATGTTCTCTTGCACCGCTTGTCGGACTTACCCCCGCCTGCGCTCATCGTGGTGGTAGTGGATGCCTCAAACCTCCAGCGTAATCTTTATTACGCTACCCAAGTGCTTGAATTGGGCCGTCCCACCATCCTCGCGCTCAACATGGTCGATGTCGCGCAAGCCAACGGACAGCGCATTGATGCCCAGAAGCTGGCGGCCGAGCTTGGCGCGCCAGTCCATCCTATCATCGCCACGAATGGGGAGGGGTTGCCGGAACTGCGGCACCAAATCAACGCCTTCCTCCAACAACGCCCGCAGATGAAACCGCGCCGGTTTTGTGAGTTGCCGGCGCCACTGGAACTCGAGGCGCGCACCCTCGCCGGGTTGGTGGCCGAAACTTTCGAGGAAGCCCCCGTGCAGGCCGCCGCGGAAGCCTTGCTCATCCTCGGCAACGAAAAGGCCCTCGCGTCGAGCCCCAAACATTTTCCCGCCTCGATTCGCCAGGCCGTTGCGGCTGCCCGCGGGCGTCTGGAAGCCGCTGGCGTGGATTGGCGCGGAGCGACCATCGAGGGCCGGTACGTAAGCGTGTCGGCCATTCAACGGGCGGTGACGACTGAGCTGGCAGCGCCGCAGGAAACTTTCAGCGACAAGCTGGATCGTGTGCTCACGCACAAGGTTTGGGGCACGCTCATTTTTGTGGCCGTGATGGCTTTGATGTTCCAGACCATTTTCAGCTTCGCCCGGCTGCCGATGGACGCGTTGCAGGCGGGAGTGGACTGGCTGGGCGCGGCGGTGGGCGGGATGATCCCCGCAGGCGAGTTGAACAGCCTGCTGGTTGATGGCGTGATCGCGGGCGTTGGCGCGGTGGTGGTGTTTCTGCCGCAAATTCTGCTCCTGTTCATGTTTATCGGTTTTCTGGAAGACACCGGCTACATGGCGCGGGCGGCCTTCTTAATGGACCGGTTGATGAGCAAAGTGGGTTTGCACGGGAAGAGTTTCATTCCAATGCTCAGTTCTTTTGCTTGCGCTATTCCCGGCATTATGGCGACGCGGACGATCGAAAGCCCCAAGGATCGGCTGGTGACCATTCTGGTTTCGCCCCTGATGAGTTGTTCGGCGCGGTTGCCCGTGTATGCGCTGCTCATCGGGGCCTGCATTCCGGATCTCAGTGTGCTGGGGTTCCTCAAGCTCAAGGGGTTAACGATGCTCGGGATGTACCTGTTGGGAATTGTGGTGGCGTTGTTGATGGCTTGGTTGTTTAAAAAGACGTTGCTGAAGGGCGAAACTCCGATGCTCATTATGGAGCTGCCACCCTACAAAAGGCCGTTAGTGCGGGTCATTGCGCGCCACATGTGGGACCGCTCCAAGCTTTTTCTTCGGCGCGCGGGCACGATTATCCTGGGTATCAATATTTTGCTCTGGTTCCTGGCCACTTACCCACACAGCCCGCAAGTTGAGAAAGAATTTGCCCTGCGCCGGAGCGCGTTGAAAGCGAGCCAGGTTTCCGCTGGACCCGCCGCGAGCACCACGCCACTGGCCAACCCCGCCCTGACGGCCCCGGCCGTGAACGAACAACTGGCGGCGCTGGACAACGAAGAGGCGGGCGCGAAATTGCAGCGCAGTTTTGCCGGGCAGGTTGGGCACGGGATCGAGCCTATTATCGCCCCGCTTGGGTTCGATTGGAAAATGGGGATCGGGATTGTCAGCTCGTTCGCCGCGCGGGAGGTTTTTCTCAGCACGATGTCGATCGTCTATAATGTCGGCAAGTATGACCGTTCCGAATCGAGCAAAAGAAATCTGGAGAAGACTCTTCTGGCAGAACGGCGCCCGGACGGACGGCCCGTCTATACGCCGCTGACCGCCTTGACGCTGATGGTCTTTTACGTTTTTGCCTTGCAATGCGTCAGTACGGTTGCGGTGGTTCGACGCGAGACCAACTCCTGGAAATGGCCGCTTTTCCAATGGTGCTACATGGGCGTCCTGGCCTGGGGCTTGGCCTTCCTGACCTACCGCGTCGGCCAACTACTGGGAGGGTAGGCAAAGACCCACTGCCAATTTCGCCCGGGTGCAGTATAAAAAAGCAGGGTAAAAGGTGATTTTGAGGTTGCGCGGGAGGATGTTCGGTGTTTGAATTGCGTCGTAGGACAAGCCGTCCAGCTTGTCGGCCCCGGCGGGCACTGCACGGGACAAATTAAGGCTTGCATTGGCATAGCAAATGCGGTAATTTTGTGGGCGTCACCATTGAAGTCTCAGAATAGGCACTGATGAACCTGAAACGGTCGATTCGGCGTGAGGGTTTCACCCTCCTGGAACTTCTGGCCGTGATTGCGACCATCGCGATCCTCGCGGCACTCTTGTTTCCTATCCTTAGCAAAGCCAAAATCAAGGCCCAACAAACGAGTTGCCTTTCCAATCTCCATCAACTCGATATGGCTTGGGCTCTCTATTATAGCGATTACAACGAGCGCTTGGTCGAGTCCTACCCCAGCAACAACCCAGCCGTTTGGGTCCAAGGTGACATGACCGTGCCCGCCCAAGCCACGAACGCTGATTTGATCGCCGCCGGCAAACTGTATCACTACAATCAGAACGCAGGCATTTACCATTGCCCCGGAGACCACGGGGTGGTCATCGGCGGGGTCCTTACTCCGAGCGTGCGAAGCTACTCCATGAATTGCTTTATGGGTGCCCGCACATCCGATGAGCCAATTCCGGATACGGCCGTCGATTACGTGCCGTTTTATGCCAAATTCTCGG
>Ga0209517_10002327_pt1 | contig 27015 bp, 16 predicted proteins | sample PeaSoiMetSII2010_FD_187695 | JGI IMG/M metagenome (GOLD analysis project Ga0209517, IMG submission 187695) | Peat soil microbial communities from Weissenstadt, Germany - SII-2010 (SPAdes) (version 2) | ecosystem: Environmental > Terrestrial > Soil > Wetlands > Peat | place: Germany...
TGCCCTTGTATTCGGAATTGGCTTGGATTTCCCGCCACATTTGATAGGCGAGCCGGTCTCCGGTCCTTATGCCTCCGACGTGCATGGCGTAGGAACCGAAGTGCGCCACTTCCACATCCGAGAAGATGACCACCAGAAGGCGCGGTGAAAATTTCCGCATGACCTCGCGGCTTACCAGGAACGTCAGTTCGTCGCCCGAGGTGGGACCCCCGCTGCGCACGAAGGAGGTGATGGCTTCTTCAATGATGCCGCGCACGCGCGGGTCCAGCCGCTCGGCGCCGTCGAATACGCTCCATCCCAGACCTTCGTAGTTGCCCGCCTCCAGCATGCTTTGCAGCTCCGCCTCGATCTTTTCCCGATCCGCCATGTTGCGGCTGCGTCCCGCGCGCAGGGCGTTGGCCACCGCCGCGACCATAAGCTGCTTCGGGAATACCACGTTGGCGCCGTATGGCGGGCCGTAATCCGTGGCCGAGCTGGCGCCGATCAGGTTCGTGAGCGCTTTGTTGCTGGCTACGACCCAGGTGTCGCTCTGCGCCGCGCCCAATCCCTTGCGAAACTGCTCGAACAGCGTCGGCGTGGTGGGCGCGAGCTTTCCCCAATCATCCACGCGCTGCCAGTTGCCGGTGAGGATGCTGGAGATGGCGTTGAAATGAGCGGTCACGCCTTCGTTGCGCGCGTCGCGATAGAACAACGATTGGGGAAGCAAGTCACCGGACAATTGTGGAATGTTTTCGAGTCCCTGCGGCGAGAAAGTTTCGGCTCGGCGGACTCCGCCAAAAACCACCATCACCACGCGCTGCCCGGAGCCGCCGGCGCCGTGCTGGCCTCCGCCCGCCAGGGACGTTTTGGGCAAACCCAGGCCGGCAAGCAACGCCATGGCGGCGCGCAGAAAGTCCCGTTTGGATCGGTCGATGTTGGCTTCAGGAACGGCCGGAATGATGCGCGGGGCGCTAACCTCTGTTGGTTTCATCTGTGGCGGACACACTGCGCTGCCCGATTATAACTCACCGCGCTTCTCCTCGTCGTCACGATTCTGCTGTCTTGATGCTGCTGTCTTGATTCCGCTGCCGCCCACTCAATCAAGACCCATAGATGGAGAGGTGATTCCCGTCAGGGTCATCGAAGTTGGCGACGCGCGTGGTGGGCGTGATGCTTCGCGGTTCGTGAGTGAACTGGACTCCCTTTCCTTTTAGCGCCTCATAGGCGGCACCTACGTCCTGCACAGAGAAGACGACCTCGCCCGCGCCAGCAACCTGCCCACGCGCTTTGACTGCGGGTTCGCTGAGGCATACGGTGATCCCGCCACCGTTCAGGAAAGCGAACCCAGGGATCTGCTGCTGAACCTCCAGGCCCAGTTTGTCGCGGTAGAAGCCCAGCGCCCGCGCCACATCCTGAACTCCCAGCATAACGACACTCACCTGAGTGAGCTTGTAATCCGTCTTTTCCATTTTGTGTCTCTCTCCTAGCAGATGACCTGCTTCGCGTCGAATCGGCCATCCTGATCGAAGACTTCCTTCCCTCGTGCCTGGCGATGGAAGCGCAGTTCAAATACACCAACTCCACCGCCAGAGTCAATTCGTATGCGCCCTGGTTCAATGGTTCTCCCAAGGTGATGTCTGCTAGGGGGTGACCCGCTCTCCTGTAGGCCACCAGCCAGAAAGAGAAACTCAAGGGGGGCGAGATAACAGAAGGGAGGAGAGGGAGGAGAAACCCAAGAGCGGCCCACCTTCCTCCTACGGCGGACAAGCGGAAGGACGAGCCCTACAAGGATAGAAGAAACCCAAGAAGCGGTCCCGCAGAGCGGGACCGGTCACTAAATGAGAAAATGAGACAGGCATGAGGGAACTTCGCTGCGGTTTTCGGGGAAAATTATGGTATGAGGCGGATACTCCGCAAGGCCGCGACGTCACTCTTGCTGATTGTGCTGGTGGCGCTGGGGGCCAGGCTGGCGTTCGCGTGGAATCAAACGCGCCAGATTCCCGCAGAAGTACTCCGCACGGTGCCCTTTCAGACGGAAACCGGGCACATCGCCTACTCGCTGGCGACCGGAAAGGGATACTCTTCGCCGTTTGAGCGTGACACCGGACCCACAGCATGGCTGGCCCCGGTTTATCCTCTGCTGATCGCGGGATTGTTCAAAATCTTCGGCATTTACACGCGCGCGGCTTTCTTTGGCGCGGTTCTTCTGAACATTCTTTTCTCTTCGGCGGCGTGCGTGCCGATTTTTTATGCCGCCAGACGGGTCGCGGGCATGGGAGTTGCGAGTCTCTCCGCGTGGCTGTGGGCTTTATTCACCAATGCGATCATGATGCCCTTCGAGTGGATCTGGGATACATCCCTATCGGCGCTGCTGGCGGCGACCATCCTGTGGGCCACTCTGGAGTTGGCAGAATCCCGCCGTTGGCGCGATTGGTGCGGCTACGGCCTGCTGTGGGGTGCGGCGCTGATGACCAACCCCGCGCTGGCTTCCCTTTTTCCGCTGTTGTTGGGATGGCTAGTCTATCGCGCGCGCCGTGAAGGGCGTTGGCATGTGGCGAGACCCGCGTTTGCGGCGGCTCTGGCGCTGCTGTGTTGCCTGCCGTGGACCGTGCGCAACTACGTCGTCTTCCACCGGTTCATTCCGTTGCGTTCCAACTTCGGCTTTGAGCTGTACGTCGGCAATAACGAAAACTACGACGAACGGCGCAGGACTCTGCCTGCGGCCATTACCTATGAGGGCGAGGTCTTGCGATACCTGAGAATGGGAGAGACGGCTTTCATGGATGAAGAGAAACGCAAAGCCCTGCAGTTCATCGCGTCTCATCCGCGCGTGGAACTGGAGCTTAGCGCCAAGCGTTTTCTGGACTTCTGGACGGGATCGCCGGAGCCGCTGTACAAATTTCGTGAAACCGGCTCGCTCTTGATTCGCGGCATCCTTTTGGGGAGTTTCCTGACTTCCGTGGGAGCCTTGCTGGGCGTGGCCGTTCTCTTTTTCAGGCGCAATGCGTACGCCTTTCCGCTGGCGGCTTTCCCGGTTGCTTTTCCTTTGCTTTACTACCTGATGCACGCCTCGCTACGCTACCGCCATCCGATTGATCCCATGGTGCTGCTGCTGACGGCGCTTGCCGTCGCGGCGGTGCTCCGCAGGCTATTCCCGCAACGCGCTGCTGGCGTGGATCCCATGTTCGCCTCGCCCGAGGGATAGCGCGAAGATTCGCGGACGCGTGGCGGCAGATTTGTTGCGCTTAGGCTTGCGCGGCTTTCTTCGCTTCCGCCGAATCGTAGCTTTCGCCGTAGATTGCGGGGACCTTGCTGCCCATCGGCCGCAGGTACGTGGAAAGCTGGCCACGATGATGCACCGAATGCTTCACGGCGAATTCCAGGTACATCACGGCAGGCAATTGGAGCACGCCACGGAAGTCCAGCACCTTCACAAGATGCTCTCCCGACAAGGCGCTCAGGCGCTCGAAATTCCTGGCGAACGATTCGCCAAACCACTGCGCCAATTCCGCGGAGTTGCGCACCGTCTCCGGCCGGTGAATCGGCGTGAAGTCAAACGTGCCTGCGGCCACTCCCGCAAAGAATCGCTGCTCCGCTGCGGCAATGTGCCAGGCAATCTCCAGCGCGGTTTTCGCCAGGGGTTCCGGGCGGTAGTCGCCCTTATCGAGGGGAATCGCTTCGATCACCCGGCGCGTCGTCTTATGCTCGTTTTTCAATACGGGCAGCGCCAGTTGCAGCAAAAGCGTGCCTTGTTCGGGTTGCAGGTTCTGCATGATGGGTTGACCTCGGTTGGGTTGGACTTGGCGCAGGCGATGATCCGTCTTGCCTGTGCATTCGATGCGGGAAAGGATGAGCGGTTAGGAGGAATCAGGAGGAAGAAGAGGAAAGGGGGGCGCAGAAAAGGCGAAGAGTAGTGGGCAGTTTCCGATTGGCGACTTACCGGGCATTGATCCCGGCAGTCGTTTTGTTCCAGTCTGTGTATAACGGGTGAGACTTTCACTTAAAGTGTGTACTTGCCTACACTTCGTCTCTGATTTGCAACGGCGGTGCGACGCGTTACGCTTACCAAGCAATTCATAATCAGCACGGTCTAGAATGGCTCGCGTTTTGCTATTGGTTCTGGTCGAGGCAGGAGGGTGAGAGGTCATGGAGAAACCATGGCAAAAGGTTTTGGGTGTGTTCAACACGGGCCGCAGCGGGGACTTCGCTCGAAGGTCACGGCTCGGACATGAAGGCTCCTGGCGGCAAGAAGGACAAGTGAAATTCACCATATTGCTGGCGGCAGTGTTTCTGTCTGGGACTGTTTCGCCCCTCGCCAAATCGCAGGAAGCGAGCCCATCCACGCAACGCGTCAGGAGTACGAGGGCGAACTCCCATACAGGGAAGCTGATCGCCTACAAGAGTGAGGAATGGGGGATCTCGTTCAAATATCCGAGCACTTACACATTCAAGGGGTCGAACGCGCCGGTTGAGTCAAACGCGAACTGGTACCCGGGTCAAAGTATTGACGGGCACCCTGGAGAAGTTCAATTAGTAACGATCGAAATTCCGAACGAACTCTTTCCGGGAACGGATCTTAGGCTTGCGATTTTCAGCTTGAGCGCGAACCGGCATATAACGCGTGAGGAATGTTGGTCGAGCGTATCCAGAAACGAAAGAACAGTAAGCAAGGTCGATTTAGATGGGGTGGAATTTCGGTGGAGCGAAGGCGGTGACGCACCATCCGCGGCAGGTTTCAAGGACTATGCTGGTTTTGCAAATAGCACATGCTACGAAATCGAAACGGCTGTGGTGACTACGCGACATGGACCGCCGGAGGGAACCTCGCGAGTGGATGAGGCGGATTTGGACCGCCGTATGGACGAGATGCTAAGCAGCATCGAGATACATTCAGTAAAGGCAGCGCAAAATCTTCCCTCGATCCTGTCGTTCACAGCTGAGACGCTCTCTCCTCCTTCTCCTCCAGCATCCTACCGCTTTCGTTGGGACGTTACTGGTGTAGGCGAGCGGCAGGTGACTATCGACGTGAACTGTTTCACTGATGTGAGCATGATCGAAGTCACTGACTTGCAAAACGGAGGCACTACTATTCCTTGCGGGGAGCTAAAGGAGGTTTCACCGTCAAGCGGTTCTGTGGAACTTTCGTTCGCTAATCATACCGGAGTCGTACTGCATCCAGTGGTCCGCCTTCTTGCCATCGGGAAGGTGCCAGTCTCAAAAATAGTGGAAATTTCGCTGCAGACGATGGCAGTAATTCAAGGCACAACTTACCAGGGGCGCGATCTGAACAGCGGCGCATATATTCAGCTTTATCCCGGGCAAAAATATGTGGTTTACGGCCCCTCGTTTCTGCCCAACGAAACGGTATGGATAGGCGAAACCAGTGTCCCGGCCGTAAGTACCGATGGACGTCATCTGGAGTTCCCACTTCCGTCCAGTATGAGTGGAGGCAGTGTTGCGTTTTATGTGGAAGACGCACGGGGCAAGAGCAACGTGCTGACCGCGCGTGTGGTTCGGAGTCAACCGCGCATCAATTTCTATATCCCAGCGGACGCGCCCCCGGCGCAAAGCCGCAACATGCGTAACGTCCCCGTGTCTCGAGGCCAACGCATACGCCTGGTCGGAGTGGGGTTCACTTCTCACAATACGGTGTGGATCGGGTCAACGAGCGTAGATAGTGAGGCAGACGACCGCTATCCGCAATATGGTCTTTACTTCACAATTCCGGATTCGCTCGCAGCTGGCACTTATCCGCTCTACGTAAGTAATGATCTCGGCAAAAGCAATGAGATAACCTTGATTCTCTCTGTGTCTGATTAACGCTTACCGGAACCGGCCCATGACTAGGCGAAGAAAGCCATTGACTTTCGCTTTTTGTTCGCCTATAGTCGCTCCCGGTAGAGGAAACGGGAACGGGTGGCGGCGACTCCATTGCCTTCGGGCTCTCCCGAGCCGTTGGCCACCCGTTGAAATCTATAGCAACTTCCCTTTTCCTGCCAGGAGCTGCCATGGATGCCTGTGTCGAAAGAGAAAGTGGCGAGTGGCGAGTGGCGAGTGGCGAGATTCAGAAAGAGGAAGACGGCTTTGCCCCAGGGGAAACGCCGGGCACAGGAAGCGCACAGAATCGTCCTGCGCTACAAACCGACGAAAAGCGCTCCTGGTTCCCTACGCGCTGGCTGGGGCTGGGCAAAACGCGTGCGGCGGAGAAGACGCCGCACATTGTCCACGTGGATGTGGACGCGTTCTTCGCTTCTGTCGAGCAGGTGCTGAATCCGAAGCTGCGCGGCAAGCCCGTGCTGGTGGGACGCGGCGTGGTGGCCTCCGCCAGCTACGAAGCCAAATTCCGCGGCGTGAAAACCGCCATGAGTTTTCGCGACGCGCTGCGCCTTTGCCCCAAAGCGATCGTGGTGCCCGGCCAGTACGAGCACTACGCCGATTTTGCCGAGCGCGTCCGCCGCATCCTGGAAACCTACACGCCCGCCGTGGAAACCGCGGCGCTCGACGATTTCTATCTCGATTTCGCCGGCACCGAGCGCCTCTATCCCGATTACGAAGCCATGCTGAAGCGGTTGCAAGCGGAAATCCTCGGCAAAACCGGCTTGAGCGTTTCCGTGGGCGCCGCGCGCACCAAGGCGGTGGCCTCGATCGCTTCCCGGCTGGAGCGTCCCCGCGGCTTCCGCATCGTGAATCCCGGCGAGGAAGAACTCTTCCTCGCCCCTCTCCCCGTGGAAAAACTCCACGGCATCGGTCATGTCCACGCCGCGGCCCTGGCCGAACGCGGCGTTGCCACCATCGGCCAATTGCGCCTGATTCCCAAGCCCGTGCTGATCGCCGCGTTTGGCGAAGCCGTGGGCCAGCAGATATGGGAGCGCTCCCGCGGCCTGGATGGCCGCGAGGTGCTGCTGCCCTCGACGCCAAAATCCGTTTCCCGCGAAACCACCATCGAAGGTGGCACCATTGACACCGAATTCCTTGGCGGCTTGCTGGAATATCTCAGCGAGCGCATCGGCGGGACCCTGCGCGAATACGGCAAGCAGGCGTGCACGCTGGGCGTGCGGCTACGCTATGTGGACCATTTCTCCGCGCACCAGACTATTCGCCTGGAGCGGGCGACGAATGACGAGCGCGAATTGCTCGCCGCCGCCAGGGAACTTTTCACGAAGCTCTTCACGCGGCGCGTGGCCATACGCCACGTCGGCCTCAGCGTCACGAATCTCGAAGCCGACCGCCGGCAAAACGAACTGTTCGATACCGACGCCAATCGCCGTTGGTATCTCAACCGCGAAGTGGACCGCGTGCGCGGCCGCTACGGCTGGAACGCGGTCTACTATGGCAAAGGCCTGGAGCTGCGCGAGCACTACGCCACAAAACAGAATGGCCTGCTGCTCTCCACGCCGTGTCTCTCTCGCTGAGCGATGGCGGCCGGCCTCGGAAGGCCGGCCCTACACAGGCAAGAGGGCCCCGCCGCACAAATGTGGTGTCTTTCTCTGCATAGTCTCTTGGGGTTGTAGGGTCCGCCTTCTGAGGCGGACCGCCAACGCAGCGCACGCATAGCCGGAACGAATAGAGATTTTGTAGTGGCCAGTCTTTAGACTGGCATTTCTTGGTTTAAGGAAGTGGAAAATCGAAGACAAAGAGCAGGAAAAGTGGCCAATCTAAAGATCGGCCACTACAAAACATTTTCGTAACACCTTCCCTCTCGCCCCTACCCAAAGAATCGCCGCCCCAGGTCATCTCCCATGTTCGTGCATTTGGAGTGTCACAGCCATTATTCGTTCCTGCGGGGCGTAAATGCTCCGGAGGAAATCATTGCCGCCGCGGTAGAGCAGAAGATGCCCGCCGTGGCGCTGACGGATATGAATGGGATGTACGCGGCGGTGCCGTTCTATCAGGCGGCACGGAAGGCGGGGGTGAAGCCGATTATTGGGGTGGTGCTTGATGTGGAAAGGCAAGTGGCGAGTGGCGAGCATGGAAACTCGAAAATAGAAAATAGAAATTGGAAAAACGAAAGTCGGAAAACGGTTAGTGCGCCCGTGGTGCTGCTGGCTATGGATGCGGATGGCTACAGCAACTTGTGCCAATTGACGACGCTGCGGCACCTTGGTGCGTTGCGCCTCGGGCAAGAGACGTTCGCGGAAGATGCCAGCCGGGCTGTTACGCTGGAAGAATTGGCGACGCACAGCGCCGGCGTGATGGCGTTGTGGCCGGCGGCCGCGCTGTTGCGGATGGATCTTGCTGGTAGGGGCGCAGCATGCTGCGCCCCTACAAAGGGAATTTTCGGCGATCGCTTGTATTTCGCCGTGCAACATCTTTCTGCCGGTGATGGGCGGATATTGCGGGAAGCGGAGCGGCTGGGGCGGGAAATGGACATCCCGCTTGTGGCCACCAACAACGTGCACTTCCTGAAGCCCGAGGAGCATCTGCATCACCGCGCCGTGAATGCTATACGCACGGGCAGCTTGCTGACCACCGTGGCCCCGCCTGAAATCACCACCGGCGAAGCCTGGTTCAAGCCCGCCGCGGAAATGCAGCGCGTGTTTCCTGATCATCCGCAATTGCTGCGCGCCACGCTGGAGATCGCCGAGCGCTGCAATCTGCAACTCGAACTCGGCAAGACCATCTTTCCGGAATTTCCCGTGCCGCCGGGCGAATCGCCCTTCTCCTATTTGTGGAAGCTCAGCTTTGAAGGCGCGCGCAAACGCTACCGCCCATTGCGTCCCGAAGTGCTTGCACGCCTGACGCACGAGCTCGAAGTCATCGACAAACTGAATCTTGCCCCGTATTTCCTGCTGGTCTGGGACATTGTCGAAGAGGCCAATCGCCGCGGCATTCCCGCGGTGGCGCGCGGCTCGGCGGCCAGTTCCATGGTCACCTACTGCCTGGGCATTTCCTGCGTGTGCCCGCTGCGCTGGGGCCTCTATTTCGAGCGCTTCCTGAATGTGCAGCGCGGCGATTGCCCGGACATTGATATTGATATCTGTGGCGCGCGCCGCGATGAACTCCTCGACTACGTCTACGCGCGCTGGGGCGCGGAGCATGTGGCCATGATCGGCAGCTTCATCACCATGCACGCGCGCCTGGCCGTGCGCGAGATCGCCAAAGTTTTCGGCGTGCCTCCCGGCGAAGTGAATCACTTCACCAAGCGCCTGCCGCACCTCCCCGTGCACGAAATCCTTGATGCCATCAAGAATTTGCCAGAGTGCCGCAATCTGCCCACTAACGACGAGCCCTGGAAGACGATCCTGCAAGTGGCCCTGCGGCTGGACGATGCGCCGCGCCATCTGGGCATCCACCCTTGTGGCACGGTGATTTCCGCGCGCCCGCTGACGCATCTTGTGCCGCTGGAACGCGCCGCCAAGGGCATCGTCGTCACGCAATACGATATGAATGCGATCGAAGCGCTCGGCCTGATCAAGATGGATTTGCTGGGGCAGCGCGGGCTCACGACCATGTCGCTGGCGCTCGACAACATTGAGAAAGAGGTTGGGGAAATAAAGGAGGTAGAGGAGAAGCGCGGCGTGGCGGCGGATGGCATCACGCCTTGCCCGAAGGCGCGAACAATCGATTTTACGGCGATACCCGAAAACGATCCTGCTACGTGCGCGGTGATCGCCGAAGGCCGCACCATGGGCGTCTTCCAGATTGAATCGCCCGGCATGCGCGGGCTGTTGCGCACCATGAAAGCGCGAACACTTGAGGAAATGGCCGCGGCGCTCGCGCTGATCCGCCCGGGCGCTTCGGAGTACGGCTCGAAAGAGCTTTTCCTGAGGCGAGTTCGCAAGCAGGAGCCGGTGGTCTACGCGCACGAATCGCTGAAGGGCATTTTGGGCGACACGCTGGGCGTGTGCATCTATCAGGAACAAGTGATGCAGATCGCGCAAGCCGTGGGCAGCATGTCCCTGGCGGAAGCAGACTTGGTGCGGCGTTCGGCGGCAAAATTTTCCGGGCAGCGCGAACGCGAGCGGCTCCGCGGCAAATTCCTGAAGGCCGCGGAGCAGATGGGTTTGCAAGGGGCCGAACGCGAAGAAACCTGGATGATGGTGGAGAAATTCGCGGGCTTCGGTTTCTGCAAAGCGCACGCAGCCACCTATGCGGACATTTCCTATCGCATGACCTATTTGAAAACGCACCACACCGCGGAATTTCTTGCCGCCATGTGTAGCGCCGGTGCGGGCTTCTATCACGTTTCCGCTTACGTCGAGGAAGCGAAGCGCTGGGGCATCGCCGTGCTTCTGCCGTCGGTGAATCATTCGCGCATGGAGTACACCGCGGAGAGCAACGCAGACGACGAATCCTCTGCGCCTCACGGTAAACGCGCGCTGCGTGTCGGACTGATGCAGGTGAAGGGCTTGCGCGTGGAAACGATCCTGGCGATCCTGCGCTCGCGCGAAAAGCATGGCCTATTCCATTCGCTGGAGGATTTTCTGGCGCGCATCCCAGCGGAACGCGATGAAATCGAAGCGCTGATCAAGTGCGGCGCGTTCGACGGCGTCTGCGGCCTGACGCGCCCGGCCATGCTCTGGCAGTGGAATCTTCTGCAGGCCAGGGGGCTGCATGGGCATGTGGGGACACGCGCTGCTCGCCTGGCCGCATCAATGGATACGGAAAAAGCAGATTCCTCGGGCAAGAACCGCCCTCGGAATGACAACTTTGCAGATTTGCTAGAACACAATGCTGGTGCGGCTTGCGGCGCTTCACCCGTGCTTTTCGCAGAAATGGAGCACGACGATTCCATCGCCATGGCCTTGCGCGAAATCCATACCGCCGAGTACACGCCGGAGCAGAAGCTGCGCTATGAACGCGAAATTCTGGAAGTGTGCGTCAGCGGCCACCCGCTTGATTTCCTGCCGCGCAACGGCGAAACCTGGAGCGATGAGCTGCCGCAACGCACCGGAAAACGCGTGACGTTGTGCGGCTGGGTGGTCACCTTCCGCCATGTGGGCACGAAGAACTACCGCAACATGATGTTCGTGACGCTGGAAGATCAGCGCGGCATCTACGAAGTGATTCTTTTCCCGGAAGCGTATGACAAGTACGGCGGTCTGGTTTACGAAACGCGCGCCATGCGCGTGACCGGGCGCGTCGAGGAGGGCGGACAGATTAATGGGGAGGCGTTGGAGAGGTTGAAGGCGTAGGTGCAGCAGGAGCGATTGAGAAGACGGAAAAAGGATATCAGCGATCAGATATCAGTGATCAGGAGGCAAAAGCAAGAAACCCCAAGCGACGCATCGCTGTTTCCTGGTCGCCGGTCGCTGATCGCCGGTTCCTGAAATCTGATCACTGATATCTGATCTCTCTAAAATGATCACACCTACTCACAACGCGCCGCCAACTCCCGAGCCGCAAACTGGCCGCTCGGTCGAATCCGCCGAATCCTGGCTGGGCCGCAACCGCAGCAGTAAGCGCCGCCTGTGGGAACGCTTGAATCCCCGCCACCGCAAAGAGCTGCGCATGCTGGCCGAAGCGCTGGCGCTGCAGCAGAACCACGCACGTCTCCCCGATCCTCTGCGCGCCCGCCTAGACGCGGCCCTCGCGGAACTCGACCGCCTGGTCCGCCGCATCGCCACCATCCTTGCGGAGGTAGCACGCCGGACACCGCCGCCCGGCTAGGTGTTGCGGCTCCCATTCGCCAGCCGCATACTTTGCTCATGAGTATTCACCGCCAATTCCGGGTCCTAGCAGCCCTGCTCGCTTTGTTCACCTTGGGCATCCTCGCCGCGCCTGGCCGCGCCGACGAAATCCGTTTGAAGGACGGCAAGAAGCTCTACGGCGTGATCGTGGCCTACGAAGACAACATGTTCAAAGTCAAAACCGACTATGGCTACGTCCTGGTGGAAAAAGACAAGATTGCAGAAATTATTCCCAGCACGCCCGCTGCCGCGACGCCGAAGCAGCCTGCCGCAAAGCCCGCAGCCGACGCATCACCGAAGGCGGAGCCTGCCGTGACCAGGAGCAAAGAGCCGCCGGCCAGCGTCACCAATGCCAACGCGAAATCCAACGCCCCCATCATCAATAATCTGGCCGTGCGTCCGGAAATTCCGGTTTCCTCCAACAAACCCGATGCCACGCCGCCGGCGATCAAGGCGCCAAATGCTGTGCCGAAAACGACGCTGGCTGCTGCAGCAACGCCGCCTCCGCCGCCGAAAGAAGAACCTCCCGTCACGCGTGAAGAAATTCAGGGCAATCTTTACATCAATCACGAATTTGGATTCCGCATTTTCAAGGCTCCGAGTTGGCAGCTCATCGATGGCGCCGGGCAAACCCTGCCAAACGCGATCGTGGCCATGGGCACTTCGAACGAATCCACGCTGCTCGTCGTGGCCCAGGAAAAAACCAAGACGCCCCTCGACGCTGCCGCAAAAACCGTCGAAGAACGCCTGCACGATGTGTATGAGAATTACCGGCTGATCTCCGAGCGCAAGACCGTTGTGGGCGGCCAGACGGCCATCGAATACCGCTATCGCGGCGTGGCCGATGGACACGACTGGTCCGGCACGCTGGCGGTCGTCGCGCACGGTGGCGACATTTTCACCGTCCTGGGCATGACCTTCGCGGACACCGATCTCATCCAGATTCAGGAAAATGTGATCGCGCGCGCCATCGCCAGCCTAGACTTCAACACGAAATAATCCGCTTCGGGAAATTCTTCCACGATCATCAAGTCACCGTCACTTCAATTGTGTGATATCCCGTTGCGCCATCGGGCCATTCGCCGCGCTCAATGGACGTCTGCACTTTGCCGCGCCCATCCGTGGCGCGCACCTGCAACGTGTGCTTCCCTTTTCGTGGATTCTTCCACACATATTTCCAGAAGGCCCAAACCTGCAACGGCTGCGGGTTGCTGAAGATTTCCACCTCTTCCCAGTGGTCGCCTCCGTCGGTCGAAATCTCCACCTTGGAGACGCCGGAAACGTCCGCCAGCGCGTAGCCAGTCACAACGAAAGTGTCACCGCTGATTTTGCTCTGAGGCCGCGGATCGTCCACAACCGCGCGCGTCTGCCGGTCCCCGGAATTCGACCAGCCTTGCCATTCCCAAAATCCCAGATATTCCTTGTTCACGAATTCGATACGCGTCAGCCACTTGGGCATCTTCATGCCGTAGCGGCCCGGCATCAGCACGCGCAGTGGAAAACCATGCTGCTTCGTGAGAGGCTGCCCGTTCATCTCATATGCCAGGAAATTCGCGGGGTCCGTCAAGCGCTCGACAGGATGTCCCGTGGTGTAGCCTTCAGCCGCGTAAAATACGGCGTACTTCGCTTCCGGAAGAATGCCCGCGCGTTCCACAAGCGGCTTCAGCAGGGTACCCCTCCAGTTGGCATTGCCGATCAAGCGGCCGCCAATCGCGTTCGAGATGCATTCCAAAGTCAACGTCGTTTCGTAAGCAGGCAGCGCTCGCAGTTCGTCGTAGCTGAATTTCAACGGATTCTTGACGAGTCCGTTAATCGCCAGCGACCACGTCTTTTCATCCACGGCGGGCTCGCCGTGCGACGACATCACATAGAGGTCCTCTGCCGGAGTGATCGCGCGCAGGGCCGCCTGCGGCCCGTCGTTCAGATATGCGCGCACGTTGGCGTTTCCAACGTTTATCCCGCGCATCATGTAGCGATACGCCAGCCCCGGAATGAGCAGGCCAATCCCCAGCCCACCCGCGATGGAAATAAAGTGGCGGCGTTCCATGCGTATTTAGATGTGGTGGGAGCCAAAAGGTATCAAGAGTCTGGGGCCGCTCGAAGCCTAGCTCTGGCCGTCGCCGGGCTTGCGGTTTTCGCGAATCATCCCGATCAGCGCCTGCACCGCGCGTGGCAAACTGCGGTCGCGCCGGTAAACCAGGGCCAGCTCGCGGTAGAGATCGAATCCTTCCACATTCAGCAGCTTCACTTCGCCGCTCTTCACCTGATCGCGCGCGAAGCTTTCGCTGATGATCGAAATGCCCACGTCCGCGGCCACGAACGTCTTAATCATGCCGATGCTGGGCAATTCCATGGCGATGCGCAAGCGCGAGCGATACGGCCGGAACAACTTGTCCAGCACCTGCCGCGTGAACCCGGTCTTCGGGAAAATCAGCGGCGCAGAAGCAATCTCCTCCAGCGTCACATGGCTACGTTGCGCCATTGGATTCTTCGCGCTGACCATGAAGCGCAGCCGGTCGCGATTGATCGTGTGTATCTTCAAATTGGGCGATTTCAGGGGCAGCGTCACAATCCCCAAATCCAGCGATCCTTCCTCCAGCCGCTGCAGGATCTTGTGGCTGAAGTTGCGATAAATGCTGATTTGCACCAGCGGGTAGCGGCGCTGAAATTCCGCCAGAATATCCGGCAATAGGTACAAGCACGTCGCTTCATTGGCGCCAAAAGCGACTGGTCCCTGCACGACGTTGCCGCGGTCCGCCACCACCTGCATGGATTCGTCGCGCAATCGCAAGAGCCGCTCGGCGAATTCGAACAACACCACGCCCGCCGGCGTCAGCTCCACCGACTTCGCGGAGCGGTCCAGCAGTTTGGCGTGATAGGCCTGCTCCAATTGGCGAATCTGCGCGCTCACCGCGGACTGCGAGCGAAATACTTTTTGCCCCGCCTTGGAAAAGCTCTTGAGTTTGGATACCTGAACGAAGGTAGTGAGTTGGTCGAAGTCCATGGTTGGAATCTCACGTAGGAGTATAGCGAATATTTCGTAAGTATAAGGTAAAGATTCCGCGGGACTCAAGCATACTGCGGCGCGGCGCTGAATTGCGCCCCGAAATAGTTTGCTGGGGCAGCGGGCAGCCAATCGCCAATTCGCGGTGATGCTGCTTTCCAGGCCCCTTCCAGGGTTCCCTGGAAATGAATCGGCTGGATGCGCAGAAATGGCAGCGATGACATTGCAAGGATGCGGAACGCGCGCGGACTGCCCGTGAGCGCCAGATGGGTTTCCAATAATCCGCGAAGGCAGCGCTCTTCGATCTGTTCCAATTCGTGCGGCAGGACAAATTCCGTGTTCAGAATGTGCTCCGCCTCGGTACGAAGAACGTATGCCAGCCCGCCGGTCATCCCCGATCCGAAATTCAATCCCGCCGGACCCAACACTGCCACAACGCCCCCGGTCATGTATTCGCAGCCGTGCTGGCCCACGCCTTCCACAACAGCCACCGCGCCGCTGTTGCGCACCGCAAAGCGTTCTCCTGCCTGCCCCGCGACGTACAATTGCCCGGAAGTTGCGCCATACAAAACCGTGTTCCCCGCCAGCACGTCGCCGCGCTTGGAAGCATTCTTCCCGGAGGCAATCACGACCGTGCCTCCAGAGAGCCCTTTCCCAACGTAATCATTCGCCTCGCCCTGCAGCTTGAGCGTCACGCCGGCGGCGAGGAACGCCCCGAAGCTCTGCCCGGCGAAGCCTTGAAATTCCAGTGTGACCGGTTCGGTCTCCATGGAGAGCAAATGCCGCCGCATGAGTTCACCGCTCAAATGTGTGCCGACACTGCGGTGCGCATTCTGAATCGCTGTTGGCGCAGCCCCCGCCAGGTGCATTTTCTCCAAACTTAATTCCTCATCGGGCAAACCCGTATCCAGGACGGTGGTCTGTTGCGCGACGACGTGCGCCGGCTTGGCCGCCGGGATCACCAGAAGTGCGTCCAGCCCGGATTGCGTTTCCAGGCGATCGTACCAGCCGCGCAATTCCGTCAGATTGCGCACGCCGAGTTCCGCCATGCCCTTGCGGATCTCTTCCGCCAGCGCCCGGAAATACGCCACGACCATCTCGGGCTTCCCGCTAAACCGCGTGCGCAGCGTTTCATCCTGCGTGGCGATGCCCACCGGGCACGTATTCAAGTGGCACTGGCGCGCCATCACACAGCCGATCGCCACCAGTGCCGCGGTGCCGAATCCGAATTCGTCCGCGCCCAAGATCGCCCCGATGAGGATATCCCGCGCGAAACGCAAGCCGCCATCAACACGCAAGAGCACGCGCGAACGCAAACCGGCGCGCAACAGCGTTTCGTGCGTCTCGCGCAAACCAATCTCCCATGGCAGACCCGTGTTCTTGATTGAGGTAAGCGGGGAGGAGCCTGTTCCGCCATTGTGCCCGCTGATGGTGATCACGTTCGCACCGGCCTTGGCCACGCCTGCGGCGATTACGCCAATGCCCGTGCCGGAGACCAGCTTCACCCCGATGCGCGCTTGCGGGTTCACGGCGCGCAAATCATGGATTAACTGCGCCAGGTCCTCAATGCTGTAAATATCGTGATGCGGTGGCGGCGAAATCAGCGGCGTACCGGGAGTCGCGTGGCGGATGCGCGCGATGTATTCGGTCACCTTCTTCGCGGGCAACTGCCCGCCTTCGCCGGGTTTGGAGCCCTGCGCCATCTTGATTTCCAGTTCTTCGGCGCGCACCAGATACTCGCTGGTCACACCGAAGCGGCCGGAAGCCACCTGCTTCACCTTGCACGAGGCGCCGTCCAGTTGGTAAGTGTCGGGATCTTCCCCGCCCTCGCCGGTATTGCTGCGCCCACCGAGTTGATTCATCGCGATCGAAAGCGTTCTGTGCGCTTCGGGGCTGAGCGACCCAAGTGACATCGCCTGCGTGCTGAAGCGCTTCAAGATCGAATCCAGCGATTCCACTTCCTCAAGCGCAACCGGCTGTTCGGGCAGCATCTCTAGCAAATCGCGCAAAAATGTTGTGCCAGCCGCCTTGCGCACTTCTTCCAGCGCGCTGTAATGCTCGGCATCCGGCTGTTTCACATGCGCGTGCATGCGGCGAATAAACTCGGGGGAATTGGCGTGCAACTCGGCGCCCTTGCGGTAGCGGTAGAGCCCGTGGTCCGCCATCTCCTCTGATTCTCCGGCAAAGGCGGCCGCGTGCATTTTCAGGTAGTCCTGCAGCAACAGCTCAAGCGTCTTCGTGCCGGGATAAAATCCCGCATCTTCAAAGAAGTCGCGGCAGATGTCCTCATCGAGGCCCAGCACCTCAAAGAGGTGGCTGTTGCGGTAGCTCGCCACCGTCGAGATTCCCATGCGCGCGAGCACTTTGCGGAGTCCTCCATACATCCCTTTGCGCACCTTCTCGAATCCGCCCGCTTCCTCCTGCTCCGCAAATTCTTCCGCCAGGTACGGCACGACCGCGCTGGCGCCCGCTGCGAGCAGCATCGCGACATGATGCGTGTCATAGACCTGCGCGGTTTCCACGACCACGGGCAAGTCCGCCAGACCTTGCCCCACCAGATTTTTCCAGGCACGGGCCACAGCAAGGAGCGCCGGCAATGCCGCGCGCTCAGGTCCAACCCCGCGGTCGGAAAGGAGGAGGAGCCCCGGGCGCTCGCCGCTACTCAGAGGGGTAGAAATGCACTGAGTCAAACAACGGCGCGCACCCGGAACTCCCTGGGAGGAAGGAAAACTGAAATCCAGGGTTTGCACGGGCGCCAGCGTCTCGCACAACGCCGACAACTCTCCCGCGCTCAAAATGGGTCCCAGCAGAAACTGCCCGTGCCCGAGAGGCACCTCCAACGACATCACATGGGCTTCGCGTAGGGGATCAATCGGCGGATTCGTCACCTGCGCGAAGCGCTGCTTGCAGTAATCCCAGAGCGGCCGGGCCAACGTCGAAAGGAATGCCGGCGGCGCGTCATCGCCCATGCTCCAATCGGCTTCCTTGCCCGTCAGCAACGGCCGGAACAATATTTTGTACTGGTCCTCGCTCCATCCCGCCGCGCCGGCGATGCGCTTTGGCTCGGGCACCGCCACGCGTGCGGCCCGCGATTCCAGCTTCAACAGGCGCGTGTGGCTCACTGCTCTGCGCGGCACTTGCGACGTCACGCTCTTCAGCAATTCTCTCCATCGCAGCAGCACGCCGGCCTGGGGATTCGCCAGGATCATCTCGCCTGGCCCGAGGCGGTGGCGCTCCGCCACGCGCGATTCTTCCAAGTCCACAAGCCCAGTCTCCGAGCCGGCGATCACCAAGCCATCGTGAGTCACCGTGTAGCGCATGGGCCGCAAGCCGTTGCGGTCCAGCTTTACGCCCACGGAAACTCCATCGCTGAAGACCATCGCCGCCGGGCCATCCCAGGGCGCGCCTTCATGCGACAACGTCTCCAGCGCTGCGCACACTTCCGAAGAAAGAAACGGATCGTGCATGAATGCGGGTGGCACCAGCGAGAGCATCGCCGATTCCACGCTCTTCCCCGCCAATAATTTCAATTCCAGCGCGTTATCAAAACTCGCCGAATCGCTGACGTTTTCTTCCAAGAGGTGGAACCATTTCCCCACACCGATGTGCTTGCGGATTTCGCGCTCTTTCGCACGCACCCAGCGCCGATTGCTGACCACGGTGTTGATTTCGCCGTTGTGCGCCACATAGCGGAACGGCTGGGCCAGTTGCCAGGAAGGCTGCGTGTTCGTTGAATATCGCTGGTGGAATATCGCGAACCGCGCCACAAACTCCGCGCTCCTTAGGTCCTCGTAAAATTGCGGAAACTGCCAGGGCGTCAGCAAGCCCTTGTACACGACCGTGCGTGAAGAGAGCGAGCACAGGTAACTCTTCTCCGGCAGGCTGCTTTCCGCGCGTTTCCGCAGCAATGCCAGGCTGCGCTCGAATTTCGCCGCGGCGTTCGCTGTGCCGTTCTTTGTGGGAATCGGTTCGATGAAAAATTGCCAGATCTCCGGCATGCTCTCAAACGCGCGCTGGCCCAGGGCGCTGGAATTTACGGGTACAGGCCGCCAACCCGCCAGCCGCAGCTTCCCCCGCCCGATTGCGTCTTCCATGGCCGCGCGCGCATCGGCCACGCGTGTCGCGGGCACGAACAGCATGCCCACGCCAAACTTTTCGCCAAGCTGAATATTCTGCTCTGCCGCACGCGCCCGGAAAAAAGACGCCGGCAAGCTGGTCAAGAGACCCGCGCCATCGCCGCTCGCGCCATCGGCATCGACGCCGCCGCGATGCGACAAGCGTTCCAGTGCCTGCAATGCCTGTTGGAGAACTTCGTGGGTCGGAGGCCCGCTTAAACGCGCAATGAACCCAGTCCCACAAGCGTCGTGGTCCGGGTGACCCCAGTTCGGCTGGCGCCAAATGGGCCTCTGCGCGCGGCGGCGGCACATATATGTCTAATAATGTCCGCGCCCGGGAATGTACAATGCAGAATTTTTATGGGATGCATCGGAATTCCGGGGCCGGCTCGGGAGCCTAATTCCTTAAAACTTAGTGACTTCGCTGAATTGAAATCCCCGGATTTTCATGGGTGGAACGACCATTTCCATGACTTCTTCACCGCTGGCGCGGTGCGCCGCTCCCAGCAGTTCCACATTGCCAAGCATCTCTAAAATCGATTGATTGAATCGAAAATTCCGGGCTGCCCGGCCAATTTGGCCTTTCTCCACGAGATACAAACCGTCCCGCGTCATCCCCGTCATTATCTTTTCGTAGGGGTCCACTTCGCGGATATACCACAGCCGCGTGACCAGCAGCCCTCTCTCTGTGGAGCGCACCATCTCCTCAAGCGAGGAATTCCCGCCGCCAATCACCAGATTCATCGGCGCTTCCCCATACTCGTTGGGCAGGGCAAACCCATGGCCCGTGGGATTGGTGTGCGCCGCCTTCGCCGAGCGCCGCGAATACACCAGGTTGCGCAGTACGCCTTTGTCCACCAGCACTACGCGCTGCCGTGGAATTCCCTCCCCGTCAAATTGCGGACCCAACTGCTCGGGATGATACACATCGTCCGCGATGGTGATGTTCTTGCCGAAGAGCGTCTTGCGCATGCGCCCAGAAAAGCACGAGCGCTTGTCTTCCACCGCTGTCGCCGCAAAGTCATAGAAAAGAAAACCCACGAGATCGAGCACGGCCGCGGGTTCCAGGATGACCGTATATCGCCCGGGATCGAGTTCCACGGGATTCTGCGCGCGCTTGGCCTTCTCGCTGGCCGAGTGGGCCAAGGCAACAGGGTCGATCGCGCGCACGTCGGCAGCGTTTGCCTTCGCCCAACTCGCCGCGCCACCGTGCTGCATGGTCACCGAAAACTCCGCTTGCGTCTGCCGATAGGCCGCGAAAAGGCCGCGCGAGTTGCTCAGCACCGTCTGGCTCTGCCCGCTCTCGAAAATTCCCGCGGCCACCTGGCCACTCCGCTCCGCCAGGTCGCATGCCCGCTTGACCGCACGCGCACGCTCTTCCGCGGTCAACTTCGCCGTGGCAGGAATGAAACGCCGCATGGCGCGATAGCTCTGTTTGCCGGGCAGGGGCAGTAGATGTGGATCTTTCGGCTGGCTGGCCGCCAGTGCCAACGAATTTTCAAGTGCCGCGCGCAACGCGTCCTCTTCCACGCGATTGGTCGTGACACGAGCGGTCCGCCCATCCACCACGGTGCGGATTGACACCGTCAAGCCGTGCTCCGCAACGTTCTGGTGAATCGCATTGTTGGCAAAGCGCGTGAGCGTGTCGACCACCTCTTCGACGTGAACTTCCGTCTCCTTCACTCCGCGCGGCTTCGCCAAGCGCAGAACGGTGGCCGCGATGGCGCGCAATTCCCGCACGTCGCGGAGTGCTCCGCCGTCAGCCTTCGATCCTTTTGTCGCTGCTCCCCGCATCGTCATTCCTGCGTTCATTCCTCCGAAAATGCCGTGCCGATTTTCACGTTCCGGAAACGCGCCGGCGAGGCCCCATGCCCCGTCCCCATCGTCTGCATCGGCTGGCCTTTGCCGCAATTGGGCGTGCCCCAGAGCAGCCAGTGATCCGCGTCGCAGATGGCGTCGCACGAATTCCAGAATTCCGTGGTGATTCCGCTGTAGCTGGGATTCTTCAGCATGCGAGTTTTCTTGCCGTCCTGGATCTCCCAGGCGATTTCCGTAGAAAACTGGAATTGGTAACGCCGGTCATCAATGGACCAGGAGCGGTTCGTCTCCATGAGAATGCCCTCGTCCGTATCCGCGATCAGATTCTCCAATATCCACGGCCCCGGCAAGATGCTGACGTTGGTCATACGGATCATGGGCAGCCGGTTCCAACCCTCGGTGCGCACGGTACCGCCGGAGCGATCCAGGCCAATCAGATGCGCCGTCTCCCGGCTCGAGAGATATCCGCAAAACTCGCCGGCCTTGATGATGTCAATGCACTGCGCCGGCACGCCCTCGTCGTCATACGCAAATGTGCCCAGCCCCGGCCCGTGTGCGATGCGCGCATCCGCCACGACATTCACAATCGGCGAGGCATAGCGCAGGTGATGCAACTGATCCAGCGTGAGGAAACTGGTGCCGGCAAAATTCGCTTCCTGGCCCAGCACGCGATCCAGTTCAATGGGATGGCCGATGGATTCGTGAATCTGCAATCCAAGCTGGCTGGCACCCAGGATCAGGGTGCCGGTGCGCTCGGGGCACTGTGCTGCAGCGTGCAACGCCACGGCTTCCTCGGCAACCCGCGGCGCGTGTTTCAATAAATCCAGCGACTCGATCAATTCGTAGCCGCCCAAAACGTGCTGTCCGCCAAAGCTATTGGGATACGAGCGTTTCTGGATGGCATCGCCCTGGAAGCACGTGGCCACGATTCCGCAACCCGAAACCATGCGGCGCTGGTGAATCTTCGATCCCTGGCTAGACGCGAACCACGTGTCTACCTTGCGGAATTGCATATCCGTTTCCGTCAGCGTGACGCCCTTCACCCGCCGCATGGCCCCATCCGCCGCCAGCAGCAATTCCAATTGCGTCTCCAGCGGAACCTCGAAAGGGTCCTTCATGAAGGGGCTCTGCCAGCTATCCACGTAGGCCGCTTCGTGCGCCAACTGCACATTCTTCTTTTTTGCCAGCGCGGAAGCCTTGGCAATCGCCACGGCCTGAGCGGCGCAGGCCGCCACGCCTTCCCGAGTCAGCACATCTGTCGAGGCAAATCCCCATGCGCCCTGGGCGATCACGCGGATTCCCAGACCAAGCGAGTCACTCTGCCCGAGCGTACCCACCTGTCCATTTTTTGTAGTGAGGTCACGCTGGCGCATGTGCATCACGCGCACGTCGGCATATGTTGCGCCGCGCAGCCGCGCCATATCCAAGGAATGTCCGCAATGCTCCCACATGGTGTTCACCAAAAAGGAGGGGCGCAGGATTTCCGCGCCCCTTCGTGTTCACAAGCGTTTCGCGCTGTCTTGCCGGATCAGGTGCCTTCCTGCCACGATGCAAGATACTGTTCCTGCTCTGGCGTCAACTTGTCCAGTTGATGTCCCAGGGAGTCCAGCTTGAGCTTGGCGATTTCCCGGTCCAGGTGCTCCGGCACAACGTACACCTGCGGCTTCATTTCTTTGTGGTGCTTCATCAGGTATTCCGCGGAGAGCGCCTGATTCGCGAAGCTCATGTCCATCACCGAGGCAGGATGCCCTTCGGCCGTCGAAAGGTTTACCAGGCGTCCCTCGGCAATCAGGTAAATCTTGCGCCCGTCTTTCATCAGGAATTCATCCACCATGGGACGCACTTCCTTCTTGCCGGTGGCCAACGCTTCCAGCGCGGGAATTTCTATTTCCACGTTGAAGTGGCCGGAATTGCAGACGATCGCGCCGCTCTTCATCACCTCGAAGTGCTCGCGCCGAATCACGTTCTTGTTGCCCGTGACGGTGATGAAGATGTCGCCTTGCTTGGCGGCCTCCGCCATCGGCATCACGCGGAAGCCGTCCATCACGGCTTCAATGCCCTTCACGGGATCGATTTCCGTGATGATAACGTCCGAGCCGAGCCCCTTGGCGCGCATGGCAGCGCCACGCCCGCACCAGCCGTATCCGGCGATGACCACTTTCAGGCCCGCCAGCAAAACGTTGGTTGCGCGGATCACGCCATCCAGCGTGGATTGGCCCGTGCCGTAGCGGTTGTCAAAGAAATGCTTGGTCATCGCGTCGTTCACCGCGATGATCGGATACTTCAACGTGCCGTCCTTGGCCATGGCGCGCAAACGGATCACTCCCGTGGTGGTTTCTTCGGTGCCGGCAATCAGGTTCGGCACCAGGTCCTTCCGCTTGGTCAGCAGCATGGTCACCAGGTCGCAGCCATCGTCCATGGTGAACTGCGGTTTGTGCTCCAGCGCCGCTTTCAGATGCTCGTAATAGGTGTTGTTGTCCTCGCCCTTGATGGCATATGTGGGAATGTTGAAATCGCGGTTTAACGAGGCCGCCACTTCATCCTGCGTGGAAAGGGGATTCGACGCGCAGAGGACGATGTCCGCGCCGGCATCCCGCAAAGCAATCATCAAGTTCGCGGTCTCGCTGGTCACGTGCAGACACGCGGAAACCCGCAGCCCCTTCAGCGGTTGCTCCTTCGCGAATCGCTTGCGAATGGACTCCAGTACCGGCATCTGTTGTGCCGCCCACTCGATCTTGCGCTTGCCCGCATCGGCAAGCCCTATATCCTTCACATCACCTTTTTTCATTTCAGCCGTTGCCATTCGTACACTCCTCAAGAGATTAGGATTCGCGAACCAGGGGCAATTCTGCTTTTAAGACTTCACCTCAGCAAGCGGGACACACTTGAGAGGAGAAAGAAACTTCGGCCACGACATCCACTGGGCGGCGGCTCGGGCCGCTTTGCTTAGCGTCGCGCCGCGACTTCGGCGACCGCTCCGAGTCCCGCAGCCTTACGAAGTGCGTCGGCGCGGTCGGTGCGCTCCCAGGTAAAGCCGGGGCCGGTGCGGCCAAAATGCCCGTACGCGGCGGTCGGCTTATAGATGGGCTTGCGCAAGTCGAGGGCCTCAATAATGGCTTTGGGCGTGAGCGAGAAATTCTCGCGCACGATCGCAGTGATTTTTTCTTCAGGGATGGTGGCGGTGCCGAAAGTGTCCACCATGACCGAGACAGGCTCGGCAACACCGATGGCATAAGCCAATTGCACTTCGGCGCGGCTGGCGAGACCCGCCGCGACGATATTCTTGGCGATATAGCGGGCCATGTAGCAGGCCGAGCGGTCGACTTTCGATGGGTCCTTGCCGGAAAACGCGCCGCCACCGTGCCGGCTGTAACCGCCGTACGTGTCCACGATGATCTTGCGCCCGGTCAGGCCCGCATCGCCCATCGGCCCGCCAATGACGAAACGCCCCGTGGGGTTGATGTGATATTTGGTTTTAGCATCCAACATGTGTGCGGGAATGATGGGCCGGATCACGTACTCCATGATGGCGTGGCGCAGGTCCTCGTTCGGAACAGTGTCGCTGTGCTGCGTGGAAATCACCACGCAATCCACACGGAAGGGCTTGCCGTCGCGGTATTCCACGGTAACTTGGGATTTTCCATCGGGCCGGAGGAAATCAACTTTCTTGCTCTTGCGGACTTCAGCGAGGCGTTGCGTCAAGCGGTGGGCCAACTGGATGGGCATGGGCATGAGTTCTTCGGTTTCGTCGCAGGCGAAGCCGAACATAAGGCCCTGGTCGCCGGCGCCCCCGGTATCCACGCCCATGGCGATGTCCGGAGACTGCCGCTTGATCGTGCACATCACCGCGCAGGTGTTGGCGTCAAAACCAAAGAGAGCATTGTCGTAGCCGACCTGCTCGACCGTGTTGCGAATAAGTTCGTCGTAGTCCACGTGCGCGGAGGTGGTAATTTCCCCTGCAACGACCACCAAACCTGTCGTGACCAGCGTCTCGCACGCCACGCGACCCTTGGGGTCCTGGCGCATCACTTCATCCAGCACCGCGTCGGAAATCTGGTCGGCAATTTTGTCCGGGTGACCCTCTGTCACCGATTCCGAAGTAAACAGAAAATTCCTCTTGGCTTCGCTCAAAACATCTCTCCTATTGTCCGCGTCTCTCAACAGCGGGGTGGATACACCACGCGCTTACGGTTCCTGCGGGGACGTAAACTCTATCACAAAAAGGCTACCATTCCGCCCCCCAGGAATCAACGCATTGAATCTCCACGGCTTAGCACCGCATCGAACGGCGGATTTGGCGCATTCAATGGCGCCTCGGCGCAGCCGGGCGAAACCCCGAACCCGTAAACGTCAAAAACCGCACCCTTTGGAAACCAAACGCAAAGGGTGCGGCACCCAAAACCGTCTCACCGTTCAACCTGTGCGCCACCCGCCAGTCATCCAATCAGCCCCTCTATATATCGCCAGATGGAATGATCCCAAAGAGGCGGTACGCTGCCCAAGCGCCAGCAGAGAGTTCCACGATGAAGATCAAAAACCAGTACACAGGTGATATCCGCCACTTTATCAAACCTATGAAGATGAGCCCATGAACGACCGCAAGCCCTACAAGAAATGGGATCAAAAAAGGGCGCTTCAGATGTGCACGGAACGCTCGCAGAAAGGCAGGAATCATCGCAAATGAACCCCAAGCGAAAAACACCCAGAGCGCGCTAATGTGGTATTGATCAGCGAGATAGAACGAGCTAACCCCAACCAGACACAGCAGCAGTGCCAAGCCAATGACCGATAGACCCTCACGGACTCCTGTAATCCCCATCGTGTACGACGCGCCCTTTCTTACGGCTTACACTGGCGGGTGGAGCAGGGAATTCTCTTGCTTCATGGGACACCGGTCGAGTATATCATTCACGCACGACCCTTTGTAGGCAGCGGATGTAACCCTGGGTGCCGCACCCTTTGGTTTGTAAGGGTTTTGACTTTTCGCGGGCCGGAGTCTTTTTCACTATCCTGCATGCGCCCGCCCCAGATGCGTTATCCCTTGACGCACACCACTTGCCTTAAAGTGTGCACCACTTCCACCAGGTCGGTTTGCGCGGCCATCACCGCATCTATGGACTTGTAGGCGGCGGGCGTTTCGTCAATCACGTCCGCGTCCTTGCGGCACTCCACGCCTTCGGTCATGCGGCGGTGGTCTTCCACGGTGAAACGCCGCTTGGCCTCGCCGCGAGACATCGCGCGCCCCGCACCGTGGCTGCAGCTCATGAAACTCTCCGGATTGCCCTTCCCGCGCACGATGTACGACCGCGCTCCCATGCTGCCGGGAATGATGCCCATGTCTCCCACCTGGGCGCGCACCGCTCCTTTACGAGTGACCAGCACGTTCTGGCCGTAGTGCCGCTCGCGCACCACATAGTTATGGTGGCAATTGATGGCCTGCACGTGCGCGGTGAACGGCCGTACTTCGCCGGACTCGCGCACCGCATCAATGATCTGCTGCATCATCAGGTCGCGGTTGGTGCGCGCAAAATCCTGCGCCCATTCCACCGCTTCCACGTAATCCCCGAAATGCTCGGTGTGCTCCGGGAAGTACGCCAAGTCCTTGTCTGGCAAATTCAGGTAGAACTTTTGCATGTCCTTCTTCGCCAGTTCGATGAAGTAGCTGCCCATGCGGTTGCCCACACCGCGCGAGCCGCTGTGCAGCATGAACCACACGATTTCCGCTTCGTCCAGACAGACCTCGATGAAGTGATTCCCCGTGCCCAGCGTTCCCAGATGATTGGAATGGTTTCCGCGATCGAGCTTCGGATGCTTCGCGAGAATCTCCTCGTAGCGGTCCTTCAGGTTGCTTCCCCAAGCCTCCAAGTTGCGCTCGGGAATGGCCTGCCACGCGCCCACGTCTCCTTTCCCGCCATGATTCGTGCGCCCGTGCGGCACGGCGGCTTCGATCTCGGTGCGCATGGCGTGAAGATTGTCCGGCAAGTCCCGCGCGTTCAAATCGGTTTGCACCGCCATCATGCCGCAGCCAATGTCCACGCCCACCGCCGCGGGAATGATCGCGCCCTTGGTCGGAATCACGCTGCCAACGGTTGCGCCAATGCCCCAGTGCACATCCGGCATCGCCGCCACCCACTTGAACACAAACGGGAGTTGCGCCACATTCAGGAGCTGCTGCTTGGCCTGCTCCTCCAGCGGCACACCCCGAACCCACGCCTTGATAGGCACGCCCTTCTCGCCCTTCAGCACCAGGTATTGTGCTTCTTCGCTCATCGCGCCTCTGCATCCAGTTTTACGCGTCCCGAACTCGCTAAACAAGACCGTTGCCGCGCGGTTATGTTGGTGCCGGGCTTCAGCCCGGCCCGCTATTGGGTTGGTTTTCCACGTAGGGGCGCAGGACTCTTTACCCTGAGCCGCGAAGGGCTGCGCCCCATGTCCGCAAGATCGCGGCATATTGAGTTGCCGTATTGGT
>Ga0209517_10002329_pt1 | contig 26979 bp, 25 predicted proteins | sample PeaSoiMetSII2010_FD_187695 | JGI IMG/M metagenome (GOLD analysis project Ga0209517, IMG submission 187695) | Peat soil microbial communities from Weissenstadt, Germany - SII-2010 (SPAdes) (version 2) | ecosystem: Environmental > Terrestrial > Soil > Wetlands > Peat | place: Germany...
TGATGAAACTTGGCCTGGAGGGTCAGGTTGGTCTCGATCCCACCTTTGTCAACCACATGGACAACTGCCTCGGTTGCATGGCCTGTGTGACAGCGTGTCCTTCGGGCGTGAAGTACGACAAGCTGATCGAAGCGACGCGCGCCCAGATTGAACGCAACTGCCAGCGGCCGGTAACCGACGGACTGCTGCGCCGAATGATCTTTGACATCTTTCCGCGGCCCGATCGACTTCGCCTGCTGCTGGGGCCACTGCGAATGTATCAGCGCTCGGGATTGCAGTCGCTCGTGCGCCGCAGCGGGGTCCTCAAGCTGCTTCCGGCAAGCCTGCGCACAATGGAGAACCTCGCGCCGTCAGCTCCGCAAGCGACAGACGGCGCCGCGCTCCCGGAACGAGTGGAAGCGCAGGGCGAACGCCGCCTGCGTGCAGGTTTGCTGCTGGGATGCGTACAGAGCGTCTTCTTCCCCGAGGTAAACGCCGCCACCGCTCGCGTACTCGCCGCAGAAGGTTGCGAGGTCGTCATTCCCAGGGATCAGTGCTGCTGCGGCGCGCTCATGGTCCACGCTGGAGAAGAGGAGGCAGCGCTCGATTACGCACGGCGCACCATTGACGCATTCGAACGCGCGCAGGTGGATACCGTGGTGAGCAATGCCGCGGGCTGCGGATCGAACCTGAAAGATTATGGCTACCTGCTGCGCGACGACCCGAAGTATAGCGAGCGGGCGAAGGCATTCTCCGCCAAGTGTCGCGACATCTCCGAAGTCCTGGCAGGGCTCGAGCCGCGGGCTCCGCGCCATCCAATTCCCTTGAAGGTCGCCTACCATGACTCTTGCCACTTGCAACATGCCCAAGGCGTGAAGACGCAACCACGCGCTGTCCTGGGAAAAATCCCCGAACTGAAGATCTTGGAAACCGCCGAAGCGGCCCTGTGCTGCGGGTCGGCCGGAATTTATAATCTTGTGCGGCCCGAACCGGCCAAGGAACTGGGCGATCGCAAGGTCCGCAATGTGCTGGCTACCGCGCCAGATATTGTCGCCACCGGAAATCCCGGGTGTCTGCTTCAGTTGCGAAGCGGAATCCGGCTCGCCGGCAGCCAAGTGCCGGTGGTTCATTTTGTGCAGGTGGTGGACGCTTCGATTCGAGGAGTGCCGGCACAATCCTTGCTCGTGGAAAGAAAAGCTTTCATAAAGCCTGAGCCTCGATTAATTGGCGGGAATAATCCTCCCTAGTGAGACAACAACCTATCTGTGTTTGCCGAAGAGGACGCTACCCAGGGCAGCCGGTAGTGAGGGACGCGACCGATGCCGATGGATGAGAACCTGCGAGCGCAGATCGAGACCTACCTGTCCCACCTCGATGGCTTGATGCGCCGCGGGCGCGAGCTTCGCGACACTTTGGCGGCGGATCCCTCCAACCCATCGTCGATTGCATCCACTCGCACCTGGCAGGAAGACTGTGGGGTGACGATCAATCAATTGTCCGGAGGCAGCAAGGCGCATTGGCTTGCCCGGTCGTTTAGCGAAGCCTTCCTGATGCGCTCCGCAGCTGGCCATGCCGTCGAAGGGGCGGCGCCGGCCGAGATCGTCCAGCGACTGCTCGGCGTTCTCGAGCAAGCTGTTGCCACTCTCTCCGGAATGGACGGCGGCAAAGGCCCTGGCTTTACCGCATATTCGTCTGCATCGTCGGAGGCGCCGCCGCTGCGCCGCTTCGAGTTCGTCCACAACCCCGAGCTCCGGCCGGTGCTTGAACAGGCCTACATCGATAGTCGGCGCGCGCTGGAGGAAGGGAACTACGACTTGGCGCTACGCACTTCTTGCGGAATCCTGGAGGCCATCGTAACCGACGCGCTGGAACACAAGGGACTAAGCGCACTGGCTGCCTCAAGCGCGCCCGCAGCGCAGCTCGCCGAAGGAAAGATTGCCGATTGGTCGTTCGAGACGCGGCTCGCCGTCGCCGAGGAGGCGGGACTCATCCGCAGCGGATGCGCCCGGCTGCCGGCCATCGCGCGGACGTATCGCGATTACACCGATGTCGACGGCGGCCCGAAGACGACGGTTTCCGAGCGCGATGCGCGAGTGACCCGGCAGGTGCTTCATGTAGTGATGAGAGATCTGGATCCAGGCCGGTAGAGACGCGGTAAAGACGGCGGAGGGACGGGCGTCTCGCGAGCCTGCCCTGAGCGCAGTCGAAGGGTCCAGCCGGGCGGGGACGCCCGGCTCCCCACCAGTAAGTCCTCGTCGTCAATCTTCCAGATCCTGCCGGAACACCGGTTGCGAGGGGTCGAGGCTACCATCGATGACGGCCACGAGCAGCTCTCGGTATGCGTTCTCCGCCTCCGACAGTGACGCGTAGCCGCGTTCCCGTTGTAGCGCTCCACTGGCTGAGTAGATGAGCGTGAAATATCGGCCCGATGAATACTGTAGTTCGAGCAACTTGCTGGGCATTTCAGGATCTCCTTCCTGACCCAGCACGTCCATTAGCGCCACAGTCCACGGCCTACCTTTTGTGTCTGTGACGACCTCACGCTCGAGATATTGCCATTCGTCCATGCTCCACAATGGCATATTGATTTCCAGCACATCGTCGTTCCAGCAGATCATGATTCCAGCAACTGATCGAGCGCTCTCGCGACCTGCGCGCCGGTGAACGGTTTCGGGACGAGCAAGACTCTTCTGGCGTTCCGGGAACGGAGGCTCGCGTCAGCCTGCTCCGGTGTGTCACTGATGATGACGACGGGCAGCTCGGTGTGATTCGGGTGATGCCGCACCGAGTCGAAGAGCGATTCGCTCATCTCGAAAGCGCGACAGTCCAGCACGAGGGCGTCGGCGCGTTGCTCCAGAACCAGTTCGTTGACGGCCGCGGTATATCCCGATGCGAAAACCTCGTAGCCGCGGTCACGCAGCGCAAACGTAAGCAGCTCGGCAATCTCCGGCGTGTCGTCGATGAGCAGGATGCGGCGCAACCGTCCCTACTTCTTGCCCGCTCCGGTGCCAGGCAGCCGCGCCTTCTTGCCTGCCGAGGGTTCCAGATCCATGACCCACACGCGCCCGCCGGCGGTGTAGTAGGCACGGTGGTCGTTCTCGATCATTGCGCCCCAGGCCTCCAGCGTGCGCATCGCGAAGGTGTAGCCCTCGAAGTTGTTGCGCGTATGATCGAGCACTTCGTTCGTGTGCCAGTTGTCAGTGAGGACTGCGTCGCCAGCGTGTACGCGCAGCACAGTGTAGAAGCGGTCGAACGCCGCTTCCGGCCGTACGTCGCGCGACGACCCGCGCTTTTTGCCCTCGCTGACGATATAGCTTTCCTGCGGTTCAGGAGCTTCAGGTGGAGGGGTTGCCTTAGCATTCATACAGTCTCCGCCACGGCCACAGCCTCTGCCGCAGCCGCCATGTTGGCCAGGTTTTTCGCATCGGCGGCCTGGAGCAAGGGCTCGGGCAGCTCGACACCCATCATCCGCCATTGCTCGTTGGCGAACTTTTGCAAATTAGCGATGTGCTCGGCGTGGAGATGGCCGAAGCGTCCTTGCAACCTCAAGTACTCGGATACCGGCCGCATGCTTTGCGGGCGGAAGCTGTAATCGTACGCACGCTTCTCGGGGTTCCACTCCCAGATCGGGTAAAGTCCGCATTCGACGACGAGCCGGCCAAGGTCGATCGAGCGCGGTGTCTCGTACACAAATCCCTTTTGGCAGGGGGTGTAGACCATCAAGTAGGCAGCACCCTTGTGGTTGAGTCCCTTGCGCACTTTATTCATCAAGTCGATGGGGTATCCGACGCTCGCCGTCGCCACATAGCAGTGCGGATGGCCAGCCGCCATCATGCGGGCGAGATCCTTGGGATACAGCTTCTTCGCCTCCGGAACCATCGGGCCGGGAGGGGAGAAGGTCGTCATGCCGCCATAGGGCGTGCGCGACGACGCCTGGATGCCTGTGTTTGCGTACTGCTCGTTGTCGTAGCAGATGATCAGGCAATCGTGATTGCGATAGAGCGCGCCGGAAATCGAGGCGAGACCGATGTCGGACGCACTGCCGTCGCCCGCCTCGCAGATAATGTTCGGGTAGGCGCCTTTCCACTTACCCTTTCGGATCATGGCTTCATAGGCGGCAGCGACGCCGGCCGTGAAGCTGCCCGCGCTGCCAATCTGCGTGTGCGCCCAAGGCACGTTGTAGGGCGTACACAAATACGAGCTGTTCGCGACATACATGCAGCCTGTCGGTCCGACCAGGATCGTATTGTCGCCCGCCGCCTTGCTCGTCATCCGGTACTGGATAGACGGCCCGCAACCGGCACACGTGCGGTGGCCCGGGACAAAGGGCTCGGTCGACGGTAATTCGGGGTTATAGAAACGCGCCCCTTGATTCGGGCTGTCGAGAATCGGCAGCAGCTGCCGCTGAACTTCTATTGTTGCCATGTCAGTCCTCCCAATGGCGGAGCCCAGAGGCTCTGCCCTAGCATACGGCGGAAGAACGGGCGTCTCGTCCGTTCAGCCGGGCGGGGACGCCCGGCTCTCCACCGTTCTTATTCTTCGAATCCGACCCAATGCGTGCGCTTTTCGATCTTGCCGCGTTTCTGCGCTTCCATCAATTTCTCAGCCATCCAATAGAATTCCTTTAGCACGATGGCCTCGCCTCCCATTCCAGCCATGAACGAGACGACGAGCGGGCGCTGGGGGCTCTCGTAGAGAGCCGCGCACACCTCAGCATATAGCGAGCCGCCGCTGCTCACGCTGCCGAGTCCCATGTTGGTCTCGATCACGCCGACCACTTTGAACTTGCTGAGGACCTCCTTTACGCGATCGGTCGGGTAGGGTCTGATCGTCCGCAGTCGTACGAGACCGACTTTCAGGCCCTTATCGCGCATGTGCTGAATCGCGAAACGAGCTGTCACCGCGTGGCCGCCCTGCAAGAAAAAGACGAGGTCGGCGCCATCGGTCATGAACTCTTCGACCCAGGGGTCGTAGCGTCGGCCGAAGATTTTCGCGAACTCGTCGTGGACCTCCTCAATGACCGCCATCGATTCTTCCATGGCGCGCGCCCGCTCCAACTGTAGCGGCGGACCCTGCTCCGGCATGATCTGCGGCCCGTGCGACACGGGATGCCGCGGATCGAGCGGATATGGATGCTTGTAGGGCGGCAGGAATTCCTTCACCTGGCCGGGGTCGGGCAATTCGACGTCGGTGGTGATATGAGAGACGAAGAAACCATCCTGGCAGACCATTTGGGGCAGAAGCACTCGTGGGTCTTCACCGATTCGATACGCCATCAGGTGATTGTCGAATGCTTCTTGGGCATCGCACGACCAGCCCATGAGCCACCCCATGTCGCGCGTCGAGAGCGCGTCGGTGTGCTCGGAACCGAAATCGCCGGGCGGATCGAGCGTGCGATCGGCGATCATCATCTGCACCGGCATACGACTGCCCGAGATCGGGGAATAAAGCTCGTAGGCGAACTGCACGCCGACCCCCGAGCTGCCGGTAAAAACGCGCGCGCCGCTCGAGGCCGCGCCGTGCGCGATGCTCAACTGGGAGTGCTCGCTGTCGGCCACGATGTACTCGGCGTCGAGTTCTCCATTGGCCACCATTTGCGCGAGCGCCATCATCGTTGCCGTATAAGGCCGGATTGGATAGGCCGCAATCACATCGACATCGGCGTACTTGGCGGCCTGCGCCGAAGCGACGCAGCCGTTTATCCGGACCGTTTTCTTTTTTGTTGCGGTAACCGTTGGCATAATCTACCCCGATTTCTAACCTTCCGCTTCTATTAGATGTTCTTTGCGGCTCGCTCGCCCAGATTCCTCAGCTCTTCCGCCTGCCGTCCGTGCAGCCCCGGCGAGATGGCGAACGCCGTATCCATGCGCACTACACCAGTATCGAAGTCGAGTTCGGGCACGCCCTCGAGGCAGCCCGTCGGACATTCTTCGATGCACACGCGGCAACCCTTACAGTAGTCGACCAGAATCTTGTAGAGGCCGTTCGAGCGCGATGGACGCGCAATGCACGGCTCGGGACAAACCAGATAACAGTTGTCGCAGGCGTTGCAGGTGCCGCAGCTGAAGCAGCGGCTGGCCTCCTCGACCGCCTGCTCTTCCGAGAACGCCTGAATCACTTCCTCCTGCGTTTTGCGCCGCTTTGCCGGCGGCACCAGCGTTTGCTGGACGCGCGGGAAGTGCGGGAAATACGTCATGTTCATACGGTTCAAATCGAAGATGACGTCGACGGGAATCGTCCGCGGCTGCAACAACTCGCCGCGCAGCACTTTGTCCAGATTGAAGGCGACGCGCTTCCCGTCACCAACCGCGTTCACCACCATCAGCGGCTGACCCGAGCCCAGCTGAACTACGTCTCCGGCTGCAAAGATGTTGGTGTCGCCCAGACGTCCGAAGCGGTCGATCTTAATCGTTCCGCGCTCGGTCTTGAACTCATCCGGCAACCAATTGAGCGCCGCCCGCTGTCCCACCGCGATGATCACGTTGTCGACGTGGAAGCGCTCGGCGGGGAGCTCTCGATGGACGTTAATCGGCGAGGCATTGATGGCGCCGGAGAAGCGCGCCGGATGCAGCTGCAAAGCCTCTACCTTGCCATTACCGAGCACGGCGGTCATCGCCCGCCCGTGCACCAACTCCACCCCTTCTTCGAGCATGTCGTGGAGATCTTCAGGCGACGCCGGCATCTCCTCGGGATTGTGCTCCACCGTGATCATGGTCACTTCCACCGCGCCTTGCCGCAACGCTTCGCGGGCGCAGTCGATGGCGGTGTTTCCGCCGCCGATGACGGCGACCCGAGCCCCCAGCTTGACTTTTGATGTGCCCATGCCGATATCGCGAAGGAACGGCAGTCCATAATGCACGCCGTCCTTGTTTTCGCCTTCGGCCCGCACGCTATTGGGCTCGGTGAGGCCCACAGCCAGCACGCTGGCGTCGTAGTTCTTTTTCAAGTCGTCCCAGGTGACGTCTTTCCCGACCTCGACGTTGGTCTTAATCGTTATCCCGAGCTCAACGAGGCGCTCGATCTCGCGATCAAGCACGTGCTGCGGGAGCACCCAGTCCGGAATGCCGCCGCGATTGAGTCCGCCTGCCTTCGGCGATTTCTCAAGGATGGTCACTTTGTAGCCGAGGCGCGCCAGTTGGTAGGCGGCGCTGTGGCCGGCGGGACCCGATCCAACGACGGCGACTTTCTTGCCGTTGGGTGTCCCGGCTTTAACCACGTCGCGTTTCAGCGCTTGTCCGAGATCGCCGAGAAAGCGCTCGACCGCGCGAATTGAAATAGCCTCATCGTACTTTCCGCGGTTGCACGCCTGCTCGCACGGGTGGTAACACACCCGGCCGGTGACTGACGGGAAGGGCATATCTTCCTTGATCAGCGCGTAGGCGTCTAGGTACTTACCGCGCTTCACTAAGTCGAGATAGCCCTGGATCTTTTCGTTGGTGCCGCAAGCATTGTTGCAGGGCGGTAACTTGTCTCGATACACCGGTCTGATCGAACGCCAGTTGCCGGTGGGGAACAGGTCCTGCCCCTTTTCCTGCGATGGCGCAGGTGTGATGCCTGCGAACGGGATCTTGAGGCGGTCAGGGATGCGTGTGCCTTTTGTCGACATGTGATCCTTTGATCCTTCCTATGCAGCCACTGGATTCAGCTTCATGATGTGCAACCGGTCGAGTGCCATTTCGAATGCCCGTTTGTTCGCGATCATCGGTTCAATCGTCTGCATCTTGACGATGCCCGTGGTCTTTACGACGGCGGCAATGAGCGGAGCGGCGATATCGGGTGCGACGGATTTATTGCGCTCGGCGGCGCCTTCGGTCGAAAGGCGGTCGAGGCCGAGCTCTCCCAGCCGGTAGTAGAGCCATTTGTGGTCGGCTAGGTGAGCGGCATCCACACAGACCAATTGGGCCAGTCGCTCGGCACCCGGCACGAAACGAATCATGTACTCCGGGGTGTAGTGGGTGTTGATCACCAGCGTTCCGCCCGGAGGCATTCCGCGCATATAATCCCAACCCTTGACCATCGTCTCCTCGACCAGTACGACGATGTTGGGTTGCTCGTTTTCGTAGGTGAGCTCGTTCTCGAGCACGCCGTCGCTCACGCGGCAATACTTGCGCGTGGGGGCGTTGGTGCGATCGGGATTGTCGACGTAATTCTCCATCGCCTGCGCGAACTTGCCCTCGAGTCGGGCGGAGGCGGAAATGGAATTGACGATGTCGCGTCCCTCTTTGTCCATGATGATGCCGCGCGTCCAAACCGTAAGTTCCGTGTAACTCATGATCCCACCCTCGTCCTTAACATAGTTAAAGAAGTCGTTAGTCGTTGGTCGTTCGCAAACGACCAAATTAGTCAGATCCGCCAGGGCACAAATCCCCTGCGCTATTGCTGAGCACGTTCAGGCTTTTCCATTTGTTTATGGCCACCACCTGCTTGGGACTGCCACGATCGGACTCAAGAACCGCCAGGAAGTCGCTCCGCAAGACGACGAAAGGCGCGACCCGAGTGCCGTCCTGAAATTCCGCAATCGCTAATAGCGTCGCCTTCTTGCACAGGCTTTCGATATCGGCGCCGGTGAGCCCTTCCATCCGACCCGCGAACTCCTCGAAATCGAGATCGGGCGCCAGCGGAACGCGCCGACAGCAAAGCCGCATGATGGCCGCGCGTTCGGCAGCGTCGGGTTTTGCGAACGGGAGTATGTAGTCGAAGCGCCCGCTGCGCAAGAGCGCCGGATCGATGCGCTCGGGACGATTGGTGGCTCCGAGCAAAACCACCCCTTTGACGTCACGCAAGTTGTCGATCTCGCGCAAGAGCTGGCTAAGAATCCTTTGATAGACGTCTGTACCAAACTGATCGGCGCCGAACTTGGGTGCGACCGCGTCAATCGTGTCGAAGAACAGGATGCAGGGCGCTGCCCGCCTCGCCTTTTTGAAAACTTCGCGCAGCGCCCGCTCGGATTCGCCCAACCACTTCGAGTACAACTGCGGGCCATCAATGGCGATGAGCGGGATCTGCTTCTCACCCGAGAGCGCTCGCGCCATGGCGGTCTTCCCGGTACCCGACGGTCCGGTGAGCAGAATGCCTCGCGGCGGCGCCAGTCCAACCTGCTCATAGATCTCGTCGCGCATGTGAGAATGCTCGATGACAGCATCGAGCAGGCGTTTCACCTCGCTGAGACCGCCGAGGGAGGCAAACGTGGATGCGCTTTTCTCAATAAAAAATTCGCGAGTCGCGCTGGGCTCGACTTCCTTCAAAGCGGCGAGAAAGTCGTCGCGTGTAACCTGCAGCGCCCCCAGGTCAGCGGACGCGGCGTCGGTCTCGAGTGGGGCAGCGGAGAGAAAGCGGCGCAAGGCAATCATGCCGACTTCTTGCCCCAACGCTTCAAGATCAGCACCGACGAAGCCGTGCGAATGCTCGGCGATCTCCTGCAGGTCGACGTCAGGCGCAAGTGGCATGGCGCGCGTGTGGATCCTGAGGATTTGCAGCCGTGCTTGAGTGTTCGGAACGCCGATTTCGATTTCGCGATCGAAACGGCCGGGACGCCGCAACGCCGGGTCAAGGACCTCGGGGATGTTGGTGGCACCGATGACGATGACCTGGCCGCGCGCGACAAAACCATCCATCAAGCTGAGAAGTTGTGCCACGACGCGCTTTTCGACCTCGCCGGTCACTTCGGTGCGCCTCGGAGCCACGGCGTCGATCTCGTCGATGAAGAGGATCGCCGGCGCGTGGCGCGCCGCTTCCTCGAAGACTTCGCGGAGCTTGGCCTCGCTCTCGCCGTAGAACTTCCGCATGATCTCAGGGCCGTTGAGGTGAATGAAGTGCACGCGGCTTTCGGCTGCTACAGCGCGGGCAAGCAGGGTCTTGCCGGTGCCTGGCGGACCGTACAACAGCACACCCTTCGGCGCGAGAATTCCCAACCGCTCGAAGATGCGCGAGTACTTCAGCGGCAGTTCGACCATTTCGCGCACCCGCGCCACTTCACGCTCCAGCCCGCCGATATCTTCGTAGGACACCGCCGGAGCACGGGCCGCCGTCTGCTCGCCTTCCACGACCCGGAGGTCGGTGCGTTTCCCGATCACGACAGGTCCCGAGGGAATCGTGCGCACCACCTGGAAGTTCACCGCCTTGGCAAACGTCGGCACACGCACTGCGCAGCCCGCGATGACCGGGACGCCCACCAGATCCTCGAGAATGCGGTCGGGTGCAATGGTAGCTGGCGCGACCCCCACCCATAACGGCGACAAGCGAACGGCCACTGCCTGCTCGCACTCGATCGGCGCCACCGTCACTTGCTCCTGCAAGCCCGCGCTGCAATTACTGCGGCACGTGCCGTCGATCTGGATCATGCCTTCGAATCCTCCATCCGAAAGCTCGGCGCGGGCGAGACCGATTGCTCCGCCGGTGATCTTCAGCACGTCGCCTGCTCGGGCACCCATGCGCAACAGATCTGCTGGCGTCAGTCGCGCAATGGCGCGGCCGACGTCCTCGACACGTGCCTCGGCAACGCGCAATGTAATGGTTGCCACGACAGACCCCGGCTCGTCAGCCGCGATGGCCACACGGGCCATGTCATTTCCCAGTTCCGTCAACCTGATTGTCCCCAGACTAATCTGCTCGAGGGCCTCACCCTTGGCCCTTGGCAGAGGTAACCGTGTAACGCGATCGCCCCACGAATTGCGAATTGCGAATCGCCACCCCAAGGGCACCCCCCTTGGTCAAAACTTCTCAAGCACGATCTCTTCGACGTCTTCGATATGCCGCCTCATAGCATCCTTTGCAGCCCCGGCATCGTGGCGCTTGATCGCAGCCAGTATCCGGCGGTGGCCTGCGAGCGACCTTTCCGGGCGCCCTTTCAACTGCAAAGAGCGTTCACGCGTGTCGCGCAGCAGGTCCATGAGAATGTCGAGCACCTTCAGCACGATACTGTTACCGGATGCCAGAGCAATGCTGTAGTGGAACTCAGCGTCCTCGGCGATGGCGACTTCCCCATGAGACACCTTTCCTTCTTGCCTTTGCAGAATCTCTTCCATCTCGGAAATTTCGTCCGGAGAAGCGTGCGTGGCTGCGCGCGCGGCCAACGGCGGTTCGAGCATCTTGCGAAAATCGAGAAGCTCGCTGACCAGTTCCTGCCGGCGCTTTAGCGCATTGGCAAAAGGATTGACCAACGACTCGGCCGACAGTTCGCGAACGATTGTCCCAGCGCCTTGACGCGGTTCAACCAAGCCCATCAGTTCCAGGCTGCGAATCGCGTCCCGAATGGAACTGCGGCTTACTTGAAGCATCTCTGCCAGCTCGCGTTCCGAGGGCAGTTTGTCACCGGGGTGCAGTTTCTGCAGAATCAGGCGCTCGATCTGCTTGGCGACTTCTTCGTAGACCTTGTTTCTTCGGACAACCTCAAAGTCGGATTTGACCGGTGCTGACATGGGGCAAGTGGTCCGATAAGTGGACCATACGATGAGCAGCAGTATACTCCCGCTGTCAAGCCCCAGCAAATATTTCTTGTGAATGGATGAAAAAAGGCGATGGAACCGGCCCGGACTTTGTGAGGGACCTTCCCGCCGAACGGCCCAGAAAACTTTTTCTTGACATTCTGCATTTCAATGTGATAAACCGGGCGGTCATAAAATGGTCCGCTTTTCATACCGGAAGGCACTCATTTTGCAGCTTCGTAAATCTTTCGGTTCGTGGCTCGAACGAACAAGGGAACGCGCGTCCCGCGCGTTCCCATGCCTTGAGGACAGGCCGTTTTGCAAATCATCCCGGGAGAGGAAACATATGCGCTCGCTAAAAACGTTTTTCGCGCTTCTGGTGGTTTTCATGGTGCCAGGTTCGCTCGCCCACGCTCAAGGCACGGAACCGGCGAGCAAGACCGGCGGGCCGGCCTCGGTAAGCGCCACCAGGGAAGAAGTCAACCAGTTGCGCAGCGAGGTCGCCGCACAACGAAAGACCATCGAGGAACTGAAAGCTTTGGTCGAGAAGCTGGCTGCGGGGCAGGCGCTGGCGAGCGAGAGTAGCTCGGTCCAGATTCGGCCCGTGGCTGACGCTGCTTCGGTGGAAGCCAATGCGCTGCCGGTTAACGCTCCCGGCCAGGGCACGGTTCATCTGATGAATTCGGTTCTCGTGCAGCCCGACCCTGCCGCATTGGCCGCTCTCGTGGATCAGGCTAAACCGGCTGAACCCAAGAAAGATGCTCCGGTGACGGCAGGATGGAACGGTGAGCACTTTTTTATCAGGAGTGCGGACGGACAGTTCACCATCAGTCCCTACGGTTACGTGAACACCGATTACCGCGCTTACAAGGGCGACGGAGCGCCGCCTGACACGTTTCTCGTGCGCCGCGCTCGCTTCGGTTTTCAAGGCAGCTATGGTTCGCACTTCGATTTTGCACTGCTCACGGACGCTGCGTCGACTGCGGGTTCAGTCGTGCGCGACGTGTACCTCAACGTAAGAATCCGGCCTGAATTCCAATTTCAGGCTGGTCAATTCAAGGTACCCTTCGCCCAGGAAACCGGAGTCGGCGCCACCAACCTGGACTTCGTAGAGCGCGGGTTTCAGTCCATGCTTTACCCGTCGGCGGCCTCGGCGTTCCGCAGCCCGGGCGTAGCCATTCATGGAGACATTGAGGGTGGGGTCGTGCAGTACTGGATCGGAGCGTTTAACGGCAAGGGATATGCGCTCGCCAACACGACCAATCAACCGGAAGTCATTGCGCGGCTCCGCTTCTATCCCTGGCGCAGGTCCAAGAACGGCTGGTTCAAGCAATTTACCTTTGGAGGATCCATTGACCGCGCGCGTTCGCAGGGTCTTACCCGTGATCAAAGCTTCAGCGGCGCGCTGCCCGATGCAGCTTACAACTTCTTCCCGCAGTTCGCCATTAACGGACCCATACAACGCTATAACGGTGAATTCACCTACATCAAGAGTCGTTTTGCTCTGCGCGGCGAATACGACCAACTCAATATGTCGCGCAACAATGTCGGCTCCGAGCAAGTGGGAGGGCTGGGCTTCCTGAGTCTTCCGTCGATCATAGCCAAGGCTTATGACATCAGCGCAACTTACTTGCTGACGGGGGAAAAGCGCCCGGAAAACGGCACTCCCCGCGTCAATCGTCCGATGTTTGGCCCCGACACTCCAGGCGGCAAGGGACGTGGATTGGGAGCCTGGGAAGTCGCTTTCCGAGTCACTGGCATCCACGCCGACGAACCGGGTGCGAATTTCTTGAACTATTACGTGCCGGGTTTTGTGCCCACCTATGATTTCCACACCAGGGAGTACACCATGGGGCTCAACTGGTATCCCAATTACTGGGTCAAGTACGTAGTCAATCTGGCCATTGATCAGTTGAAGGACCCCAGCACGATTGGCGCAGTGCCGCAGAACTACTTTACCGTTTTGCAACGCTTACAGTTCAGGTTCTAGAGTCTGCCCGCTTGGGTGTCCGTTGTGGATGGGCTGGTCAACAAGTTTGGTACCGCCGGGGCTGGTCGCAGGCTGGCTCTGAAAATCGCAGGAGGGAATTCGATGAGACCGAGGATTCTGCTTACTATTTTAGTCATCGCGCTGTTTGTGATCCTGAGCGGCTGCGGGAGTGTATCTAACTGTCCGATTTGCGGCACCACCAAGGGCGGCAGTTACGGCGTCATCGACATCATCCCCGTGCCGGAGCACAATGCCACTGGCGCACCCGGCGGACCGTTTAACTCCTTCGACATAAGCTGGGTGGACCCGGTCCACCACTTGGACTTCGTTTCCGACCGCATCGGCTTGGCCGTCGATGTTTTCGACACGAGAAACGATCTCGCGGTAAATGCGATCGAAGGAACCAATGGTGTCATCGCCGCGGGAAACCAACAAAGTACGTGCGCGAAAGATCCGGCCACTGGGAACGACATAATTCCTCCCGTCGCCGACGTATTCGGCAACTTTACCCGGTACGGATGTAGATCTGATTTGTCCTGGGAGGGTGGGCCTATGTTCCATCTCATCTCAGGTTTTGGTGCCAACCATAACTTTGGGGGATTTCCTGGCGCGCAGTGCTGCGCTTCACGCGCCAATGGCGTAAATCCGATGTCCGGCCCCGATGGGCTCGAAGTGAGCGCGGATGGCAACATCTTGTTCGTCGGGAATGGCAGTGCTTCGGTGGTGGTTTTCGATTTGACTACCATGGACCTGACCGCGAAGCCGCCCACTTCACCCACCGTGCTGGCCGTCATACCCACCGGTGTTTCGGCGGATTATGACGGTCCGCTGGGCATCGGCCCCTGCGTCTTTTCCTGGCAGGGCGAAGCCGGTTCTGCCGCGGATTGCGGGGACGACCGGGCTGACGAAATGTCGTATGACAATGTCCATCAGGTTCTCGCAGTTATCAATGGTGATCCGGGATTACCGTTTATCACGTTTATTGATATGTCGCACATCGTGAGCAAGACGGGAACTGTGGCACAACAGCACTGCTTGCCCATCGACTCGACGCTGGCTTACGGTCCCTACCCACTTGGTTACAGCGCCGCCACCTATCCGTACCAGGGGTCAGGCACCGGGCTACCGCAGCCATCCCCGCTGCTAGATCCTGGAGTGGCTGGCACTTCATTTAATCCCCCCAGCTGTATTCTTGGGCAAATCTACTACGACGGCGCAGGAGGCGCGGCCTCCGGAGGAGCTGGACTTAACGCTGGAGTTTCGGTTGACATCGTTGGGGGTACGTTCGCATGTCCAGATCCCTCCAATCCGCACGTGTTTAGCGGCGTTTCAGGATCGGCGGTCGATGGCGGCGCGGGCCTCCCGGGCATCGGCACCACCCCTAGCGGCACGGCATATGTCATTCCCTGCCACCATGGCCCCCTCCTCGACCAAACGGCAGGGACGTTTTGCAGTCAAACTACCCCTGGTGGAACCTGTGCTGGCGCCATATCGCCGGCCGGTTTGGCAGGGATGGTCTGGAATCAGAGCACCGGTCACTTGCTGCTCGCGAACGCGAATGCCATTCCTGTCGTCAATGTTGGAACCATCGATGAAATCGATCCGCGGCTCACAGACACCAGTTGCGGAGGGGTCTCGTGTGGTCCGTATGTTGTCAATAGCTTCGTGGTGCTGAATTGCATGCCGTCCGGCATCACTCAGGGCCCGGGTAACAACTTCCTCGTAGGTTGCGCCGACCACGACGGCGAAGCGTTTCCTCCCAACGAGTACATCATTAATGGAAATACAGGTACAATCGTTGCCGAAATCAACAATGTCGGCGGCGTTGACGAGACCTGGTACAACCCGGGCGACAACAAGTACTACCTGGCAGCAAGAGATATGCCCAACGGCGCGGTCCTGGGCGTCATTGATGCTGCCACGAACCTCTGGCTGGAAAACGTTACGACCAATAGCAATTCACACAGCGTCGCTGTCGATCCCAGCAATAATCATGTTTTTGTGCCGCTGCAGAGTGGCACAATCTGTACCACCCAAAGCAGCAACGGTTGCCTTGGTGTCTACGCGCAACAGTGAGCCCGAGGCCAGAAGGCCCCAGTGCGAACGGATTCGTCGGAGGGAACTCGCGGCGTTGGGCGAGCCGTCAGCTCCTATGCAAGATACGAGACGAGCAAACATGGTATAGTTCGCCCTGCAGGTGGGTGAAGTGACTTATGGGAACCTTTCGTAGAGCAGTGCTGCAGAGTTGTGTACTCGTCTGTTCGATTCTGATCGCGATGGCAAGCGCAGGCGAGCAGCCCACGCCAAAACCCACCGACGTCCCTGCAACCGTGATCGCCCACTTGCCTTTGCCGCAAGCGACCGGAAGTCAAATGTTGCTGCAGAAGGAAAACGGGAAACATTACTTGTACGTTCAACAGGCAGGGAAGCAAGGCTTCATGATCGTGGACGTAACCAAGCCGGAGAAGCCGAGCCTTTTGAAACGGACGGCGGAATCGAATCAGTCGACGACGGGAAACCTGCAGATAGTTAGCCCCGATGTCGCCATCGCGGAAGCTCCGGAGAAAACGCCGACGACTCTGACCAGCAGCAACCGTCCCACCGAAACCGTTCGCGTGCTCGACTTGAGCGATCCGCGCAATCCGAAGACGCTGGAGACGTTCAACAAAGTCACCAGCCTTCTTCCTGACGGTGGCCACGGATTGATCTACCTCACCAACAACGAAGGCTTGTGGATTCTTCGCTATGATCGCCCGTCCCCACTGGAGCCAGCCAAGAAAAAGAAGCCATGTGACTCCGAAACTGCGATCATGGCCATGCCGCCGGACTGCGACTAAGGCCGTATCTGAACCAAAGCGAACCTCTGCGAAAACCTACTGCTGAGAGACTCAGCGCACCGAGCACTCCTTTTCGATGGTCTTGATCGAGGTGATGGTTAACGTCACCGAGGATGGAGCGCCCGTCTTTGTCATAGCGTCGGAGCTGGTCATCATCGACGGTGACTCCCGGCCGGTTACTTCCACTCGTTGTCCCAGGTACTTGCGGAGCCTTATTTTGCCCGTAGCCTGCAGTTCGTAGGTCATGCCCGGATCCTGCTTCATCAGTATGTAATCGCCGCTGGCTCTGCTGACGCAGCCTTGTATGGTTACCTGTCCTTTGGAATCCTTCGAGTTCTGCTGGCTTGTATTGCTGGGATTGTTTTGTGCCAGGAGAAGGCTGCCCGAAAGCAGCAGAGCGAGCCACATCTTTTTCATGGAGATTTCTCCTCTCCTAGAATGGGATGGCAACGCTATTGCGTCGGTTGCATTTAATCTGTGGGGCAGAGAGAGAGGACTACTTGACGCGAGTTTCCTGATAGTGCAGTTCCTTCCATTGCCCGGCGCGCTTCACCCAGAGTTCACTGATGTACACCCTCGAGTAGTGTATTTGCGCCTTGGGCGGGAACTGAATGGTGCTTTCGTAGATGACCAGGGCGGCATCCGGCCCCAGCGGAATCAGCTTGTATCCCCACAGCGTATAGTTGTAGACATTCTGGTCTGCCAGTTCGTTGACGGCTTGAATCTTATTCCGCTCGCCCCGGCCATCGACTTCGACCCCCTGATAGTCGTCCGCTAACAATTCGGCATAGACTTTCTTGTCCTTGTTCTTCAGCGCCTCCCATTCGACTTTGATTTTCGATTCGAACATATCCTTCAGCCCCGAGTCGGCGGAGACGCTGCTGGATGGCCGGCTCTCACCAGTCTTAGCCGCCGCGGGTTGCTGTGCGAATGCAAAGCAGGGCAGTGCCAGCGCGATACATGAACATAGCATCCAATTTCGCATCTCTTCCCTCCATGACCGAGCGCCGGGAATCTTACAAGCCTCCCGCCTGACAGTCAAAGCAGAGCTTACTACACTCGCGGCGGTCCGTTTCTCGAGACTCGGTTTGAGTCGGGGGTTGCTGTTGGCAGGGTTCTCGGCTACTATGAGGCTCCGCGACGAATGCGTTTGTACTCGGGACAATCGCACGGCCCAGGGTGCGAATTCCGCGGAAGGCTAACAAGGGCACGAAACGATGAAACCAACCCCACTGGTTTTGCTTGTGGCACTTGGCATCATTCGGATTCTCAACGACGGCGCCGACGCAAGAGCCCTCGGTGTGGCGGCAATCGCAAAAGACAGATGCCGTGGGTGGAACTACCTACACTCGATTCACCTGGGCAGGCAAATTCCTTAAATCGCCACAGGGTGACGTCCCTGATCGTCCCTCTTTCGTGCTGGACTGCGTCTCCGGCAAGGGATCTCGCCGGCCCAAGGGCAGGCTCATGGCCGGGAATCTTCTCGTCGGTACCACCCTGAAGATCGTCTACATTGAACCTGAAGAAATTCATGGAACGTCCTACTACCCAAAGGTTTCAGTGCGCTATCGCATGGACAATGCTAAAGAAGAGCTAGAACAATGGTCGGCGGGAACGGAGAAGACTTCCGCCTCCATCCCTGCAGGTTCGCTGAAGAAAATGCTTCGCGGACACACCGTTGAAATAACTGCGGATGATGATCGTGGATTACCAGTTGTCATGCAGTTTGACATGCCCGACCCAACGCCTGTCGAAGCAGGCTGCGCTGTGGATGATCACAAGAGGTGAGATGTTTTGGGGCAGTCCCCGGTGAACCGGGTAATCACCTCAAAGCCGTCGGCGCTGGTTCTCCTCAAGCGGAAGTTTGATGTTGTCCCGCTTCTGCCCCCAGCGGAACCGACCGTAGCCGGAGGCGGGCCTCCGCCTTCGGTCTGCATTGCCTTCATTTTGCAACCAAGGAGAAGCAGACTCACGGGCCAGCCAAGAGCCCCTAGCACCAAGCCAGCGAATCTGGTTTTCATTGGATAACCTCCCGACCGACGGCCATATTCAATTGGGCCGCGGCCGCCAAGTAGGAACCAAGCAAGTTCAGATAGCTGAGTTCCACGGTGCGATAGTCACTCTGCGCATTCAAGAAATCGAGCAGTGATGCGCCTCCATGCTGATACGCAAAGAACACCGTGTCGCGGACCCGAACTGCCTGTTGCAGATATTTTGCTTTATAGGGCTGCAGCAGTATCACATTGCTGTTCACCGTCGCGTAAGCCGAATCGACATCGCTGAATACCTGCGCCTGGGCTGCATCCAGCAGCCTTTGGTTCCGTTCAATGTCCAGCTTTGTGCGCAACTTCTCTCCTTGATTCCGGTCGAAGATCCGCAACGGAAAACTGACTCCCACGCCAAAATACAAGTCGATCGGCGGATTGCGCCCCAAGTCGAAGCTGAAAGTCGGGTCCGTAGAGCCGTTGGCAATGGCCAGCCTGTGGTCGGTCTGGGCTTTGTCCACGGCTTCGACGGCCGCCCGCAAGTCCGGCCGGGTGTCTAAAGCGATTCTCCGGAACTCATCTTGGGCCAATATTTGGTCGCTGAAATCGAACGGACCGCTTACGTCGAATTGTTCAATCGGAGTTCGGTTGTTGAGCAGCGTGAGCAGCTGAATTTTTGCAGTGCGCAGATTGACCAGAGCGGTTTGCAGGTCGGATTCATACTGCACGCGCTGCAGCTCTAGCCGATCAAGATCGATTTGAGCGATATCGCCCGCCTTGAATCGTTCCCGGCTCACGTCCAGCACATTGTCGTAGTAGGCGAGATTGTCTTTCGCGAGCTGCAAAACCGACTTGGCCTGCAAGATTTGCACAAAGGCGCTGCGCAGGTTGAAAAGCAGGGTTCTCTCCACATCCGCGTGGGTGGAAACGGCGATGGCTGTCGCCTTCTGTGCGCTCTCCCGCCGTAAATCCCGCTTGTGTTCCCGCTCGTACAGGTAGCTGATCGCCGCTGAGGGCAACAGATACGCGAGCGCGCCGTGAGATGGTCCAACATTAAAGGGGGTAATCTGATCCGACAGCAGCCCCAGGTTCGGGTTCGGACGCAGAAAAGCAGTGATCTCCTGTGCCTTTGATTCATCGATGTTCAGCTTGCCCGCCAGCAGGGTGGGGTTGTTCTGCTCGAAGCGATCTTTCACGCTCTCCCAGGTCCAGCTTTGGGCCGGCGGCTGGGCTGGCTGCTGTGCGGACGAAACCGGGGCAGCTCCTAGCGTCAGAACCAGGAGAAGCCAGTAATATCGCTGGACTTTTCTGCGCATAGTAACTCCGTGAGAACCTCTCGGATTTTCCGAAGGCTTAATTAAGATGTAGACTGCTGTCTCTGTGAAGCGTCCGCCATCAAATTGACGGAGGGCTTTTGTGAGTATGTAGATTCGCTGTAAGAATTTCGCAAAGACGAGGAAAATCGCCGTCAATTTTCGCATGCAAGGAATCGGAGATTCGGCGAGTTACGCGAGTCGGGAACAAGGAGGAGCGCGCCTGGCATGGAGAATCGACGGAGCCACCGGTACGGAAACAGCAAGGGTGAAAGGTTCCTGCCAGCCTTCGCTGGTGAGTCCGAGAGAGGCCGTTGTTGCGATAACGGCGGGCAGATTTTGCCAGCGGGCGTACCCGGCAGATGCCTTTTCCCCGCTGTCTGGCAGGCGCCGCGCTTGCCGGGCGAGGACTCTTCCATCTCGGCACGCATGGCGTGCATGTCATCGGTAGCACAATCCTAAACTGGTTCCGCTATTTCCAGGCAATCAGGATAGCACAGAGACGAAAAGTGATTCGCTACCTGGCGGGGCAAAAACCGCGAGGCGGCGTGTCCCCAGGACCCGCGTCACGCAAGTTCTTTCACGTCTGCGAACGAAACATTGCGCGCAGCGCTCAGAGTCGCTTTATCGAAACTTGTTCCCTTTAAAACACAGCGAGTCGGCACTAGAATGTTTAGCGGTGCAATAGAGCGCTTGGTGCGTTCTGCGTCCTAGCAAAATCTTCGCGCTTTGATAAACGATGTCAAATGAAGAAGCGGGGTGAACACCTGGCAGAGGATGTTTTCATAACCCTGTGGCGACGCCTCGGTCGGCCTTCTTCTGAGTAGGGCTGGTGGATCTCTACAGCGCAATTCAATACGTGTTGTTTGTAGCCATTGTCACCTTCATGGTGAAGCCCTTGGGTGGCTACATGGAACGGGTCTTTTCCAGGAAGCGGACCGTACTTGATTGTCTATGTATTCCTTTTGAGCGGCTTATCTATCGCATTACTGCGGTTGATCCTAATGTCGAGATGACCGGCAAGGAATATGCGACGTGCTTTGTGCTCTTTGGTTTTGCCGGCACTCTCCTGTTGTATGGCATTCTCAGGGTGCAGCAGTTTCTTCCTTGGTTCTTTCCTCGGTACCACACGACGCCGTTATCCCCAGATTTGGCTCTGAATACTGCGATCAGCTTCTCGACGACCACTACTTGGCAAGCCTACGCTGGCGAGAACACGATGAGCTATTTCAGCCAGATGGTGGGACTCTGTGCGCAGAACTTCCTCGCTGGCGCGGCGGGGTTAGCCGTGGGTGTTGCATTCATCCGCGGACTTGCCCGGCAACTCTCCGGCACGCTCGGTAACTTTTGGGTTGATCTGACACGCGCCCTGCTCTGGATATTGTTGCCGGGAGCATTGCTAGGCGCCTTGCTGCTCGTTTGGCAGGGCGTTCCGATGAACTTCCACCCCTATGCGGTTGCCACCACCGTCGAGGGTGCCCAGCAGGTCATACCGCAGGGCCCGGTAGCCGCACTGGAGATCATCAAGAATCTCGGTACGAATGGCGGCGGTTTCTTTAACGCGAATGGGGCTCATCCGTATGAGAACCCCACGCCGCTCACAAACTTTCTCGAAATGCTGGCGATCGTGATCCTGCCTGCGGCTTTGACTAACACCTTCGGCAGGATGGTTGGCCAGCCCCGGCAAGGATGGCTTTTCTACTGGGTGATGGTACTTCTCTTCGGCTCCGGACTGGTGTTCGTTCATCTCCTGGAACAACGAGGCGACCCCCGCCTCGGAGGTGTGGATTTCCGAAATAATCGGGTCCAGTCTGGGGGGAGCGTCTCTGGTGGGAACATGGAAGGGAAGGAGGTGCGCTTCGGCATCGGCGGTTCGACCCTCACGGCTGTTGTTACCTCAAACACGGCCACGGGATCATACAACTCAATGCACGACAGCTACACCTCGCTTGGGGGCATGGTTTTGCTGGTGAACATGCTGCTCGGGGAGCTCATATTCGGAGGTCTGGGAACTGGTCTTTACAGCATGGTCATGGCCGCCGCGATCGCGGTGTTTCTAGCCGGACTGATGGTTGGCCGCACGCCTGAATACCTGGGAAAGAAGATAGGGCCCTGCGAGAACAAAATGATCATGCTGTATGCTTTGGCCGCTCCGCTGGTCGTCCTGCCACTCACAGCCATTGCCGTGAGCACCAGGGCAGGACTGTCCGGGTTGACGGTCAACGGCGGCCCGCATGGTTTTACGGAGATTCTGTTTGCCTACACTTCCTGCTTCGCCAACAATGGCCAAAGCTTTGCCGGACTGAGTGCGAACACTCCGTTTTACAACCTCACTACAGCATTAGCGATGATGGTGGGCAGGTTCGGCTTGGCGATTCCTGCCTTGGCATTGGCAGATCTATTTGGTCGTCAAAGAAGTACCCCTTCTTCGTTGGGAACTCTTCCGACCCATTCTTTTTCGTTCGGAGTGCTGCTGACAACCTGCTTGATCACCATGGTGGCTCTGAGCTACCTCCCCGCCTTGGCCCTCGGTCCTCTTCTGGAACGATTACTTTTCGGAAGATAGAGCGGCTGCGAGATTGGGATCAAGTTCTCCAGCGCGGCCTGGCGAGCGCGCGACTCTCTCAGTTCTTCTTCGCCGACCTTTCGGCGCAGCCTGGTTCTGAGCGTTATCGCCTGTTCTCAACAGTTGACTTTCACGCGTGATGAATCACGAAGGCAAGACCGTGACAAAACGCACTCACTATCAGACTGGCAAGCGCTAGTAGCAGGTCGCGCCGTTTATCTCCCCATACCAAGTCTCGCCAGAAGACCAAGGTGAGAGGTAGCGGCGTTAAAAGACCAAGAGTTAATTGCAATCCAAGCCCGCTGCCCGCCGTGGCAAAACCGGTTGCAACGCAAACCGCCAGCACCGAAGCCAAGAGCGCGGCCCACCGTCTTAGGAGAATCAGTCCGACACCCATGAGGAGCAGTGCGGTGTCAATCGACAGCGACCTAACGACAACTGTTGTACTCCAGAATCGCGGTCGCAGAACGAGGGAGTTCCACAGAAGGAATAGCAAAATAGCGCACAAACCGAGAGTTGCGAACATGACGCGGGCTACGGTGCGTTTATTTGGGCTGACTTGTTCCATGAACATCGGTCGCGATTGAGTGTATCAGCCGGGATAGTTGGCGTAACATCCCGTGGCTGTTGAAAAACTCGCTTTTCGTCCCCAACAGCCAAAATTAGGGGGATAGAAAATGTCTAGGCGACCCAAGAAAATCGATTGTAGGGCTTCCTGACGCAATTTTATTTTTGCGAATTTCGTGGAAAAGAGTTTTTCAACACCCACTCCCGATTACACTAACTACACTGTCCGCCACCTCCCCAGCCAGAGGGATGAGACCCGCTGAAGTCTACGGCTGCGAGATCGCGGTGAAGTTCTCAAGCGCGGCCTGACGAGAGCGCAACTCTCTCAGTTCCTCTTCACCGAGCTTTTCGGCGCAGCCTGCTACGGTCCGTATTCCTTGTTCGACTAGCATCCGGCGGAACTCCGGATCGGGCGTCGAGGCGGCGATGTCACCGAGGGCGCGCAGCAACCGCAAGCTGACGGCCACGTCCGTCTTCGAATACATGCGGATCTGCTCAAAGGCGGCTTCCAACAAACGCTCGAAGTGGATCCATCCAATGCTGGCGCGAACGATGCCCGGCGGATCGTAAAGCAACTCCTCCGGCAGCTCTCGGGAGGCGAAGCGGATCAGAATGCGGCTCAACTGATCGACGCAATTGATGGCGGTGGTGGGGTCGTTGACGGCTGGCGAGATCGCCTTCAACGCAACATCGACAATCTGCAGGACGCCAAACTCCACGTCCTGCTGCAACGTTCTGGTCGGACCGAAGTCGAACGCGGCAAGCAGTTCGGAGGTTCCTTCGGGGGGCAGACGGTTCCCCTTTGAGACCATTGTCAGTGGGATTCCCGCCGGAACGAAGTGGCCGACCCGGCGCAGAACGCGGATAGTGACGTGATAGTGCTTCGCAAGGGCAACCAAGCGTCGCGTATCGACGAAGCGGATGTAGCCGGAATCATGGCTCAAGACGGCCACCTCGCTCGGGTTGGGTCGGAGCGGTTCAGCGTCCTTCACGTGGTGGTTCAACAAGTGCGGCCAGGGCATAATCTCATCGATCATGGCTTCGGTTTCTTCCGCGATTCGGTCAACGATGTGATTGACGCTGATGGCCTGCGAGATGTGGTGAATGAAAAAGAGCAGCAAACCGACACAGAGCAGCGCCAGCGCCATCGCACCCAGGACCGTGGCCACTGGCGCGAAGGGGTGAGGGAGCGAGCGCGCCGCGGGAAGCGCCGCCAGGCAGTACAAGAAAGTGCCGAGGAAGATACCGAGCGTCCATTGCGTTACGCGGTCCCTGGAAAAGCTGACGATGATGCGCGGGGAGAACTGCATCGATGCCAGGGTCAACGTCATCAGCAGAATGGCGAACACGATCGATACCACCGTCATGATGGAGGCGGCGATGCCCGCCAGAATCACCTGGGCGACTTGCGGGTCGGCGTGGGAAGGGAATAGGACAGTGGGCACCCAGGCGCTGGTCCCCGGAAACTCCTCTTCCAACCACGACAGAAACGCGCCCGCGCAACCCAGCGCCAGCGCGATGGTGAGCGGGCGAATCAAAAAGCCGCCACGCAGGTTATACATGGCGTGGCGAATTATCAACGGCAGGCTCTTCCTCATGGCTTTATCTGTTCAAGTGTAGTGGGCAGACTCGCGCGTACACAGAAAAAAGGAGAACCCGAAATGCCCGGTGCCAACTCTGCGGGTTTCAGGTTTAGTGCTCGTGTTCATGGCGAGAATGTCCGTGAAGGTGAGGATGTGAGTGCACGACGCCGTCGTGGGAATGACGATGGGCGTGAATGAGGTTTGCCCTCAGAAGCAAGTCAGGGTTCGTCAGAATCTCCGATGGAGTCCCTTCGGCAATTACGGTGCCTGCCTCAAGCACGAAAACACGATCGGCAATGTCTTCGACAATCTCCAACTGATGAGTAGCTGTGATCACGGTCCTCGCCGTGCCTTTCCACTGCTGAATCAGGTCTACCACCTGGCTCTGGCTCTTCGGATCGAGGGTCGCCGTTGGCTCATCGAGCAGCAGGACCTCGGGGTCGAGGACTAGGACGGAAGCCAAGGCGACCCGTTTTTTCTCGCCTCCCGAGAGGCGGTAGGGCGGGCGGTCCCTCAGGTGCGAAATTGACATGAATTCGAGCGTCTCATCCACTCTTCGTATCACGTCTTCCTTGCTCCATTGCATCTGCAAAGGACCGTAGGCGATCTCGTCGAATACAGTGGGATTGAACAATTGGACATCCGGATTAGGAAAGACCAGGGCGACGCGCCGGCGGAAACTCAGAGAGAATTCCTCTTGCTGAAGGTGCTTTTCGGTGAGCGCGTCCCCCTTGAATGTGACGGTACCTGCCGAGGGAAAATAGAGCGCATCCAAAATTCGCAACAGCGTGGACTTCCCGGAGCCATTGGCGCCAAGCAGCGCAACCCGATCACCTTCTCCGATGTGGAGAGTGAGTCCACGGATCGCCGGGATCGCTTCGTAAGAGAAGCTAATGTTTTGCACTTCGAAAGTTGACGCCAATTCTTGCTCACCTCCCCATCCACACAGCTAAGCAGCCAGTAAAGAGGAAGGCAGTCAGGCCGACGTAATCGCGGGGTTTCAGGCGGAAGTCGGTCAAGAGACGAACCTCTCCCCGAAAGCCCCGGGACAACATGGCCAGGTACACCTCTTGGCTGAGTTCGATGCTCTTGCTCAGTAGCACTCCGGCGGTTCGAGCCGTCGTTTTGCGCCGCCCAGAACCGCTCAGGACACCGACGGTTCGGCTCTTCCTCGACTCGAACATCTGGTTGGCCGTTTCGATCAGCAAGAACACGTAGCGGTGCGTCATGGCCAGCATAGTGACGATCTCGGCAGGAAGGTGCAGCGAACGGAGCGCCTTCAAGATGTGAGTCCATGCGGTCGAAAGCACCAGTACTGTGGTCAGTGTAGCCGCTGTTTCCACCCGCAGGACCAGCAACAGCGCCGTGCGCACTCCTTGAACGGAGATGGAAAGGTGCAGTGCCGGCGCAGTGAACAGTGGCTCTCCGGGAGTAATAAATAAGGCGGGCAGTGCGATCACGCCCGTGAAGCCTAGAACCACAAGCCAGACTCGTTTAGCGAGTGATGCAAGGCTCACTCTGGAAGCGACCGCGATTGCAATTGCGACGAGCAAAATGGCTGCGATGGCCTCAAGCTGTCGACAGATAATCACCGAAATAACCAGAGCGAGGATTCCGATGACCCGGACGCGAGGATCAAGTTGCTGCATCAGTCCCGGTTGGGTTGCGGCATGTTCCGATTGGAGGGCCTTAGACACCGCTCGGGTGAAGCCTTGAACCGTCGATTCGAGGAAAGAGTATCGTCTCATGACCGCAGGCTCCCCCCTTGCCATTTTCTGCCAACCGCTCTCGCGAGTAGCGAAGCCAAGACAAGGAAGCCCACACCAAACATTGCCGAGAGCAAATACCCAAACACCGAACTTCTGATAAACCTTGGCGCATAGCCGGGGAATGGCGCCGTCCACAGGTTCGACAGCTTTTCGATCCCGACGGGAACGGAAGACGGAGGCGCATGGTTCCCCGATGCGGCTGCGATCTGTTCCCGCGTGTGAGGATTCATCAAGTCAGCAGAAGACCATTCACCCCAGGCAGTGCCCGCTGCTAAGATGCCGAGAGGCGTGAACAACATGAGAAGCGCCACCGCCCACCATAGTCGTCCTTGTGAACGTCCAGGGCCCGCGCCAGGGATGATCGTACCTGGCGTTTGGGCCAAACCCCTTGCTCCTCGAAGCAGACCCATATCAGATCGTTGGAGATAGGACACCATACCTGCCGATATCGCCGCTTCAGCCAGTCCTGCAAACGTCAGATGTCCGATCATCATTGCTGGAATGGCCACATGCAACGGATATGGCGCGTAGAGCGGCGTGCCGCTGGCGTCATGAAAAAGCATGGGCTGAACACCAAGCTCAACGGCTGTAACCAAGGCTGCAGCGTTGATGGCAACATAACCGGCAACTGCTGCCGCTAATACTCTCTGGCGAGAATTTAGTTTCGAGTTCGCCGCGACCATTCGGTATACAGCGTAGGCTGTGAAAGATCCAACGATCGCCATGTTGAAGCAATTCGCTCCCAGCGTGGTGATGCCTCCGTCGCCGAAGAACAACGCTTGGATGGCGAGAGCGATCGAGATGGCAAGAATTGAACCCCAGGGGCCGAGCACGATGGCGGCGACGCCAACGCCAACAGCATGGCCGGTTGTTCCCCCCGGCAGTGGCACATTGAACATCATTACAACAAAAGAGAATGCTGCGAACACCGAGATCAGCGGGATTGCGCGCGTGGCAAGAAGCTGCT
>Ga0209517_10002330_pt1 | contig 26977 bp, 24 predicted proteins | sample PeaSoiMetSII2010_FD_187695 | JGI IMG/M metagenome (GOLD analysis project Ga0209517, IMG submission 187695) | Peat soil microbial communities from Weissenstadt, Germany - SII-2010 (SPAdes) (version 2) | ecosystem: Environmental > Terrestrial > Soil > Wetlands > Peat | place: Germany...
TGCGCCGCATCTATCATCCCGCGTTCGGCTTCGTCGCCGGCTGGCTGTCGGCGACTGTCGGCTTTGCCGCGCCGATCGCGCTCGCCGCCATGGCGTTCGGGGTTTATTTCAAGGCCATCGCGCCGAGCGCGCCGCCGCTCCTGATGGGGCTCGGCCTGACCTGGGTGCTGGCGCTGGTGCATCTGTGCGGCGTCAAGTTCGCCGGCGCCTTCCATAACGCCTGGACCATATTCAAGCTCGCCCTCATCGTCGTCTTCATCACCGCCGGTTTTGCCTTTGGCGATGCGCAGCCGATCTCGTTTGCGCCGCACGCCGGCGACCTGACTGCGGTCATGAGCGCGCCGTTCGCCATCAGCCTGGTCTTCGTGATGTATTCCTATTCGGGCTGGAACGCCGCCACCTATATCGCCGGCGAAGTGCAAAATCCGGCGCGCAATCTGCCGCGCGCGCTGCTCATCGGCACGGCGATCGTCATCGTGCTCTATGTCGGGCTCAACGCCGTCATGCTGGCGACGACACCGCTGTCCGAACTCAACGGCCAGCTCGACGTCGCCATGGTGGCGGGCCGCCACATCTTCGGCCCGCTCGGGGCGCGTTTCGTCGGCGGCTTGATCAGCCTCGGCCTGGTCTCGTCCATCAGCGCCATGATGTGGATCGGGCCGCGGGTGACCATGACCATGGGCGAGGACATGTCGGCGCTGCGCCTGTTCGCCCGCAAGTCGAAGACCGGCGTGCCGGCCGCGGCAATCGCCTTTCAGCTCCTGGTCGCGGACCTGTTGCTGCTGACCCAGAGCTTCGAGGCGGTGCTCGATTTCATCCAGTTCAGCCTGACGTTCTGCTCGTTTTTCACGGTGTTGGGCCTGATCAAGATGCGCATCACCCACCCCGAACTGGTGCGGCCTTACCGGGCCTGGGGCTACCCCGTTACGCCTTTGGTTTTCCTCTGTTTGACCTTGTTCATGATGTATTATCTTGTCGTGAATCGGCCGCTGCAATCGCTTGGCGGCTTGGGGCTGATGGCGGCGGGGCTTGTGATCTACTATGCGTTCAGACTCATCTCGAATGTGCCGCCGTCCGATTCCGATAGTACAATCCCCCTCAAGGCCGATGTTCTCGACCGTGCCTAGGCTGATCGCAGCCGCGCTGTTCGCCGTCGTCTTCGCCGGTTTCTTGGCGCTGGCCATCGCGCCGGCGCAAAGCGCCGAAACCGCGACGCCCGACGACACCGCCCGCTTCCTCGCCGGCCTGCCGCCGGCGCCGGGCTCACCTTTGGCGGCACTGGCCAAAGACCCGGGCTGGGCGCAGCACGCGCACTTCTTCGATTCGATCTTCACCCGTGAGGACGCCAATACGCTGGCGAAAGTGCGCGCCTTTTCCAAAGAGCACCTGCCACAGCACAGCGACACCATGCTGTACATGTTCAGCGGGCCGGATTTCCTCTACGCCACCTCGTTCTTCCCGTCGGCCTCGACCTATGTGCTGAGCGGCCTCGAACCGGTCGGCGACGTGCCGCAATTGACCAGTCTTCCGCGCGGCGCGGTCGACGCGAGCCTGCACAATATCGAAGGCTCGCTGGCCACCATCCTCAACTTGAGCTTCTTCATCACCAAAAATATGAAGACGCAGCTCACCACCGGGCCGGTCTACGGCACGCTGCCGATCCTGTATGTGTTCCTGGCGCGCACCGGCAAGACCGTCCACGAAGTGAGCTTCGTCAGCCTCGACAAGGACGGCAATTTCATCGTGCCGGACGACGCCGGCAAGCGCGCGGGCCGAGCGACGACGCAAAGCGCCGCCAAGGGCGTCAAGATCGTCTTCTCCGACGGCAACGGACCGCGGCAGACGCTGTATTATTTCAGCACCGATCTGTCCGACGGCGGCGTCAAGATTTCCGGCTTTTTGCAATTCTGCGCCGGTCTTGGGCGGGCCGACAGTTTCCTCAAGAGCGCGTCCTATCTGCTGCACGGCGGCAATTTTAACCGCGTACGCAGCTTCCTGATCGACCACAGCGCCACCATCCTCGAAGACGACAGCGGCATTCCGCTTGCCTATTTCGATCCGAAGACATGGCGGCTGCAGCCGTTCGGCCATTATCTCGCGCCGCTGGGAATCTTCCCCAACACCTATCAGCCGCGCATGACGGAGCTGTTCCGCAACGCCGCGCCGCTCGACTTCGGCATCGGCTATCTGTGGCGCAAGAACGAATCGAACCTGCTGCTTGCCACACGGCTCCCGCCCGGCGCCGGCGAGGCCGAATTTAACCCTTCGTTAACCATAGGGTCGGACAGTCCGCCGACCGTGGTCGAGGGGCCGAAACCGCACCGAAAACCGCCCCCCGCCCCGCCAACCCCGCGCCGTTCCGACGGTTTGCGCGGATTCTTCAGCGTTTTCGGCTTTGACGACCCCGCCGCCCGGCCGAGGCCGCCCAAATAGGGCCAAAGTCCTCGCCGACAGTCGGGCCGTCGGGTGGGGATACCTTGGCAGAACGGGGTCGAAGTCCATTAGCGCAGGCTGTCCGCCGGCCGGTCACCGGCGCGGGCGGCGCGCATATTGCGCGCCACGTTCCGCACGATTCGGAACTGCGGCGCCGCGTCGAGCCGGTCGCCCCGCGCAAGGCCCCGCCGCGCCGCGTCCCCGTCACCCGCAAGCCGGTCTCGCGCGCCGGCAACTTGCGGACGCTGCTCCAGCAGAATCTGCTTCTGATTTCTTCTTCGCTACTGCTGGTCGCCGTCACCGGCTGGGGCCTTGCGCTCTACAGCGAATTCCGCGCCTCCGGCCTGATCGGGCCAAGCTCGACCTACGCGGAGACCACGCGCTTCGATTCGTCCATCGCCAAAAGCGATCCCTTCGCCATGTCGACCTATGCGCCGAGCGCGCCACTGCCGCAGCCGGCCGCCCCCGCAGTCCGCGAGTCGGCCGCCACCGTCATCGCGCGGGATTGGAGTTACTTCGAGCCCAAGCGAATAGCCGACGTGCCGCGCGAACCGGCAACGCCGGCGCGGGCTCGCGTCGTCGCCGCCCCTGCCCCTGCCCCCGCTCCCGCTCCGGTACGCACCGCTTCTCTTGACCCGGTGCACACCGCTTCCATCGAAAAGCCTGCGCAGCTGATGCTTGCGTCGGCGGTCAACCCGGCACCGGTGGTACCGCACCTGCCGCTCGGCAACATCGAGGCCAAGACCAGCCTGGTCGATTTCGAGACCGCGCCGTTCCCCTATCACGGCATGGTGCCCGGCGCGAACCGGCCATTCCTCGATGCCGGCGAACCAGGCCAGCGCGGCCACGTCAATTTCCGCGGCCGCATGTTTTTGGAATCGAAAACATTCGGCGACGACCGCGTGCTGCTGCACATTCCCCAAGGATTTGATCCCAACCGCCCCGCCGTGATGGTGGTGTTCTTCCACGGCCACGGCGCCACCCTCGAACGAGACGTGCGCGACCGGCAGCGCCTGCCGGATCAAATCTCCGCCGCCGGGCTGAACGCAGTGCTGGTGGCGCCGCAATTCGCCTTCGACGCCGCCGATTCCAGCGCCGGAAAGTTCTGGGACGCTGACGGCTTCAAGCGCTTCCTCGACGAGACGGCAAAAAAACTCGCCGCGCTCTACGGCGACCAGCGCAGCGCCGCGGCGTTCGCCAATATGCCGATCGTGATCGTCGCCTATAGCGGCGGTTTTGGCCCGACGCTCTCGGTCTTGGCACGCGGCGGCGCCGACGCCCGCATCCGCGGCCTGGTGCTGCTCGATGCGCTCTATGCGGGCATCGACCAGTTCGCCGACTGGATCGCCGACCACCGCTCGACCTTCTTCGTCAGCTCCTACACGCCGCATACCGCGCACCACAATGCCGATCTGGAGCACGAGCTCAACGAACGGTCGGTGCCCTACAGCACCGAGCTGCGCCGCAATCACCTGCAGGGCATGGTGACGTTCCTGCCCGCCGGCGACGTGCCGCACCGCGATTTCGTCACCCATGCCTGGACCGACAATCCGGTCGAGGACATTTTGCTGCGCATGAACGACGTCGTGCCGAAGACCGATGCGGCAACCGTGACGGCCAGACGCAACTGAGCGTTCGGCTCTGCCAGCGCACCGGAGAAATTTCCGGCGGCGTAAATGGTGGCAAGCAAAAGCTATTTCTTCTTCGGCACTTTCTCGCCCTTCTTGCGCGCGATCGACAGCCCGATGGCGATCGCCTGCGCGCGGCTTTCCACCTTGCCGGCTTTGCCGCCCTTGCCGCTTCTGGCGGTGCCGCGCTTATAGCGGCGCATCTCGAGCTCGACGTCGTGGCTCGCTTTCGGCGAATATTTCCGTTGGCTTTTGGCCATGGCATTGCCTCCAAACCGTTGTCCTCACAATCAGGCCCCGGCGACGCTCGACAGGGCACACCCCGGCGCGCCGCCACGAGCGGCAAGACAATTTATAACACTTGCGATCGCAATCGGTTGCCTGGACAGCGCCGAAAAATTGCGACCCCCAGCGGCCGTCGTTGCGGACAATTTGTCCGGCCGCGGTGATCCGGCAGCTCTCGCCGAACGTAGCCGATCCAGCGCGGCGGTTGCTAATTTGCCTGGGAGAGCGATCGATGACCTATGTCATTGCCTATGTTGCCGTGCTGATCGTGTTCGGCACGATCGACGCGGTGTGGCTGACCACCATGGGGGCGCTGCTTTATCGCCCTGCGCTCGGCGATATTTTGGCGCAAAGCCTGCGCGTGGCGCCGGCGATCGCGTTTTATCTCTCGTTTCCGGTCGGCATCGTGGTGTTCGCCGTGCTGCCGGGACTGCGCGCGCAATCGCCGCTGGACGCGGCGGGGCTCGCCTTGCTGTTCGGCGCGCTGGCCTACGCGACCTACGACCTGACCAACTACGCGACGCTGCGCAATTGGACGCTGCAAATCACCGTGGTCGACATCGGCTATGGCGCGCTCGCCTCCAGCATCGCCGCCACGGCCGCCTATTTCGCGGTGCGCTTGGTCGCGCGTTGAGTTTTCTTCAGCGCGCCGGCGTCAGCCGGTAGTGGCTGACGCCCCACTCCTCGCCGGCAGCGTGGCCGAACAGTCCCATGGTCGCCAGGAAGAACAGCCGCCAGCGCCGCTGCCACAGTTTTGCGTCGCGGCCATAGACGCGCTTGAGGACTTCGAACACCGCGTCGGAATTGCGGTCGAAATTCTCCAGCCAGTGCTGCGCGGTGCGCTGATAGTGGCGGCCGTTCCACCACCATTCGGCGTCCACCGCAAAACAATCGGCAAACTGCCGGATCAGGTTCCGGCTCGGCATGATGCCGCCGGTGAAATAATGCTGCGCGATCCAGTCTTCCTTGTCGTCGGCGGCGAAGCGGTACGAGGCGTGCCGGTTGGCGAACACGTGCATGAACATGCGGCCGTCGCGCTTCAGGCAATCGCGCAGCCGCCGCAGCAGCGGCCGCCAATTGGCCATGTGCTCGAACATTTCCACCGACACCACGCGATCGAAGCTCATTTGCGGCTGGAACGCATTCATGTCGGCGGTGACCACGGTGAGATTGCCGAGGCCTTCGGCCTCGGCCCGGCCGGCGATGAACTCGCGCTGCGAGTGCGAGTTGGACACCGCGGTGATCCGCGCCGCCGGAAAATGCCGCGCCATCCACAGCGACAGCGAGCCCCAGCCGCAGCCGAGCTCGAGAATGCGCTGGCCGTCGGCGAGCGCCGCATGGTCAGCGCTGACTTGCAGCGCGCGCTCTTCCGCGGCGGCGAGCGTATCGACGCCGTCACCGTAAAGACACGACGAATATTTGCGCTGCGGCCCGAGCACGAGAGCGAATAACTCGGCCGGGATCTCGTAGTGCTGGGCATTGGCCTCGGCGGTGTTGAGCGCGATCGGGAACGGCGCCATGTCGCGGGCAAAGCGCCGGTCGGCGTCGACTTCGGCCCGCGACAGCTGCCGCTGCGTCCGCCCGACCAGCATCCTGATTGCCGCCCGCGTCACCATGTCGGGCAGCGGCACGATTTCGCCGAAACCGGTCATCGTCTGCACCAGGCTCATGGGCGGCTCCCTCAGATTGCCCGCGGCGGCGCCGGGAAGAACGCGTTGGTGCGCGCCTGATAGGCGCGGAATTCGTCGCGCCGGCGCTCCAGCATGTGCGCCTCGAGCGGCGGGATGCCGGAGACATACACCAACAGCCAATACATGCAGGCCGGCCCGACAAGCGCGATCCAGCCCCACGGATATTGGCCGCTGAGATCGATGGCGAGCAGCGGATAAGCGAACCAGCCAAACCATTCGAAGAAATAATTCGGATGCCGCGACCAGCCCCACAGGCCGATATCGCAAATCCGGTTGCGGTTGGCCGGATCGGCGCGGAAACGCCGCAGCTGCGCGTCGGACAAACCCTCGCCGGCGATCGCCGCGATCAGCACCGCGACGCCGAGCGCGTCTTGCAGGCGCAAACCCGGCCACGGATTCCACGCCGCAAGCACCATCGACAGCGCCAGCGGAATGCTGACCAGCGCCTGTTTCTGCGCCAGGAAGAACATTTGCCGCGACGCGGCGGCGCCCCATTGCGCGATCATCCTGCCGTAGCGCGGATCGTCCTCGATGCGAAGCGTGCGACGCGCGATGTGCAGGCCGAGGCGGAGCGACCACACCGCGACCAGAACCGCAACGATCAGTTGGCGGGTCGTCACGCCGCCGGTCGAGAGCGACGGCGTGAACGCGCCCGCGCAGCCGACAACACCCAGCCCAAAGGTCCAGGTCGTATCGATCCAGCCGGAATTGCGTGTGCTGTTCCAGGCGAGCCAGGCGCCACTCATGATCGCCGCCAGGCCGACGCTGACGGCAACGACGAGCGTCAGGAATATCAGCGCGGTCACGGCACGCCGGCCTGCGCGCGGGGCTGCAGCACCTTGGCGATGAAGGCGTCGGTGTCGCGCAACACCGGGACAAGGGAGCGGATGATCGGCGCAATCGCGGCGACGATGATATAGTGCCCGGCGCGCGGGTAGATCACCGCCGTCGCCTCGTTGCCCGCGGCGCGCAGGCGTTCGGCGAGACGGGTGGAATTGCCGGCGCCGACCACGTCGTCCTTGTCGCCGGTCAACAGCAGCGCCGGCGGCGCGCCCGCCGTGACGTGGGAGATCGGCTGCGTCTCCGGCCGGTTGGCGCCGCCGAAAATGATCGCCAGCGTTTCGTCCTTGAGCGGCAGAAAATCGTAGGGACCGGAGATGCCGATCAGGCCGGCAAGTTCGCGGCCGGGCTTAAGCCCGACCTTTTGCAGCCAGGTTGCGTCGATCGCCAGCATGGCCGCGATATGGGCGCCGGCCGAGTGGCCCATCAGGAAGATTTTTTGCGGATCGCCGCCGAAGCGATTGACGTTGTTCTTTACCCAGCGCACGGCTTGGGCGCCGTCGTCGAGGAAATCCGGATAGCGCGCCTGCGGATAGATGCGATAATCCGGCAGCACCGTGACATAGCCGCGCCGCGCCAGCGCCTTGGCCACATAGCGGTAGGTTCGCTTGCTGCCGCTGCGCCAGCCGCCGCCATAGAAAAAGACGACGACCGGCGCCGCGGTCGCCGATCTGGGCCGGCACACATCGAGCCTATGCCGCGCGCCTTCGGCGTAAGCGATCGACGTCGTCAACGCGATGCGGCGCGGCAATAGGCGCCGGCTTTCGTTGAACGCAAGACTTTCGTCGGACAATTCTATCTCGGACACCATCGTCATGGCGTGTCCCATCAGAGGCGCACGAACGGTTGAATGAGCCGCCCCAGCCAGCCTTGCAGCTCGATGTTGCCTTGCAGCGCCACGACGCAAACGCAGCCGTGCTCGGCGTCGACCACCGGATTGTGCTCGACGCTCGCGTCGGCCTCGTCGAAGTCGCCTGCGCCGTAGCGGCCGAGATCGTGGGTGAAGGCGCCGTCGAATACGCAAGTCCATTCCGTGCCGGTGTGGCGGTGCCGCGGCAATTTCGTTCCGGGCGCGGCCTTGAGCATGAAGACGCGCACGCCTTCGCCCGACGCCACATCGACCGGCCGCCATTGCACGCCGCGTCCGATCCAGCGCCACGGCCCCACCGCATAGCGCGACAGCGGCGCCGGCAGATCGCCCGCGGCGGCGGCGCTGCCCGCGCCGCGCATCGCGGGCGCAATAATGTCGAGCGGCCCGAGCGCGGCCATGGCGCGCTGCAAGGCGCCGGCCGACATGGCCTCAGGTGCGACGTCCTCGAGCAAAGCGCCGCCGGCCGCTTCGAAGCCATGCACGGCGTTGCGGCACTGTGCGCACAGCGACAGATGGGCGGCGACCACGATGCCGCGCGCCTCGTCGAGACTGCCGGACGCGAAAGCCGCCAGCGTGGCGTCGCTCGGATGATGGATGATGGTCATTGCAGGTCACCTAACAAATTGCGCAAGCGCGCCATGGCGAGGCGGACACGCGATTTGACCGTACCCAGCGGCAGATTGAGCAGCGTTGCGATATCGCCATGGGCGCGGCCTTCGAAGAACGAAAGCTGCACGACGCGAACTTGTTCCTGCGACAGCTCCTTGAGCGCCGCGCGCACGCGCGCATCGCGTTCCGCGGCGTCGAGCGCGCTGCCGGGATTTTCCGGCCCCTCGGGCTCGACCATGTCGTAGGGCGCGTAAAGTTTTGCCCGGTTGTCGCCGCGCAGCCGGTCGATGCGCAGATTGCGGGCGATGGTAAAAATCCAGGCCGAGGCGCTGGCGCGCCCCGGATCGAAGTAAGCGGCCTTGCGCCACACCGTGAGCAAGGTCTCCTGCGCCAAATCTTCGGCGGCATCGGCCGCGGCGCCGAGCCGCATCAGCATCGCCTTGATCCGCGGCGCATAGAACTCGAACAGCGCGGCGAACGCGGCGCGGTCCTGACTGTCGGCGATCGCCCTGATCCAATCCGCCGCATTGTTCCCGGCCGCGGCCTGCCCATCACGCGGCATGGCGGCTCCGCGTTGGACCGGTCCGGGACGGGCCCACGAAAATCCGGGCCAAAGTGCTGCGCTTTCGACATGCATGCACAGCGGTACGACCGGCGCACGCCTTTGGATCAGTCGCCGGCCAACCGATCGCGGCCAGCGCCGGTGATCCAGCGCCCCCGGCCAAGCGTAACCGCGACACGCGGTGACGTAAGGGCAAACGGACATGGCCGGCGCAGCCGGCCGAGGGGCGAGCGATGCACGGCAATTTTGCCATCCAGAAGAACATAGCAGTCATCGGCACCGGTATTGCCGGCATGTCGGCGGCTTGGCTGCTCAGCCAGAAGCACAAGGTCACGGTCTATGAAAGCGACCGCCGCATCGGCGGCCATTCTAATACCGTCATGGTCGAAGGCGCGACAGGCGCCATCCCGGTCGATACCGGCTTCATCGTCTACAACGAAGCAACCTATCCCAACTTGACCGCGCTGTTCGAGCACCTCGCAGTGCCGACGCAACTGTCCGACATGTCGTTTGCGGTGTCGCTCGCCAATGGCGACCTGGAATATTCCGGCGCCAATCTGGCGGGGCTTTTTGCCGAAAAACGCAACCTGTTCCGGCCGCGCTTCTGGTCGATGCTGCGCGACCTGCAACGGTTTTATCGCGAGGCGCCGCGCGACCTCGCCTTGCTCGAGGAGTTTCACACCACGCTTGGCGACTATCTGGATGCCGGCGCCTATGGCTTGGCGTTCCGGCGCGATCATTTGCTGCCGATGGCGGCGTCGATCTGGTCGGCGCCGGCGGCGACCATCCTCAATTACCCGGCCGCGGCCTTCATCCGTTTCCAGGACAGCCACGGGCTGTTGCGCCTGCGCAACCGGCCGCCGTGGCGCACCGTGCGCGGCGGCAGCCGCGCCTATGTGGAGCGCCTGACGCGCGCTTACGCCGACCGCATCCGTCTCGCGGCCGGCGTCACCGCCGTGCACCGAGGCGAAGACGTCGTCAAAATCCGCGATTGCCACGGCAATGTCGAAACCTTCGACGACGTGGTGATCGCCGCGCACGCCGACCAGGCCTTGGCGATGCTCGACGCGCCGACGCCGGAAGAACGTCGCGTGCTGGGCGCCTTCGGCTATAGCCGCAATGTAGCGGTGCTGCACTCCGACCATCGGCTGATGCCGCGGCGGCGCGCGGTATGGTCGAGCTGGAATCACATCGGGGTCGACGGCGACAGCGACGCGGACTGCCCCACCGTGACCTATTGGATGAACGCACTGCAACGCATTGCCCACGACACGCTCTTGTTCGTCACCCTCAATCCGCAACGCGAGCCGCGCAACGCCTGGCACCGCGAGGTCTACGATCATCCGCTGTTCGATTCGGCGGCGATCACGGCGCAACGGCAGTTGTGGTCGCTGCAGGGCCGCCGCAACACCTGGTTCTGCGGCGCCTATTTCGGCTCAGGCTTCCATGAAGACGGCTTGCAGTCAGGCCTCGCCGTCGCTGAAGCCCTGGGCGGCGTGCGGCGGCCATGGCGTGTCGCCAACGAATCCGGCCGCATCGGGCTCGACCGCGCCACCGCGCTCGGCGCACGGGAATTCGTCGCATGAGGCTTCACTCCACATTGTACGCCGGCATCGTGACCCACCGCCGCCTGCGGCCGCGGCCGCATCGGCTGCGCTACCGCGTGTTCTGGACGCTGCTCGATCTCGACGAGATCGAGCGACTGCCGCGCCATCTGCGCTTGTTCTCGCATAACCGATTCAATGCCGTGAGCTTCTTCGACACCGATCACGGCGATGGCAGCGGCCGGCCGCTGCGTGCGCAAGTTGAAGAGCACCTGAAGTCCGCCGGTATCGCATCCGACGGCGGGCCGATTCGGCTGTTCTGCATGCCGCGGCTGTTCGGCTATGGCTTCAATCCCTTGAGCGTCTATTTCTGTTATCAACGCGACGGCTCGCTTGCCGCCCTCCTTTACGAAGTTCACAATACTTTCCGCGAGCGGCACTCCTATTTGATTCCCGTCGATCGCGACGCGGGATTACCGGGAGTGGCGGGCGCAGCGGGGGCCGGGGCGGTCATCGAGCAGCATTGCCGCAAAGGCTTCTATGTTTCGCCGTTCATGGACATGGACATGAACTATACCTTTCGCGTGGCGGTGCCGGACCAGCGCGTCATGGTGGCGATCCGCGCCGCCGATGCCGAGGGCCTGCTGCTTTCCGCGGCGCTGACCGGGGAGCGGATCGCGCTGAGCGACTTGGCGCTGCTGCGCGCGCTGCTCACGCATCCGTTGCTCACCCTGAAGGTCGTCGCCGCGATTCATTGGCATGCGCTGCGGCTGTTGCTCAAAGGGCTGAAACTGCGGCCGCGGCCCCTGCCGCCCGCCGCGCCGGTCACCGTCGTAAATACCGAAAGCTAGCCGCCGTGACGTCCGCCGGCACATCGTTTTCGAAAAAACGTCGCGACGCCAGGCCGTCGGCCCGCCGAGGCTTGCTCTGCCGCATCATCGATCGCGCCATCCCGGCCATGCCGGCCGGGCGGTTGCAGCTCACGCTGCCGAACGGTGAAATCATCGAACGCCACGGCACCATTCCGGGGCCGGACGCGATCATGACGGCGCATCGCTGGCGCGGCTTGCGCCGCATGCTGCTCGACGGCGATCACGGCTTTGCCGACGGTTATCTCGACGGCGACTGGTCGACACCCGAGCTCGGACAATTGCTCGAATTCTGCATGCAGAACGAAGCCGCTTTGACCGCGACGGCGGCCGTCGGCCGGCTCGGCCTTGTGCGCAATCGCCTGGTGCATTGGCTGCGCCACAACACGCGGCGCGGCAGCCGGCGCAATATCGCGGCGCATTACGATCTCGGCAACGCGTTCTTCCGGCCCTGGCTCGACGAGGGGATGAATTACTCGTCGGCGCTCTACGCCAATTGCGACACGCTGGAGCGGGCGCAACAGGCCAAGCTCGATCGCGCTGCGGCGCTGCTCGAGCTCGACGGCGGCGAGCGCGTGCTGGAGATCGGCTGCGGCTGGGGCGCGTTCGCCGAGCGGCTGATCCGGCATTACGGCGCAAGCGTGTTCGGCATCACGCTGTCGACCGAGCAGCTCGCTTATGCGCAGACGCGCCTTGCGGCCGACGTCGAGCGCGGCCACGCCGACTTGCGCTTGCTGGACTATCGCGATGTTCCCGGCACCTTCGATCGTATCGCATCCATCGAAATGATCGAAGCGGTCGGCGAGCGCTATTGGCCGAATTATTTCGGCAAGATCCGCGACTGCCTCGCCTCTGGCGGCGTGGCGCTGTTGCAGGCCATCACCATCGACGAGCGCCGCTTCGCCGCCTACCGCAAATGCCCGGATTTCATCCAGCGCTACATTTTCCCGGGCGGCGTGCTGCCGACCTTCTCGATCATCGAGCAAGAGGCGGCGCGGGCCGGCCTGAAACTGGTGCACCACGAATCGTTCGGCGACAGCTATGTGCGCACCTTGCGCGAATGGCGCAGCCGCTTCCTGCGCGCCTGGCCGAAGCTCGAGCCGCTCGGCTTCAACGAGCGCTTCCGCCGCATGTGGGAATATTATCTCGCCTATTGCGAAGTCGGCTTCCGCACAGGCTCGATCGACGTCGGGTTCTTCAAGCTGGCGGGCTGAAACTATTCCGCCGCGCGCTTGCCTGACGTTTCAGCATTTGGATAGTCGTAACCCGCCATCAGCTTGTCGACGATGGCCGTGAACGAGGCCCAGTCGGTCTCGCGGTAGGAATGATTGCGGATGATGAACGGCGCGCCGGCGTAGAATTTTTCGTATTGCTGATGGCGGCCGGCGAATTCCGAGCCGACCATTTCCCAGGCGAGCTTGAACAGCTTCATCCGCGTGACCGCGTCGCATTGCGGCGTCTGCCAGAAGGTTTTGAATTGTTGCGCGAGCTCGGCGTCCTGCATCACCGAAATGTCGGCCGGCATCTGGAACACGCCGCCGCCGCACAATTCGCGCAAATCGTCGATGAAGCGCGAGTAGTTCTGGGTGCACCAATCGAGCGCGCCATACATCATGCGGCGGTTGAAGCAGACATAGCCCTCAGGTCCGCCCGGCCAGGATTCGCAGGCGTTGATCTGGCCGTTGACCATGCCGGCGATCATCGCTTCCTGGGCGGAGATGCGGCCGAGCGTTTCCTTGACCGCCGGCACCTGGTCGGCGCCGGTCGCATTGGCGATCCGGGCGCTCAAACCGACGATCAGCCGCATCTTCGACCAGTAGCGCACGTTCGATTGATGATTGCCGAAGCAATGGCTCGGCGTCTTGATATAGATCTCGCGCGCCAGGATGGCGTCGTCGTGGACGAAGACGCGTTCCCACGGCACTTTGACCTCGTCGCACAGCAGCATGCTGTCGCTTTCGTCGTAGCGATAGGACAACGGCGAATCGAACTCCGAAGTGCAGCCGGTCTCCATCGGCTTGCGCGACCATAAACGCAGCCCCGGCGCGTTGCAGGCAATGGCGCAGGTGATCGATTCCTTCTTCTGCTCCGGCGCCAGCGGGATGACGTTGCCGATCCAGATGTCGTTAGCAAACACCGCGCCGGTGGCGAGCATTTTCATGCCCGAAATCACCACGCCGTCATCTTCCTCGCGCACCACGCGTAACGTCGGCACCGGCAGGTTCTGCTTGAGATAGAAATTCGGGTCGCGCGCGGCTTGCGGCGGCAGCACCGCATAGGCGACATACAAATCGTTGTCGCGGGCGTGCTTGTAATAGCGCAGCACGTTGTCGGGATGGGCGTTGGGCGCGGGCAGCGCGCCCAAATTCATCGCCATGCCGGTGATGAAGGAGGCGACGTGATCCGGCGAGCGGCCGAACAGGCCGTAGGTGAAATCGGCAATACGCCGATGGCCGATCATGCGCCGCTGCAAATCCTCGCGCGAGCGCGCCCGCAGGAAATAGATCGAATGGCGGCCGCCGTCTTCCTCGTAGCTCATTTCCGCGCGAAGCGCCGGATCGGCTTTCATGTCGTATAGCGCCACCACCGTTTGCGCGGCGTTGCGAAACGCCGGGTGGGTGGTGACGTCGTCGACCTTTTCGTTGCCGATATAGACCACGCGGCCGTCGCGGAGCGATTCGAGATGCTCTTTGCCGCTGCGAAGCATGGCCGTCGTCTCCGTTGGGTGGTCGTGCAGAAGGCCCGGTCGACGACCTATCATATCGCATGTTCGGCGCGTGCAAAGCAGCCGTATGGCGCGAACGCAATTATTCAGATCGCAAATCTTGCGATGCCGGGAATTTTGTCAAAGGCAAGTCACAACTCTTTGTTGTCGTGTGCCGATGTGGTCGCGCCCTGCAGATTTTTCACGGCACCGGACATTGACTCGAGCTGAATGCGCGATTCAAAAATCTGGCCAGCCTCAAGCCAGCCAGCCCCAATTGCCGGTCGACGATTTTATTTGCTTTGAAGTAATAGTCGTTGAAGAGCGATGCTCCGTCGTTCATCCAGACCTGTTGAGCAAGTGCATGCGTGTCGTTGGCCCAAACGACAGGATCGTCCTTGGAATCGTCTTTTGCCTCCTGCGACGTCAGCCAACCGCTCTCCAGGTAGTCGACATAAGCACCCCAATTGTAAAACGTCTTGGTAATGATCGTTACGTCCCACACGTAGTGCAGGTTCTGCCACTCATCCTGTATAAAACAGGTGACGCCGTCGCATATTTTACCGCCGAACAGGACGTGGACCTCTATGAGATTCGCACCTTGTTTTTCAAGTACCGTGTGAAGTGGTTGATGAATGTCGCCGACGAAGTGCACCGCGAATTTCAAGGCTTCCAATTGTTTGATGCCGGTCGTGCAACGAAGATCGTTCTTCAAGCGGTTAAGCTCGGCGACGACACAGTCCCCTTGACGCTTTTGGGGATCCTCCGTGCAGTCGCGAACCGGATCGTATTGAGCGGCGTCGAGCGGCATATCGACAAAATGCCAGTTATATGATTCGGGGTGAGAGCCGCCCGGATAGCGAACGTCGTCGGCCCAATTGGCCGCCGACGATAACGACGGCAGCGCATAGGGTGCATGACTATTCTGGGGGTCGAGAATCCGTGCGATTGCGTCCGCGGCCTCCTTGGTCAGCCGCCGCTGCGCAATTTCGGCGATGATCGAATGTCCCTCGGGGCCCCACGCCAGGACCGGCCCGGCAAAGGCGCACAAGAATGCTGCAGTTAAAACGATAAATCTCACGGCACCCCCCGTTCCAGCCAAGCGAAGGGTGCCAGCAATATGCGACAACTACAAGATGCAAGATCGGGGGGCCCGGCCATTGATGAAGCTGCGGCGCCGCCGGCGCGCCATCCGGAGCGCCAGGACGATCAGGGCTGCGTCGCGCCCCGCTATTTGTACCCGATGGTCGGCGGCGGCGGCAGGTCGCCGCTGTTATTGCCGTCGATGTTGTTGTCGGCGTAGCTCGACACGACCCCGCTTGATGCCGCGGACCATGCGATGCCATTGCCCGTAATCGTCGATCGCGTCACGCGAATGGTCGCGCCAGGGCTGGTGCTGTTCGCCAACAATCCATAAGCGCCGTTATTGGCGATTGTGGAGTTCCGCACCATGATGCTGACCGGCGTTCCACCGAACGAATCGGCCGTGATGCCGTTGTTTCCGTTGTTTGCGCTCACGCTGTCGCTGACGGTCATGTTGATGGTCTGGGTAGAGGAAATAACGACGGCCAGACCATCAGTTGCATTGTGTTCGAGCTCGACGTGATCGAGAACGCCGGTCGTGGTACCCGATCCGGTGGGTTCAATCTCGATTCCATAACCGCCATTGTCTGAAACCACCGTGTTCGACAAGAAAAGCTGACTCGGGCTCGAAGAGTTCGGCCCGAAATCGATGCCGGCGTCCGTGAAATTTCGGATCACGCTATCGCGAACGGTCAAGCTGCAGCCGCAGGATTCGATGAGGATGCCGATGGTGTTTGTGAGGGCGGTGCCATCGAGCACCACCCCGATGATGTTGATCTTGTCGCCCGTATTCGCATTGACGGTGATTGCCGCACTCCCGCTCACCGGCGCGATCGAAGCCCAACCATGACCTTCGATGCTGACCGGGCCGGTAATGGTCAGCGAGCCGTAGTTCGCCGGATCGAGCACGTAGATTTCGCCATTGGGGGCCGTCGCCGCATAGGCGGTCGCGAGGTGCCGGCAGGGCGTCAGGACGTTGATGCAATTATTGCTGTCGCTGCCGGCTGCCGAGACGAAGGTGCGGGCTGCCCCCGCCGCCTGCGCCGGCGCGATTGGCAGTGTGGCGGCGAGCGCGAGCGCCGCCGCGATGACGATGGCGGTACGTGTCATGGAAAGCCCTCCTGGGGTTGCCTGCGCGTGCGGATTGCACGTGGCGGCAAGTCTAACTCAGGACGGCCGGGTTGCTAGCTGGATTGTCGAGGCCCCGGGCGCGCGACCGGAGTAGCTGCTTATCGATCGCAGCCGCCGAGTTACCGCACGCGGATAGGTTGATGACCGAAATGTCCGGCTGCTTTTTCGCGACGCGGGCCGAGTCAGTGCCCGGGCACTTTCATCGGAAAAGCAAAGCGCAGCGACACGGTCTGCCGCCACGCCGTCGACGCAAGGTCAGGCGATCTGGCGTGCGATATGCTGACCGCCGGTAGGCGGCACTTTCTGCAGGTTCCTACCCACAATTCCACATCGGCCCGATGGGCGTCCAAGTCCAGCACGGGCCGAAACTGCCGCCGTTGTAGCGTCCACGGGAAAATCCAGGATGGCCGAAATAGTACTGCCCGCCGTTATACCAGTATCTTGGAGCATACTCTGGTGTGTCGCCGATTGCTCCCTTCGGACCATAAACGGGAACGTTGTTGTTCGGCGGCTGATGATAGCCGGGCAGGAAACCGTAGCCATGCCAATGATAGATGTGACGCTCGTGAGCGGACGCGGCGAACGCAATGGCCGGCAGCAGCGCCAACAGAATTGCACTTGATGCGGAGAATGTGCGGGACATTGCTGCAACATACACGGTCTGCCATTCAAATGCGACAGATCGCCAGCAAGCGCAGGGTGGGCAAATGCGCCAACGGGTCCGCGCAAAGCGCGGCCCGATGACAAGCTCCGCGCCGTGCCCGCGCGTTCATTCACCGAAGCGGATCGCCAAGTCGCTGCCGCGGTCGGCGAGCGCAAGCGTGCAGAAAAACGCTTCGCCTTCGATCTTGAACCGCCGATAGCGGGACACAGCAAAGACCGGGGGTTTAGCTGTGCCCTATTTGCAACCCTCAGAGAAAAAACGATCAAAAGCCCAAAATTGGAGTCGTGCGCAATCCGAAAAACTGCGAACAATCATATAGGAACCAGAGTTCTCGCGTTCTGAGAACGATCATGAAGCGCATTATCATTCGTACACTAGCGGGTACGGCGGCGCTTTTCATGGCTGCGCCTTTGAGCGTAGCTGGCGCGGCCGACATGGCGCTCAAGGCACCGCCGCCCCCCGCGCCAAGCGACTCATGGACCGGCTTCTATGTCGGCGGCAACGTGGGCTATCGATGGAGCGACCCGCGCACGGATGCCGCAGGGAGCGGCACCGGGCCCGCACCCAACTTCGGACCAGGCTTTCCTACCTTCCCATTCAATTTCGCCTTCGCAGATGCAAAGACGGTTCGCCTAAAGGGCGCAATCGGGGCGGCCAGATCGGCTACGACTATCAATTTGCTCGCAAGTGGGTATTGGGCCTTGAAGCCGATTTCCAGGGCTCGAATCAGCGCGCAAGCAACTCCTTCGTCGACCAAATCTCAACGCCTGTATGCGTTTCTATTGCATTTCCGCCGCCGGCTTGCGTTGGAACGCTGCCGTTCTCCACCACCTCCGCAACCGGATATGAAGCCAAGATCGGATGGTTCGGCACGGTTCGAGGGCGCGCGGGGATTTTGCTGACCGATCAGATTCTGCTCTATGGAACCGGCGGCTTGGCCTACGGCCGGGTCGAGGTGTCGGGCACCAGTTCCACCGCTTCGACCGCAATTTTCGGGATAGGTCCCCCGGTTGCCTTCGCACCCATCAGCACTGCGTTCAACGCAGCGAAGACGAACGTGGGGTACACGGTTGGCGGTGGCGTGGAGGGCAAACTATTTCCATGGCTACCGGCAAATTGGAGTTGGAAGCTGGAATACATCTACCTCGATCTAGGCTCGCTTAACTACAGCGCCCCCGTCGGCGGCATTTTTACGCTCGTCTTCCCGTTGCCGGTCTCTGGTACCATTGCCATGCACACGCATTTCAACGAAAACATCGTGCGTGTGGGCCTGAATTATAAGTTCGGCAATTGACCGGACAGCCCGTAGGATGGGTGGAGCCCTTGCGAAACCCATCATTTTTTCTCGCGAGAAACTGATGGGTTTCGCGGAGCCCGTCATCGGGCCGGCCACTTCGGGCCGGACCCGTTGGCTCTACTCATCCTCCGCGCTACAAGATGCAAGATCGGGGCGCCCGGCATACTCCGCCCACCCTACGCTTGCTCAAAAGCGGTTAGTGCAATCCGCGAAATGCCCCATCTATGGAGCCTGGATATGGACGCCAAACCTTTGCCCGGAGTTTCGCTTAAGGTTCTTCAACAGATGGACGGACCTATGCCGGGTTATGTCACCGTCGTCGTCGAACTTGAAGTTTCGGCGGGAACCGTTGTCGGGCGTCATACTCATCCTGGCATTGAATCGACCTACGTTGTGGAAGGCGAAGCAGAACTCATTATCGACGGACAGCCGCCGCGCCTCGTACACGCAGGTGAAGCATTTCAAATACCTCCGCACACCGTCCATAGCGTCAAGATCGGCAACGAGAACACGAAGGCTTGTTCGACATTGGTTGTCGAAAAGGGTAAGCCCCTGGTCAGTCCGGCGTAGCTTGGTGGGCGCAATCGGCAAGTACAGCAATTGAGAGCAGGTTTAGCGGTCGCAGTCCGTAGGATGGGTTGAGCGCTTGCGAAACCCATCATTTTTTCTCGCGAGAAACTGCAGGCGCCCCGTCTGCATATCCGAGCGATTGAAGTGGGGTCCATATCCCATTCAGAGTCCCACCGGATAGACCTTATTGATTACGCTCGCAACTTGCGCGATTACGCGCGGCGTCTCGCCGTCGAGAAGGCGTTGCAGCAGCGCCGCTATTGCGATGCGTTCGCCTTGTGGCGGACTTGTTCGCGCGGGGCGTGCCGCCGACAGCGCCGCTGCTGCGGAGAAGCGGCCGGCTGCCTGCGCCGCGCGCTCGATGGCGTGCCGCATCCGCTGCAGTGGCGCGCGCGGCAGGACATCCTCGAGTCGACGCCGCGCAATAGCGGCGCGCCGGAGCGCGCAGCGCGGCAATTCATGCCGCGGGATTTGTATGATTAGGCAGAGGCGCCACAATGCTCGCCGTCGCTCGCATGCAAACAAAAAACGGGGACGGGGGAAACGCCCGTCCATGAGCATGATCCGGAAAAGTGGCGAGCGGTTTTCCGAAAGATCATGCTCCACTAAAATCCTGGAGCGCCAACAATGTTGGCGCTCCAGGTGGGTCAGTCCGCCGGCGCAGACTGAAGACGCACGGCGCCGGCGGGGTCGACCTTACGCGTCACTCACGCGTCGCAGAACTTCTCACTTACGCATCGCCGAGCGGCAGCGCCACGAAGTGGGTGGCGTCGCCCTGCTTCACCCGCATCAGCACCTGATGCTTGCCTTGCGCCTTGGCGTCGACCAGCGCCTTGCGCACGTCGCCGACATTGGCGACCGCTTTGCCGCCGACGTCGAGGATGACGGTGCCGGTCTGAAAGCCCTGCTCGGCGGCGGGGCCGTCCGGATCGACCGCGGTGACGACGACGCCCTGGGCGCCGGCGCCGGACACTTCGCTGGCCGGAGCCACCGACAGGCCGAGATGCGGCACGCCGCCGGTCGGCTGGGCGCTATCGGTGTCGGCTTTGGCCTGCTGCTGGTCCGGCATTTCGCCGAGCGTCAGCGAGACCGACTTGGTCTGGCCGCTGCGGATCAGGTCGAGCTTCACCGTCGTGTTTGGCGCCAGCGTGCCGATGGTGCGGGCGAGATCGCGGGCGTCCTTCACCGCCGTGCCGTTGACGGCGGTGATGACGTCGCCGGAGGCGATGCCGGCCTTGGCCGCCGGGCTGCCGTCTTGCGGCTCGGCGACCAGCGCCCCTTCGGCCTTCTTCATGCCGAGCGAGTCTGCGATGGTGGCGGTGACCGGCTGGATCTGCACGCCGAGCCAGCCGCGGGTAACGTGGCCGCTCGATTTGAGCTGCGCCACCACCGTCCTTACCGTATCGGCCGGAATGTCGAAGCCGATGCCGACCGAACCGCCGGACGGCGAGTAGATCGCGGTGTTGACGCCGATGACGTTGCCCTCGACGTCGAATGCCGGTCCGCCGGAATTGCCTTTGTTGATCGGCGCGTCGATCTGCAGGTAATCGTCGTAAGGCCCGGCGCCGATATCACGGCCGCGCGCGGAAACGATGCCCGCGGTGACGGTGCCGCCGAGACCGAACGGATTGCCGACCGCGACCACCCAGTCGCCGACTGCCGGCGCGCGCTCAGAGAACTTCACGAACGGGAAGTCGCTCTTGCCGTCGACCTTGATCAGCGCGAGATCGGTTTTCTGATCGGTGCCGACCACCTTGGCGGTGTAGACCGAGCCATCGTCGGTGGTAACCTGCACCGACTTGGCATGATCGACCACGTGGTTGTTGGTCACCGCATAGCCGTCGGCGGTGATGAAAAAGCCGGAGCCTTCGCCGGTGATGGTCTGATGGCCTTGCGGCGTCTGGCCGCGTTGGCCTTGGCGGCCTTGATGGCCGAATTGATCGCCGAACTGCTGGAAGAATTTTTCCATCGGCGAGCCCGGCACCGCCGGGACGGCGTCCTGGTCGTCGTCGCCCTGTCGCTGCATCATTGCCGGCTCGGCGGAAGCCGGAATTTTCACCCGCACGGAGATGACGGCGGGTTTTACCTTGGCGACGATATCGGCGAAGCCGGACGGATGCTGCAGGGTCGAATCGGCAGCGCTCGCCGCCGACGTCCAGGCCGGCAGGCTGGCCTGATAGAAGCCGGGTCCGCCGACCAGCAAGGCGGCGCCGACGGCGGCGACCGAGCCCAACAGCACGAGGCGCCGGGCCGAGAAGGATTTGCGATTGTTCGGAAGCATCTTGGTTCTCCATCGAGGAAAGCGGCCCAGCCGCCCTTCGCCGCTACACATGGGGGCCGCGGCGTTACGCCAACCTGACGGGCGTATTAATTCTTCGACAGATTAATTCCGTGAAATGAACCGGCTGCGGCCGGCCGCCGGATGAGAGTGGAATGCGCGCTGCGACAATCGTGCCGCAAAGGCTAAAAACCCCATGCTTGACAATATGCGGCGGAATTTGCTCGTGGCGCGGCCATAGCGGAGGAAACGGAATGCGAGGCGGAGCCGCTCGGGGCACGGCGCTTTTTGTCGCAGCGGTCCTTGCCGTCGTGCTGCTCGCCGGCGCGCCTGCCTCGGCGCAGGCGCTGCCCGGCCAGGCGCTCGCCTTCGATCGCAGCAAGGGCAATTGCCTGACCTGCCACGACATCAAGGGCGGCGACGCGCCCGGCAATGTCGGGCCGGCGCTTGCCGACATGAAAACCCGGTTTCCCGACCGCAAGGAACTGACTGCGATCGTGTTCGACGAGACCAAGCGCAATCCGCGGACCGTGATGCCGCCGTTCGGGCGCAATCTGATTTTGACCGACGGAGAAATCGAGGCGATCGTCGATTTTCTCTACACGCGCTGAGTGAGCCGGAGACGGATGTGAAGATTGTTCGCGCCATAACCAGTGTTGCCGTGACGATCGTGATTGCGGCCTTCGTCGTCGCCGGCGCGCGGCCCGCGGCCGCGGCCGACAGCATCGATCCCGATGCCGATTTCAAAGCGTTCCGCGACTATTTCACCAAGCGCTTTCCCAATGTGCCGCTGAACGATTTCGTCAACGGCCCCTATTCGATGGACGCCGAGTTGCGCAAACAATGGGAGGCGATCGACGATTTCCCGCCTTACGATTTCGCCATCGACCGCGGCAAGCAGATGTTCGCAACCCCGTTCAAGAACGGCAAGAGCTATGGCGATTGCTTTGCCGACAAGGGCATCGGCATCCGCCAGAACTATCCGTATTTCGACTTGCAGAGCGGCGAGGTGATCACGCTCGAGCTGGTGCTCAACCGTTGTCGCGAAACCAACGGCGAGGAGCCCTATTCCTATGTCAAGGACGAGATGGCGTCGCTGACCGCCTACATGGCCTTCACCTCGCGCGGCAAACCGTTCGACATCAAGATCCCGAATGATCCACGCGCGCTTAAGGCCTACCAGAAGGGCGAGGAATATTTTTATACGCGGCGCGGCCAGCTCAATTTCTCCTGCGCCTCCTGCCACGTGCAAAATCCCGGCAATCACATCCGCACCGAAGTGCTGGCGCCGGCGCTCGGCATCGTCGCGGCGATGCCGATCTATCGCTCGGAATGGAACGGCATGGGCACGATGAGCCGGCGCCTCGTCACCTGCAACAGCCAGGTCCGCGGCGTGCCGCTCAAGCCGCAGGACGAGCTTTATCGCGACGTCGAATATTACCTGTCCTATATGAGCAACGGCCTGCCGGTCTCCGGGCCGGGCGCGCGGCCGTGAGGAAACGTCCCATGCGCATGTACTTGTTTGCGGCAGTGATGTGTTTGGTGACGGGAGCGGCGCAAGCGGCGAGCACCGAGGCCGATTTCAAGACCGCGCTCGCCGCAGCCGTTGCCGCCGAACAGGACGCGGGCGCGCTGAAGAACCAATGGATTCCGACCGAGCAGGCTTTGGCCGCGGCCAAGAAAGCCGCGGCGGCCGGCGACTTCGATACGGCCATCGCCCAGGCCAAACAGGCCGAAGCCTTGGCCAAAGCGTCGATCGCGCAGGCCAAGGAGCAACAGACCGCATGGAAGGCGGGCGTTATTCGTTAGCTGTCATTCCGGGGCGCCGCGTAGCGGCGAACCCGGAATCCATATCCACCGTCGTACAAATAGTGTCTCGGCCGAATGGAACGTCTTATCCTGTGATTATGGATTCCGGGTTCGCGGACGGAGCCTGTCATCGGGCCGGCCACTTCGGGCCGGACCCGTTGGTCCGCGCCCCGGAATGACGAGTTAGGAGTTTTCACTTGGACCGTCGGAATTTCCTGCGTTGGCTTTCTGTCGCCGCCGCATCGGGCATCACGCCGCGCGCGGCGCTGGCGGCCGACGACGACCTTTACGACGTCGGCCGCTTCGGCAATGTCCGCATCCTGCATCTGACCGACAGCCACGCCCAGCTGCAACCGGTCTATTTCCGCGAGCCGAGCGTCAATCTCGGCGTCGGCGATATGCGGGGAAAACCGCCGCACATCGTCGGCGGCGCGTTCCTGGAATATTTCAACGTCGTACCCGGCGGCCGGGCCGCCCACGCCTTCACCTTCCTCGATTACCAGGACGCCGCGCATCGCTACGGCCGCATGGGCGGCTTTGCGCACCTCAAAACCCTGATCGACCGGCTGCGCACCGACGCCGGGCCGGGCAACGCGCTCCTCCTCGACGGCGGCGACATCTGGCAGGGCACCGGCCTCGCCGATGCATCGCAAGGCGCCGACATGGTCGAGGCCGCCAATCTGCTCGGCGTCGATGCCATGACCGGGCATTGGGAATTCACTTATGGCGAAGCTGCGTTGCGCAAAAACCTCACCGGCTTCAAAGGCGAGTTTCTGGCGCAGAATGTTTTTTTGACCGAGGACGCGGCCTTCAGCGACAAGCCGGCGTTCGATCCGGCGTCGGGCCGCGTCTTCAAGCCGGCGATGGTGAAAGCGATCGGCGGCATGCGCATCGCCGTCATCGGCCAGGCTTTTCCCTATGTGCCGATCGCGCATCCGAAACGCTTTACGCCCGACTGGACGTTCGGCATCCACGAGCAGGAGCTGCAAAAGCTGGTCGACGATTTACGCAACGCCCAGCGCTCCGATGTCGTGGTGCTCTTGTCGCACAGCGGCATGGACGTCGACCTGAAATTCGCCAGCCGCTGCACTGGCATCGACATCATTCTCGGCGGCCATACCCATGACGCCGTGCCGCGGCCGGTCGTCGTCGCCAATCCGTCCGGCAAGACTTTTGTCACCAATGCCGGCTCGAACGGCAAATTCCTCGGCGTGCTCGATCTCGATGTCGGCAAGGGCGCGCTGAAAAACGTGCGCTACACGCTGCTGCCGGTGTTCGCCGACCTGATCAAGCCGGACGCCGCCATGGCGGCGCTGATCGAGCGGTCGCGCGCGCCGCACGCAGCGCAGTTTTCCGAAAGACTCGCGACCTGCGATCAACTGCTCTACCGGCGCGGCAATTTCATCGGGCCGACGGATCAAGTGATCTGCGACGCGCTGCGGCAGGAGCTCGACGTGCAGGTCGCTCTGTCGCCGGGATTTCGCTGGGGCACGACGATGCTGGCGAACCAATCGATCACGCGCGAGGACGTATTGGCGGAGACGGCGATCAGCTATCCCGAAAGCTACGTGCAGGACATGACCGGCAGCGCGCTCAAGGCGATCATGGAAGACGTCGCCGACAACCTGTTCAATCCCGATCCCTACCTGCAGCAGGGCGGCGACATGGTGCGGGTCGGCGGCATGGATTACGCCTGCGCGCCGAACGAAACCGCCGGCAACCGCATCTCCGACATGGTGCTCGACGACGGCACGCCGGTCGAGGCCGGCAAGACCTACCGCGTCGCCGGCTGGGCCTCGGTCAATCCGCAAAACGGCGCGCCGGTCTCGGCCGTCGTCGAAAAGTATCTCGGCGCCAACAAGACGCTGACGATCAAGCGCGCCAACCACGTGACGCTCAAGGGCGTGGCCAACAATCCCGGCATCATCGGCGGAGGCTGAATGGAGCTACGACGTTGCCTGCAACGCACCACCCACCAGCGCGGCATAAAACCATTCCGTCACGCTCTTCGGCTTCGCCAAGCCGAGGCGATCGAGGCAATCCGTATTCTCGGCGCCTGCACCGAGCCCGCGCACGAGCAAGGTCGCAATTTGCGTGGGCGACGCGGACTTCAAAACCTGCAAAGCAGGGATCAGCCGCTGCTCTATTTCGGTGAAATCGGTGCCGAACGGAAACAGCGGCAACAGGCCGGCGTCGGCTGCGGGCTTGAGCGCGCGCGCGATCGCGTCCGGCGTGTTGTCGCGCGCCGACTTCGGCAGCACGAATTCGCGTTCGATCTTGCCAGCGTCCTTGGCTTGGCGCAGCAGTTCGTCCTGAAAGCGCGAATCGGTGATCGCCAGCATGGCGGCGATCACCTCGCGGTCGCTTTTGCCGCGGATGTCGGCGATGCCGTATTCGGTGATGATCATGTCGCGCAGGTGGCGCGGGATGGTGGTGTGGCCGTAGCGCCAGAGGATATTGGAGCGGTCCCTGCCCTTTGTGCCGCGCGTCGCGCGCAGCATGATGGCCGAGCGCGCGTCTGCCAAGGCAAAACTCTGGGCGATGAAATTGTACTGCCCGCCGACACCGCTGACGATGCGGCCGTCGTCGAGGCCGTCGGAGATCACGTCGCCGAGCGCAGTCGCCATCATGGCGTCGTTGAGGAAGCGCGCGTTTTTTCGCGCGCGCCGTTTTTTGTCCTCGTCGTGGTAGAGCTCGTTGACGTAGCCGATCGCGGTCATGCCGAATTTTTGCACGACCTCGCGCGGCATCTCGCGCAGAGCATTGTAAAAGCCGCGCGAGCCGAGGAAGAAGCCGGCGTGCAGCACGATGCCGTCGACTTCACGCTTGAGGATTCCGGCGCGGTAAAGATCGAGCATGCCTTCGACGAACAATTCGCTGCAGCCGTAGAGGCCTGCGTCGAATTTCTCAGCGTGCACCGCGGCTTCGCGGGCCGGGTCGTAGCCGAGCCGCGACAGCAGCGTGCGGAAGGCGTCGTTGTTGCGCTGGCGCAGCACCAAAGCCTGCGCCACCGCTTCGCCCAGCGAACCGATGCCGATCTGCAGCGTACCGCCGTCCGGCACGATGCTTGCCGCGAGCAAGCCGGCGGCATAGTCGGCGAGCGACACCGGCTCCCGCGGCGCCGCGAACAGCGGAAAATCCGCGCCGTCGAGCATGAGATCGAACTCGCTTTCGCCGATCGCCGCATCGCCGGGCATGAACGGCAATTCGGAATTGGTCTGGCCGGCCAACAGGAAATCGGCGCCGCCGTCGCGGCGCTGCGCCAACAGATCGAGCGTCAGATCGGGATTGCAGCTCAGGCTATACGCGTTCGGCGCTTCGTCGCCGCGATGCGCCACCAGCTGCGCCACCACGTTGACACCGCGGTCGAGCACATAGCGCAGCGCATGCGTATAGTTCGCGCAGATGTAATGCTGCTGCGCATAGGGCGAGTCGAGCCACTGGCCCGCTTCGAAGAAAAACTCGTTGACCACGATATTCGGCGGCACCTGCTTGTCGTGGATCGCGGTGGCGTAATCGAGCGGCGGATAGCCGGCGAACAGCCGTTGCGCGATCGGACCGAGAAACCGCCGTTCCAGCTCGCTCTTGGCGCGCGGCGTCTCCAAGGTCAGCGCGGTGAAGATGGTGAGATTGATCGACCGGTCGGCGGCCGCCTTGGCGTAGAGCGCATTGGCGATGTGATTGGCCTTGCCGAGGCCGAGCGGCAGAGCGAGCACGATGGTCCTGCCGACTCTCTCGACAATGGCGTCGGCCAGTCGCGCCGGATCGGAAAAGCGCGCCGGCCCCGCGCCGGTATGGATCATTGCAAAGAGTCCCAGCCCGGATCGGGCTGGAAGCGCGGCCCGTATTTTTGTGCGAGGCTTTTGAGCGTGTCGCGCACGTTCGCAACGCCGCGCGAGCGCGCGTAATGCATCGGCCCGCCGCGGAACGGCGCAAAGCCGGTGGCGAAAATCATCGCGCCGTCGACGATCTCTTCATCGGCGACAATGCCTTCGCGCAGGCAGGTGACGCAGACGTCGAGCATCGGCAGGATCAGGCGGTCGATCATGTCCGGCGGCGGCGCGACGGCGTCGTCCTTGGCTTTGACCGCATGGCCGTTCTGCCAGGTA
>Ga0209517_10002331_pt1 | contig 26960 bp, 23 predicted proteins | sample PeaSoiMetSII2010_FD_187695 | JGI IMG/M metagenome (GOLD analysis project Ga0209517, IMG submission 187695) | Peat soil microbial communities from Weissenstadt, Germany - SII-2010 (SPAdes) (version 2) | ecosystem: Environmental > Terrestrial > Soil > Wetlands > Peat | place: Germany...
GAGGACGCAGCCTTGGCTTCCCGCTGGAAACGGCTGAGGGCTTGTGCATCGTTGGCGAGTTCGTCGGGAAGGAACTTCAGGGCGACGTGACGACCGAGCTTGAGGTCTTCCGCCTCGCACACAACACCCATTCCGCCGCCGCCGATCCTGCTGAGGATGCGGTAGTGCGAGATGGTTTGGCCGACCACTGGGGCGAATCTTACGTCTGTGAAACGGGCAAGTCAATGAATGCAATGGAGTTGGCTGGACCTCAAGAGGATAGTTGTCGCAAAACGATTTCGCTCATTGACCCCATAGCCGCCTCAGGATGGCCGGGGCGAGCGTTCTCTCCGGGAATATTGGATGTGGCCAGCGCCTGGTGGGTGGCTTCTACCAGCGCATGCATGTGGTCATCATGAGACTGAGTGGAATAATCGGGATCATCCCTCCTCTGGTGCAGCGGGTACTCAGAGAGAGCGGAACCCAGTAGGCCACGACTGCTGTCAACAATGGAAACACCAACGCTTAAAGTGCCGAAGTCCACCCCTGCTACGATGGTCGTGAACGTTTCTCGATCCTGGTAGCCGATTTGCGTTGCCGGATACCCTAATCTGAGGGGCCACCAGATGTTGCCAAGAAGACACGAAAAGCTAGCTACGCTTGATTGCTGATTTCAACCGTCGCGTTCTCCTTCTGCACGTCATGCATGGGAACTGGAGCGGCTGTGGAGTCTCTCACCCTTAGTTCAGCCTTCAGTCTTAGCGTTGTTTCTTGGATTCCGCCAGCCTGACCATCGTTCTCCGCCGGCGCCTGCAATATGCGCAATAACATCTGCATTGCCTGCCTGCCCATTTCATATGTGGGTTGCGCGATTGTGGTTAAGCGGGGAGTGAAGTAGGCGGACCATTCAAAATCATCGAAACCGAGAACGCTCAGCGCTTGCGGGCAATTCACGTGAAGCTCACCCAGTGCCCGCATGAGCCCCAAGGTCATCTTGTTGTTACAGGAAAAAATCGCAGTCGGCGGCACGGGAAGCCGCAGAAGCTCCAGCCCGCAGCGATATCCACTGTCCAGTTGAAAGTTTCCCTGCTGAAGATACTTGTCGGGAAGGGCAAGATGCTCCTCCTGCAGTGCTTTCCGAAATCCCTCAAAACGATCCAAACCATTCGAAAGATTCAATTGTCCGGTGATGATGGCGATCTGGCGATGGCCAAGTTCAATCAAATGACGTGTGCCTTCATAAGCCGCGCTGAAGTTGTCTGTGATTACCGCGGCTCCGGTGAATCCCAGTGGAACGCGATCAATCAGAACAATCGGAAAGCGCTTATGAATGCGTGACTCCTGAGCGGAGGAAGAACTTGTCTGCGCCAGCAAGACGCCGTCTACGCGCCGAGCAAAGAGAGTGCTCAGGTAATGCTGTTCCAGAGCCCGGTCTTCGTTTGAATCACAGAGGATGACCGAGTATCCATTCCTCTGCGCCTCCTTTTCCACCCCACGGATGACGTCAGTGAAAAAGGGATTCGTGACGTCCGCAATCACCATCCCGATCGTTAAGGTACGGCGGACTCGCAAGCTACGAGCCACCTGATCCGGATGGTAGTCCAACGCGTCCATGGCTTTTTTCACGCGTTCTACCAGTGCAGGTTTCACCGTGGGCTTGTTGTTGAGAACGCCGGACACCGTAGCCACCGAAACTCCCGCGAGCCGAGCAATGTCACGGATGGTATACAAGCTTCAACCTCCTAATCAAACTTCGCCCTTGAACCGTCGCAAGAGCTTCAAGCGCGGCGAACATCAAGGCACAGGATACCAGATGAATTATTGAGGATAAATCGATTCTATTTTCTGAGCGCCGTTGGGTGCATTCGACCCAACCTTCAAATTTGTAATCGATTCTTAAATCGCGTAATTGGTTCAGAGGCTTCTTGCTCTTGCTCAATCAAAGCAGGGCATTCCCGCACCCAGAATTCAGAACACGACTATTTCATCGATTATATTTATCTTGACAAACGCTCCCCCATTGCGGTATTCGTTCTGCCAAACGGTGGGTTCCAGAGGATAACGCAAATGACCGATTTCAAATCCCGCCGAGACTTCGTCAAGGTTCTGGCTGCTTCTTCCCTTGCGCCACTAGCCTCCAAGATGGCACTAGGAACCGGGAAGGGCGAGACCAGCAATTTGCCGACGACCGACCTCGGTGCTCGATCGCGGTTGCAACCTTTTAACTACGAGGGCGTTCGGCTATCGACGGGAATGCTGGACTCACAATTTCGCGCGACTCGGGCTTATTATTTCGCGATTCCGAACGATGACATTCTAAAGGGTTTTCGCCAAAGAGCCGGACTGCGGGCGCCAGGGAATGACCTGGGCGGATGGTACAGCGGAGATCCTACAGTTACCCGCTGGTGGAGCAAGGGGGACACGTTCAACGTGTTCGGGCAATGGCTCAGCGGGATGGCTCGCTTATCTAAGGCTGGGAACGATGAGGAACTCAGTGAGAAAGCCGTTCATCTTATGATCGAATGGGGCAAGACGATCGAAGACGACGGATTTTTCTTTTACTCGCGCAGGCCAAATGCGCCGCACTACACTTACGACAAGACAGTATGCGGATTGATTGATTTGTACGAATACTGCGGCCGAACCGATGCCCTTCCGTTGCTGGAAAAGATTACGGATTGGGCTATTCCCAGCCTTGACAGGATACGCAAGCTGAACTTGTCTGATCCCACTGAGTGGTACACGCTCAGCGAGAACCTCTATCGAGCGTATCGATTGACCGGCAATACCAAGTACAAGAACTTTGGTGATGTCTGGCAGTATCCGGCCTATTGGAAGTTCTTTACAGGCGGGACGGAGGTCGCCCCATATCACTATCATGCGTACAGCCATGTGAACACTCTCAGCAGTGCGGCCATGGCTTATGAGGTGACGGGAGAAGAACATTACTTAAAGACGATCGTCAACGCCTATGATTGGCTAGAGCGTACGCAGCTCTACGCAACCGGGGGTTATGGCCCAGAGGAAGAAATGATGCCGCCCGACGGATCGCTCTCGAACTCCCTGGAAACAACGTTCAGGAGCTTCGAGACCCCCTGTGGATCTTGGGCCGGCTTTAAGCTGTCTCGCTACCTAATGCAATTTACCGGCGAAGCCCGCTATGGCGACTGGATCGAGAAGCTGGTTTACAACGGAATTGGGGCCGCCCTGCCCATGGCTGCTCAGGGTCAAACATTCTACTACTCCGACTATCGCCTGGGTGGCGGCCGGAAGATCTACCATATAGATGGAACTTGGCCGTGCTGCTCTGGCACTTACCCGCAAGTAGTCGCGGACTATCACAACGTTATCTATTTCAAGGATCAGGACGGATTGTACATAAATCTGTTTGTCCCTTCGGCCGTTACCTGGCATTACAAGCAAAATGAGATTGCCGTCGAACAGGAGACTACCTATCCGGAATCGGACATCACGGTTCTGACCGTCAACCCCCGGGATCCAGCCACTTTCAATCTAAAGTTTCGGGTTCCAGGCTGGGCCGAGGGAGCGACTGTAAAGGTGAATGGTGTATTGCAGACCGTCGCTACGCGCCCGGGAACTTGGGCCGAGATTCGGCGAACCTGGAAAGCTGGAGACCGCGTTGCCATCCAAATTGGGATGCGCCTCAAGACTGTTCCTGTTGATGCACGGCACCCTCAGCGCGTTGCGCTGGTTTACGGACCGGTTGTTCTTGTGCAGAAATTGGAATCAGTTTTGCCGGCATCGACAGGTGAGATCTTGGCGAGAATGCCGCGCGGCAACGGCCTAACGTTTTCGGCTCCCGGGCAGCCCGTTGGCGATTTTGTGCCCTTCTACAAAGTGGGGGCCGGCGTGCCGTACAACATGTATTTCGATTTGCTGGGTTAGGGTTTATGGGTAACGTATTGTTCTTCTTCTGACTGATCGGCGAAGCATCCATCAAGTAGAAAAGCGTCGGCGCATGCAACCCTACTGCAAGCTCTTGCCGGTCAGTGAGTCGTACCCGAAATAAGTCACTCAACTTGGTTGCAGTCTCTCAAACGGGGACTGCTAAATTAGACGGCGTTTGAAGAAACGATTGAAGAAGCTAATCAATCACGTCGATCGAGTCGCAGTTGACGCGGTTGAGGGTCTTGCCTTGGCTTTTCCCCACCTTCTCCGCCAGATCAAAGGGATTTCGGCGGTTGTAAGAAGAGATGCCCCCGTCGCAGGGAAGGTCGCCGTGATAGTGGGAGGTGGAAGTGGCCATGAGCCGATGTTCTTAGGATATGTCGGACCTGGTCTGGCATCGGGAGGTGTAGCGGGTAACGTGTTTGCTTCCCCACCCCCGCGGCCGATCGTGCTCACGGCCAAAGCCGCTCACGGGAATTCCGGCGTTCTTTTTCTCTACGGCAACTATGCCGGGGACGTTCTTAATTTTGATGCTGCTGCGGAGATGCTAGAGGACGAAGACATTCGTGTGATGTCAGTTCGTGTCACCGACGATGTCGCTTCCGCGCCGGTCGAGGAGAAGCACCGACGTCGCGGTGTGGCTGGAGACCTGTTCGTCTTCAAAGTTGCCGGTGCTCGTGCGGAAGAATGTGGCACATTGACTGAGGTTGCCGCTGTTGCGCAGAAAGCTAACGATCACACTCGCAGCATGGGTGTCGCACTTACTTCTTGCACTATTCCGGCTTCAGGTAAGGCCATTTTCGACTTACCAGAAGACGAGATCGAGATGGGTTTGGGACTACATGGGGAACCGGGCCAAACCCGGACCAAGTTATTGCCCGCGGATCAGATTGCAAGCCAGCTAGTGTCGCGAATCGTTGCTGATTTATCACCCAGGCATGGTGATGAAGTTGCGGTTCTTCTCAACGGGCTGGGAGCCACTCCAGTTTGTGAACTCTTCATAATGTTTCGCGAAGTGAAGGAGTGCCTCGATGGCTTGGGACTGTCCATTTGCCGATCCTACGTGGGTAACTATGCGACGTCTCTGGACATGGCGGGGTGCTCTGTTTCGATCATGAAGCTGGATTCTGAGTTGAAGCGGTTACTTCTTGCACCGGCAAATTCGCCGGCCTTTGTACAGATTTAGAGAATGATCGGTCAAGGCATTAGCGCTGCGCAATTTAGAGCCATGCTCGGGCATGTAGCGCATCGGATCGAAGAATCTGAGTCCCGACTAAATGCCCTTGATGCCGCAATTGGAGATGGTGATCATGGCATAACAATGCGTTTGGGTTTCGCAGCAATCGAGCAGCACCTGTCGACGCTATCCGAAGACGCTTCAATTACCGAGATTCTGCAGGAATCGGGGGCCGTCTTCATGGACGCAACTGGTGGAGCGATCGGAGTGATCCTTGGAAGGATGTTGATGGCCGGCGGAAAAGGACTCGACCATGTCGAAGCGTTTGGAACCGCCGAACTGAAATCACTTCTTGTCGCGATGGAGTCTGGTGGGATGAAGGCGGGAAAGGCTCAACTTGGAGATAAAACAATCCTCGATGCACTCCATGGAGCGATTGAGGCTTTCAGTCGTTTTCCGAAGACGGATTGCTTGACGCGTGCGTTTGAGAGGGCTGCTGAAGCTGCCGAGGTCGCCGCAGAAAGGACCGCTTCCATGCCTTCTCGCGTGGGGAGGGCCAGCAGACTGGGAGACAGGTCGTTAGGACATCCTGATCCCGGTGCGGTTTCCTTCGCCATTATTCTGCGTGCGATGAGCGAGTGGATGCAGCAAACAAGCTAGTAGTTGAGCCAAACAGCTGAATTTGTGCCCGGAGTAATAGGAAACTGCTTGTAACTAAGGACCGCACAATGTTTCTTCCCGGCTCGTACGTGGTTGCCCTAAGTCTCATGCTGGCTGGAATGTTCTTTTGGGGCGCATGGCCGAATACGTACAAGCTCACTCGTAACTGGCGGTTCGAACTGTTCTACTGGGATTACGTTTTCGGGATTTTCCTCACCTCTATCATTGTTGGTCTGACCCTGGGAACTTGTTTTGGTGCTCAGACTTTCTTGAGAAACATCCTCACTGCTGATCGTAACGCCTTGCTGTATGCAACCGCCGCAGGTGCTTTATGGAACATCGGTAACATTCTTTTGGTCACCGGAGTCGCCCTCGTGGGGCTGGCAGTCGCATTTCCGCTTTCTATCGGGCTCGCTTTGGTAGTCGGTGTCGTCGGCAGCTATCTTGTGATGCCCAAGGGCGATCCGGTGCTCTTATTCTCGGGAGTAGCGATGGTGTTCGCTGCGGTCATCTTCAATTCTCTCGCGTATAGCACAAGATCGTCCGCAACAAAAACAGTTTCCAAGAATGGCTTGGTTGCCTGTGTTCTTGCCGGGGTTTTATTTAGCGGTTTTGGACCGTTGGTAGGCAAGGCACTCTCCGCTTCAAATCCGCTCGGGCCTTATGGGGTAGCTTTCTTTTTCACGTTCGGTGCGTTGCTCACCACCCTGCCGGTAATGACCTACTTCATGCGGCATCCAGTCGAAGGCGCCCCCCTCTGCTGGAAGGACTACCGCCAGGGATCGAGCAAAGAGCACATAGCAGGTCTCCTGGGCGGCTTCTTCTGGGGATTGGGGACCACATTCACTTTCGTGCCGGCTGGTATGGTCGGCATCGCGTTGGCGTATGCAATCGGCCAAGCAAATCCACTGATAGCGGCGCTCTTCGGAGTTTTCGTATGGCGCGAATTTCAGGGAGCATCGCGGAGGGCACATGTCCTGCTTGGATTCATGTTCGTTCTGTACTTAGGGGGATTACTAACGTTAGCTTCTAGCTTCCGGTCCCAGTAGACCAGGGCTTTCCATGGAGGATTTGATGAACGCTCCAGCCAAGAACGTTTTCGGCTTACTGGTTGGTAATCGCAGCTTTTTCCCCGACCAGCTCGTGAGCGACGGTCGAAAGCAAATGATTGCAGTGCTCGAGAGTCAGGGCTACAAGGTTATCCGTCTTACAGAACAAGAAACTAAGTGTGGTGCAGTCGAAACGTACTCCGACGCAAAGAACTGTGCCAGTTTATTCCGTGAGAATTGTCACTTGATCGATGGAATTATCGTAACGCTTCCTAATTTTGGAGATGAGCAAGGCGTAGCCGATGCCATCCGTCTTTCTGGCTTGAACGTTCCTATTCTATTGCACGCTTTTCCGGACGACACGGCGCAAATGGGTTGGGGACGCAGGCGAGATGGGTTCTGCGGAAAAATGTCAGCATGCAACAACCTTTACCAATACGGTATCCCCTTCTCTTTAACCACTCTGCACACGGTGAGCCCCGACTTAGAGTCATTCAAGTTAGACCTAAGCCGGTTCGCGGGGACCTGCCGGGTCGTGAACGGACTCAAGAATCTTCGCTTCGGTGCAGTCGGGGCTAGGCCGGCCGCGTTTAAGACAGTCCGTTACAGCGAAAAACTTCTTGAAAGAAACGGGATTTCTGTTGAGACGCTGGACCTCTCTGACGTTCTGGGGCGCATTGGTCGTTTGAAAGACGAGGATGACGCAGTGCGTCAGAAAGTTGTTGAGATCTCGAGATATGCGCCCACTGAGAATGTTCCCGCATGTCCCCTGCTGAAGATGGCGAAACTGGGAGTCGTTCTTGACGCGTGGGTGGAAGCGAGCGCCTTGAAAGGCATTGCGGTCCAATGCTGGACGTCGCTGGAGGAAAATTTCGGCGTCGTGCCGTGCACTATCATGAGCATGATGACGGAAACGCTCTGCCCGGCCGCATGTGAAGTAGACGTCAACGGCCTGCTCGCAATGTACATACTGCAACTGGCTGCTGGTACGCCTCCCGCCATCGTCGACTGGAACAACAATTACGGCGGAGATCCGGATAAGGCAGTTATCTTCCACTGCTCGAATCTGCCGAAGTCAATGTTCCACCAAATTCGTATCGATACCCATGACATTTTTGCTGAAAGCGTAGGCAGAGAAAATACCTACGGAACTATCAACGGGACTCTCCTCGCGGGACCTCTTACTTACCTGCGCCTTAGTACGGATGAGTTCATGGGTAAATTGCGAGCTTATCTCGGAGAAGGAGAATTCACGTCCGACCCGATCCAGACGTTCGGAGGAGCGGGGGTTGTGCATATCAACGGTTTGCAAAAACTATTGCGATTTGCGTGTAAGAACGGCTTCGAGCACCACGTCGCCGTGAGCCACGCCTCGGTGTCCGAGTCTATACAAGAGGCTCTTACTACCTATCTGAAGTGGGACGTGTGGTGTCCGGCGAACCAATCATGAATTGTGGCAAACTGTTTGATTTGTCCAAGCTTCGCATCCTCGCCGTCCAAGTTCGCGTGTATCAGAAACACGACCTGAGGTAAAGAATGAAAATTGCGGTTGATTGCGATGACGCTGGACTGGAGATGAAGCCGGTAATTGTAAAGCATCTGCTCTCGATGGGGGTCGAAGTACAAGATCTCAACTTGCTTGGATCAAGCAACGTGGATTACCCAGATATCGGCTTCAATCTGGCTACTCGGATCGCTACGCATGAGTTCGATCGTGGAGTGCTGATCTGTGGTACCGGTCTCGGTATGGCTATTGTAGCTAACAAGGTTGAAGGCGTTTATGCCGGCGTCTGTCACGATGTCTATTCTGCTGAACGATTACGGAAGAGTAATGATGCTCAGATCATCACATTTGGTGCTCGAGTCATTGGTATTGAGCTGGCGAAGTCCATTTTGACCGCCTGGCTACGATCTGAATTCGAACCGGAACGTTCGGCAACAAAAGTTGGACGACTGAAGGAACTGGAGCACCAGGCGCGAATGGTTACGGCGGTGAAAAAGAATCATGAGTAGGCGCTTCCTATTCGGGACAAACTGGAAAATGAACAAGACCGCGCACGAGGCTGGGGAATATGTCGTGCGATTTCGAAAGCTTCTTCAGGGGATCGACAGAATAGAGGTAGCAGATTTGTTCTTGATACCTCCGTTTACGGCGATTGATCGTGTGCGCAAGGAGAGCATGGGCAAATTCTTGGTCGGTGCTCAGAATATGCATTGGGCTGAGTGGGGGCCTTATACGGGGGAGATTTCCGCGCCCATGCTGCGTGAACTTGGTGTCGACTTGGTGCAATTGGGGCATGCGGAACGGCGGCAATTCTTCAACGAGAGTGATCAATGCATCAATCGGAAAGTTCACTGTGCGTTGCATTTCGGGTTGCGTCCGCTGGTTTGCGTGGGAGAAGACTCGGAAGACAGAAAATCTCACGTACAGCGTGAGACGGTTGCCCGGCAATTGCGAATCGCTTTGAACGGAGTACCGAAGGATGCCATGCGGCAACTGATTGTCGCGTATGAGCCGTTCTGGGCGATCGGCGATTCGGGAATCACGGCTGAACCGGAATATGTGCGAGAGATGACACAGCTCTGCCGAGCTGTCTTGGCCGAGATGTATGGGAGCGAAGCGGAGCAAAAGGTCGCAATTATCTATGGGGGAAGTGTTAATAGCAGTACTGCCCCACAGTTCCTGGTTGAAGGCCAATCCGACGGTGTGTTCGTAGGAAGAGCAGCTTTGGATCCAGAAACGTTTGCAGAAATTATAAATATTTGCTTAAAGAGGGTTGCCTGAGTTCGTTGGGCCCCCGTTGACATGGTAGACAAATTGCCAGCCGCCCCGGCTTTGTTCAGGCGGAGAGCTTCCGGGATCGAGGCTTTCGGCTTATCGATGGCATGTTCCCGATCCAATCCCGTTGATTGCGGAGTTCCGAATTGTCTCGCTGCCGGGATGAATTTAGAACCTCGGCGTTCGTCAGAGGAACACTTGCCAATTCGAGTGCCGAAGAACGTGACTTGTCCCCAGTCTGGTGATCTCCTTTACGTGATCCCGCGACATATTTGCCCGACCGTAAACAACTTTGATTGGGCGCTGATTGTTGCTGAAGAAAAGATCTTGGCGGTGGAAAGGGTGGATGCACGAGGACGCGAAGGGCCGTTGCTTCGGCAATAACAGGAAACGACAATCGATTGCCATACAACTTCAGAAGTTTCCTCACGAGTCCAAGGGGTGAGAATGCTCATGATTACGAATCGTCGGCTATCCTTCTTTATCACGCTCATCGCATTGCTGTGCGTCGCTAAGATGAGTCACGCACAGCAGACCAGTTACGACTTCGTAATCACCGGAGCTCGTATCGTTGATGGCACGGGTGCTTCCTGGTTTGTCGGGGATATCGGAATCGTAGGCGACCGCATCGCAGCCATCGGCGATCTGCACAATGCCGCGGCCAAAAAGCGGGTGGAAGCCGCCGGCCTTGTGGCGTCCCCGGGATTTATCGATATTCAGGGCCAATCGGAATTCAATGTGCTGGTCGACAATCGTGCTGCCAGCAAGATAACGCAGGGCGTAACGACCGAAATTACGGGGGAAGGCACATCCATCGCACCGATCAATGATCGGTTACTTGAGGATCTGCAACCGGGCGCAGAAAAATACGGTGTGACTGTGGATTGGCGCTCGCTCGACGAATACTTCCGCCATTTTGAACGCGCCCGGCCAGCCATCAATCTGGGCACATTTGTGGGCGCCGGTGGTTTACGCGAATACGTGGTTGGAAAAGACAACCGGCTAGCCACGCCCACCGAGCTTGAACAGATGCGCCAACTGGTGGCCCAAGCCATGGAACAGGGCGCCTTCGGACTGAGTTCCGCCTTGCAATATGTTCCCGACGTCTATGCGTCCACCGACGAAATTGTCGAGTTGGCCAAAGTTGCTCGAAAGTACGGTGGGGTTTACTTCACCCATCAGCGCTCGGAGGGAGACAGCATTTTCGAGTCTCTCGATGAAGTCTTCGCCATTGCGCAGCGCGCCGGTATTCCTGCCACGATCTGGCACCTGAAGACTGCCTATCCCGAGAACTGGGGGAAAATGCCGGAAGTACTCCGCAGAATCGAAGCTGCCCGCGCGCGCGGCCTCGACGTCGGCGCCAGTGTTTATCCTTACGCCCGCGCTTCGAATGGTCTGTTCGCATGTTTTCCCAGCTGGATTTCCGAAGGTGGTACGAAGAAGATGGCAGAGCGGCTGAAGGACCCTGCCCAGCGGGCCCGCGCTAAGAAGGAGATGGACGATCCCAACGCCCCCTGGCAAAACCAGTGGCTGGGCTCCGGTGGGGCCAAGGGCGTGCTATTGATCCAAGTGTTGAATCCCGAACTGCGCCAGTATGAAGGCATGAATTTCGAAGAAATCGGCCGCCAGATGGGCAAGGATCCGAAAGATGCTGCGATGAATTTCGCCCTCGCAGATCACGGGGCAAGTCCTTATTCCCTGGGCGCAAGTGGAGTGGTCATTTCCATTATGGATGAAGCTGACGTGCGCGCAGCCAATTCGAATCCGCTGGTCACTTACGGATCAGATTCCCCCGCGCAAGCTGAAGATGGACCTCTCAGCCTGACAAAGGCGCATCCGAGAGCGTTTGGCACATTTCCTCGTATCTTGGCCGAATACGTGCGCGAAGAGCACACGATCCGTCTGGAAGAAGCAGTACGCAAAATGACGTCGCTGGCCGCAAGCCGGGTGGGAATTATGGATCGCGGGATTCTGCGGCCAGGAATGATGGCCGATATTACTCTTTTCGATCCTGCGACCATCCAGGATGTTGCCACCTACAATAACCCTCTTCGTTACTCTATTGGCGTGAAATACGTTTTCGTAAATGGTCGGCCGGTTGTGCTCGACGGCAAAATCACCGATGAGCGGCCGGGTCGCGCATTGCGCGGTCCGGGCTATAAGCCGGCCCAGTGACAAGAGCCGAACTGCTGGACAGGTACACGGCTGTTCACGCAACACGATAGCTTTCGATTCCTGAAATCATGAACAGTTTGGCTGGCGCACGTCCGTCACAGTGGAAGTCCAGAGTTATTGGCGTCCTCCTGCTCGCGTCGGCACTCGGCGTGAGCCCGTGTAGCGTGTTCGCGCAGGACGTTGCTCCCGACCTCTTTTCGGGATTGCGCTGGCGGTTGATCGGACCGTTTCGCGGAGGACGCGCGGTTGCCGTCTCCGGTGTCCCCGGCGATAGCAAAACCTTCTACTTCGGAGCAGTCGATGGCGGCATTTGGAAAACCACGGATGCGGGCACGGTCTGGGTGCCGCTCTTTGATGACCAACCGGTCGCTTCCATTGGGGCAATTGAAGTCGCGCCTTCCGATGCCAACATCATCTATGCGGGGACGGGCGAGTCAGACATCAGGTCAGACCTCGCCTCCGGCGACGGAGTCTACAAGTCTACCGATGCCGGCAAGAGCTGGCGCAACATTGGCCTGAAAGATTCGCGACAGATCAGCCGCATTGTCATTGATCCAAAGAATCCCGACATCGTGTATGTCGGTGTTCTGGGTCACGCATACGGCGCGAATGAAGAGCGGGGTGTCTACAAGTCGACCGATGGAGGCATCACCTGGAAACACTCGCTAAATAAAGGACCGGAGGTGGGCGTCTCAGACCTGGCAATTGCGGCGGGAGATTCTCAAGTCCTTGTTGCCGGAACGTGGAACGCGCGGCGGCCACCCTGGAGCACCTATGCTCCGATCACAGGCCCCGGGAGTGGACTCTACCGCTCCTCCGACGGTGGTGAGACATGGGTACAGCTAACCGGCCCTGGACTTCCCGATGGCGATTGGGGACGCCTAGGCGTAGCCATCTCCGCAGATGGCAAGAGAGTCTACGCATTGATTGAAGCGAAAGTATCCGGGCTCTACCGCTCCGACGATGGCGGGGACAACTGGACTCTGGAAAACAACGATCCCCGCCTGACTAGCCGCCCCTGGTACTTCAATTCTGTCACGATTGACCCCGGCAATCCGGATGTGCTGTATGTGCCGAACATTGCCCTTTACCGGTCCGATGACGGCGGAAAGACGATTTCGGTTTTGCGCGGGGCTCCGGGAGGCGACGACTATCACCAACTATGGGTCGATCCGAAGGACTCCTCGAGACTACTCCTGGGGTCGGACCAGGGCGCCAGCCTCAGCCTCGATGACGGAAAGACGTGGTCGACTTGGTACAACCAGCCGACGGCGCAGTTCTATCACGTCGTCACGGACAATCAGTTTCCTTACATGGTCTACGGAGCGCAGCAGGATTCGGGCAGCGTCGCGGTCCCCAGCCGGACCGACCATTTTCAGATCACGCCACGGGATTGGTTCACTACGTCGGCGACGGAAGGCGGATACTTCGCCGTTGATCCGAACGATCCTACTGTTCTTTACGACAGCGACGCCTTTGGCGGAGTGGAGCGCTACGACCGCCGCACCTCTCTCAGTCAGAACATTTCGCCATGGCCGATCATCCCTTTAGCATCCAATCCCAGTTCACTGCCCTGGGCGTCCGTGGCGGCTGCCTCGATCGCCGATCGCAAATACCGCGCCCCGTGGAGCCCGGTGCTTGTCTTATCCCCCGTGGATAAGACGACCCTATATCTGGGAACACAATATGTCATGACAACCACCGATGGGGGCCTGCACTGGCAGCGGATTAGTCCCGACCTGACCGGCGCCGTAGCCGCAAAGATGAAAATGCCCGGACCTCCTTCGGTTGCCGATGCGCCAGAGAGAGGTTATGGGGTGGTGTTTACCATCGCTCCTTCGCCGCTAAAGCAAAGCGAGGTATGGGCTGGCTCGGATACTGGATTGATTCACATTACGCTGGACGGAGGGAAAACATGGGCAGACGTGACTCCCAAGGAGCTTACCGCGTGGAGCAACATTTCGATGATCGAGGCGTCTCATTTTGACCCGGGTGAGGCCTATGCCGCCATTGACCGCCATGAAGTGGATGATTATCGGCCCTGCATTTATCGCACGCGGGACTTCGGCAAAAGCTGGCGGAGGATCGAAACCGGTATAGCGCCGAGCGCCTTTCTGCGCGCAATTCGCGAGGATCCCAAGAAGAAGGGGCTGCTCTTTGCCGCGACGGAATTTGGCATCTACGCTTCCTTTGATGATGGGGATCACTGGCAACCGCTGCAACTCAATCTGCCGGTCACCTCTGTGCGCGATTTGCAGATCCACGGTGATGACCTGGTGATAGCGACGCACGGACGCGCCTTGTGGATCCTGGATGACATAGAGCTTTTGCGGCAGATCCACGCCGGGATTGCTTGTCCGGGCGCGTGCTTCTTCCGCCCAGCGGCCGCCGTGCGGGCGGATAACAACAGTTCTCCCGGAACGCCGTTGCCTCCGGAGGAACCAGCGGCAAAGAATCCTCCCGATGGGGCCATTCTCGATTATGTCTTGCCGGCGCAGGCAAACGAAGTCACGCTTACAATTTTCGATCGGTATAAGCGACTCGTGCGGCGTTTCTCCAGCACTGACAACGAAGCGGGGAAGCGGTCGCCCCCGGCCGTTGCCGAACGTTGGTTCCCCAAGCCGCAACGCATCGAGAATACAGCTGGGATGCATCGCTTTGTATGGGACCTGCGATGGAGATACTCGGGGAATCCGGTAGCTGACAATGAGAGTGGCAGCGCCGCCCCTAAGGGGCCCCGTGTGCCGCCGGGAAACTACGAAGTAAAGCTAACGGTTGACGGCAAGAGCTTCACGCGGCAGCTAACCGTCCGTATGGATCCGAGATCGTCGGCCAGTATCTCTCTTTTGGAAGAACAATTCCGACTGGGCGTGGAGATACTCGAGCATTCCTTGAAGAGTCGCGCCGCCGTGGCGGAAATTACTTCGGTACAGAGCGAACTGGCTGATCTGAAGCCAGATCAAATGGCACAACACCCCGCACTTCTGGCACAAGTGGCGGATTTTAAAGCACTCATGCGCCAGATTTTGGCAGGCGATGGAGATAAGTTGCCTGACATTGATGGACTGATTAGCGCCAATTCCGGTCTCGACGCGGCTCTCAATGCTGTTGAAGGAGGAAACCGCGCAGTGCCTGCGCAGGTTTTGACGCTCTACCAGCAGTCGAGACAGGAGGCCGAGAAGCAGATTACCGCGTGGGCTGCGGCGAAGAAAACCAAGCTAACCACCCTCAACGCGGCTTTGTGGAAGGCCGGCTTGGCCCGACCTCCATCTCGCACATGCCCGTAGCTCCCTGAAGTGCACTGTGACGCCGCTCTTCACAGAGCGGACTTATTGGTACCGACAAGTCGGCGTGTGGAACTGAATAGAGTTTTTGAAACGGCGGCATACTGGACGGCGCTCCCCCTCGCTGAATAAAGGTCCGGTCAACGTCAGTCGGTAAGATACGACTGCCGTCCGACCTTTGCAGCCAGGTGTCAAAGCCTCGATTCTGCAGTTCAGCCGCCACGCCGGTCATGATGAACAACTCAAAAATGCGGCCTGCTCCAGCCGCATTATTCAAGCTAGCTATGCTGCTCAGTGCAGAATTTAACGCGTTCCGTACGGCGTTGATCATGAGGCGTGACCATCTGATTTCACAGACTCCGCCCAGTTCGAGAGAGCTTCTTTAAGTGCGGAGAGGCCCTGGATGGCCTCGTCTATCTGAGTTTGTCGTACAACAATCTCCTCCCCCTTCCATTCGAAGAGCTACCCCGTCTCTCAACTCCGTCCCTGGCCACCATTCTTTTCAAGCACTTGCACGCCTACATTTCCTGCCTTTGGCTGCAATTGGCTGCAATTCCCTTAGTTCACCATTCGCGATTGCGGCCCGACGGCGACCCTCTCCGTCCTCACCACAATCGGTTTCGACGTACGGGCGGCAACCATAGCTGACATTCGCCCAGAGCGCAACGCTGTGACTCCGGCACAAACTGCGCGTAGATGTCCATGGTCGTTGAGATGCGAGAGTGCCGCATCTGTTCCTGCACGTCTTTGGGATTGGCGCCAGCCTCGATCATCCTAGAGCGCAGGCATTCCGAACTGGAGGAAAAGATCATTCGGTCCCCAGTTCACGGTTTGCGCAATGTTCATCACGTCAGGGAAATCCGGGTATGCGTTGTTTCCCCAACTGGGGCCGCCGTTGCCTCCCAGGCACACCACGAGTCCCCACTCCCCGTTAAACTGGATCCAGTCGCCCCAGCCGGCTCCGGAACCGCCCTTTTGTCCATAATATTGTCCGCCGCGGAGGTTGCGAGCGCGGTCGAGACCATAGCCGGCGCGCAAATCGCTGGTGTGGCCAGTCCACTTGGTCTGGTTCGCAACCGCTTTGTCGAGCATGCAGATCAGGGTCGAACGCTTCAGCGCGCGGCTATCGTTGGGATCAATGAAAACGGCAACGAGGCGGGCGACATCGGTCACGGCGCCGGAGAATCCCCCGGCGGTCTCATCCACCTCCATGTTCCAATCGCCATAGTCATCGGGCACCAGCGGCTGCTGAGGCGTCATGACGCTGGGGGACAGGCTGAGATTAGGGTCCTGCTGCCGGCCTTCGTCGGGGTGCTGCGCAGAGAGCAGGCTGACACTGTTGCGGATGCGGGTGATCGAAAGCGGCTCCAGCAGATGCTTCCGTATCGCGTCAATCGCGAGCTTGGTATCGCGCTTTCTGGCCAGCACGCGACCAAGAAGATGGTACCCGCAGTTGTTGTAGTACATCGCTTGGGGCGGCGGCTGAAGGTTGACGCTGGCCACGTAAGAATCCGTCATCTCCACAATGATGGGCAGGGACGCCGGCTTGTTGGCTGCTTGGAACGACTGCATGATCGCCACGCTGTTGCGAAAGCCATCGGGATCGAGATTGCTCGTGTGTTCGAATAACTCGGCAATGGAGATGGAGTCGAACCGTGGGTCCGTAGGTCCTGCTCCCGTCGGGGTTTCCAGGTGCAGGATGTCTTGGAGCTTATCGGAAAGGTGAAGATCGCCGTTCTCAATCAACTGAAACAAGGCGAGTGAAGCAATGCTTTTGGAAACGCTGGCCAGACGGAAATACGTAGAGGGCTGTACCACGGGCCATCCGGGCTCGGCCAGAGTGTAGCCACGCGCGTAGACCAGCTTGGTGCCGTGCACAATGGCAAGAGCCGCCTGCCGGACGGGAGTTTTCGTCATAGCTTGACGCATGACGGAATCAATGGCGTCGTTGGCAACAGGCCCGGTCACGCTCCACTTCCTAGTGGCTGGCTTTTCATTCTGGGCAAAAACCACTGCGAAGCTGGCCGTCTTGCGGTCCGCGCCGGCAGCCTGCACGGTTAGCGGAAAGTAGCCCTTCCGGGTCGCCTCATCGAACGCCGACTGATAGCTGGCCGCATTCAGGTTGCGCAGCGCATACCACTCCCCAATCTGGTTATTTTCGAACACTTGCAGAAAGCGGCTGTCCTGGTTCAGAGTGACGAAAGAAGGGCGACACCATCCGGAGACCTCAGCATCGAAGCGCTGCTGGCAGGCGGCATCCGCATCCAGAACACCCTCGCAGTTCCACGAGGTGTTATCCAGGTTTGGCGTCCAAATGGCTGCGAACGAAGGGTGGTTGGCATCCCCGTAGGATGCGGCCCAGCTCATCATGAGGCCCAGCTGCTTGGCTTGCGAGTTCATTGCCTGGATGGTCTTGGAATCGGAGATGTCGCCCGAGACCTATGCCAACACGCACCAGGGGAATGGGTTTCTGCGGTTCGAACACCGCTGAGAAAGTCGGACTCCCTGCCGAGCCGCACGCTGCCAGGATCACGGGGCCGAAGTTGTCCTTCGCCTGCGCATCAAAAAGGCCCTGTAATTCCGTCGCCGCTACCAGCGGCCAGTCACGCTGGGCCACCACAACGGGCCGCTTGATCATCACCGCGGCAAAGTAGGAAGAATTGGCATTGCCGTCGCCATAGATGCTCACGGACCGAAAGCGATATCCAAGCTTGGAGTATGTGTCGCGCAGGTGAATGTGTTCGTCGAGAGTCTTGTTGTGCCAGGCGAAGAAGGTGGCCCCCGGTCCTGCTAGCGCCGTCAGGCACGGGAAACCTTTAAATGCGATCGCGCCGGCGGCGGCAGCGCCGTGCCGGAGAAAATCTCGGCGAGTCGTCATGGTGTTCCTTGTGCCTAAGATTACCGTGCTGTGCAGTCCGAAGCAACCAGACAGTGTGTCCTGGTCCGGACACACGGACCAGCCCAGAAAAGCCTCCCTGGAGAGCGGCCGCGGAGGCTCTGCCGTCACTCATCAAATTCCAATCGGGATGCACGGGGTTACAAGCAGAAGCACCGAAGCGGAGCGGCCAAACTTCGTCTGGTAGTCTCCGAAGAGTCGACAGGCACACTTCGCGCCTATCTTTTTATTGTAGTCATCGTTTACTTTATCGAATACAATTGACTGGGTGCAATTAAGACTACGGCATGGACCTGAAACTCAGAAGCCTGAGTTGAGCGCTCAGTTCTGTGGAAGGCGGAGGGTAGTAGTACCGCTCAACTTGATGCCAAGAACCGCCGGCGTCGCATCGTTTATTGGAGATTGGAGAATGACATGCATGAGGATTTGGTAGTTGTTACTGGGGCGGGCGGTTTCATAGCTGGCGCGCTGGTTGCCTCGCTTCGCCAACAGGGTTACAAACGCATTCGCTCGATCGACATTAAACCGTTAGAGCACTGGTATCAGTGTTTCGATGATGTCGAAAATCTTTCGTTGGACCTGAATATCAAAGAGAACTGCGAAAAGGCGGCGCGGGGCGCCCGCGATGTCTACAACTTGGCGGCGAACATGGGCGGCATGGGATTCATCGAGAGGAACAAGGCCCTCTGCATGCTTTCCGTCCTCATCAATACGCATATGTTGCAGGCGGCGGTGAAATACCGCGTGGCCAGGTATTTCTATTCCTCTTCGGCGTGTGTTTATAACGGCGACAAGCAGAAGTCTTTTGAGGCCCCCCTACTGCGGGAAGAGGATGCGTACCCCGCATTGGCCGAAGATGGTTACGGTTGGGAGAAACTCTTCTCGGAGCGTATGTGCCGGCATTTTCACGAGGACTTCGGTTTGTATACGCGGGTGGCGCGTTTTCATAACGTTTACGGTCCCTGGGGCACTTGGTTTGGTGGGCGTGAGAAGGCGCCAGCCGCAATATGCAGAAAAGTCATCGAAGCCAAGGAAAGCGGCAAGCATGAGATCGAGATCTGGGGCAGTGGAAATCAAACGCGGAGCTTCATGTACATAGATGACTGTCTCGAGGGTGTTCAGAAGATCATGAACTCTGCGACTTCAGAGCCGGTAAACCTCGGCTCGAGCGAAGCCGTCAGCATCAACCGGCTGGTTGATCTGGTCGAGGACATTGCAGGCGTCAGGCTGAATCGCAAGTACGATCTGGATGCACCGCAAGGAGTGAACGGTCGTAATAGCGACAATACGTTGATTCGAAAATATCTTCAATGGGAACCAAGCATCCCCCTACGAGAAGGGCTGAAGAAAACCTACGCATGGATTTACGACCAGTACCGGGCCCGCGAGGGGGGCGAGGCCGGCGTTGTCCAAGAATTCGTCACCGCGCCGCATGTTTAGCGTCCGTCAAATGCCAGTTTTGTCGGCCAAGATGATGCAACCATGGGATTATCTGATTCTGACTGCGGCGAGTGCGCAGCAAGCCTCGGCTTACGAGGACCAGATTCGCCTGCGCCGTGAAGCGGGCGACCTATCCCAGGTCCGCCATTCCCTTGTGGTTCCGGACATTGACGACAAGCGGATTGGCAGCGCAGGAAGCACTCTGCATTGTTTGGCGCAAGTTTTGCGGCGCGAAGGGCCCCACGGGGAAGTCGGCGATTTCGAGGAAGCGAGCTCCGTGCTGCGCCGCTTGCGGATTCTCATTGTTCACGCCGGCGGGGACTCGCGGCGCTTACCCGCATACTCACACTGCGGCAAGATTTTTGTTCCAGTCCCTACCGCAAGGACGTCGCGAATTCCCGTCACGCTTTTCGACTTGCTGATACCAGTGTTTCTCGCGTTTCCGAATGGCCCCCAAGGAGGAGGACAGATTGTGGTTGCCTCCGGGGACGCACTCCTCCGGTTTGGAGTTTCAGATCTGGATCTCACGTGTCCCGGCATGACGCTCTTAGGATCGTTCACCTCGCCGGAAGAAGCGGCTCGCCATGGTGTGTTCTGTGCTGGCAGCGAAGGTTCACTTCGCCTCTATCTGCAAAAACCCTCGGTGGATGCGCAGATTAACGCCGGGGCCGTGAACAAGGCCGGCCACTCGATATTGGACCTTGGCGTCATGTGTATGGATGCCAGTACCGCGATCAGGTTGATGCGGGTCTTTCTTGAGTTGACGCCGGCCGCTTGGGGACCGACTTTTCGTTGGCGGGCTCGGATACAGGATGTGGTAATGACCCAAGGTATCGACCTATACCGCGAGATCTGCTGCGCGCTTGGGACGGAGGCCACGTTCACGAGGTATAGCAGGGGTGTGCGGGCAAGCGGGTCGAAACTTGACGCCGCGATCCTAGAGCAGTTATTCGAGGCCTTGAATGGTATCCGCATCCATCTGCAGGTTCTGGGCAATTGTTCTTTCCTTCATTTCGGCACGACACGGCAGCTAATTTCGAGCGGGATCGCTCTGCGGGCCGAAGATGCAACTCTCCCGGAAGAAGCCGTCTTGGTTCTGAACAGCCAGCTACACGGCCAGGGGAAGGTATCAGGACATCATGCTTGGGTTGAAGGCTGCTGCATAGGTGCCCCGCTTGTTCTGGGGGGGGGCAATGTTGCAGTAGGGCTCAATGTGTTGGAGCCTCTTACACTGTCGCCAGAGGCATGCCTCGATGTGTCGGCAGGCACCGATCGAAACGGAAAGTCCGTCTGGTTTGTACGATGCTGTGGCGTTGACGACGACTTCAAGCAGACGGCAGCAACGGGCGCCACCTTCTGTGGTAAACCGCTGTTCGACTGGATGCGGGTCGCGGGTGTACGCGCATCCGACCTCTGGCCGCCGGAGGTGTCGGAACAAAGCTACACACTGTGGAACGCGCGAGTATGCCCAGCGGAGACCGAGCATCTGTCATTTCGCCGTTGGTTGTGGATGTTTGACGTTGAGCGCGCGACGCCGGAGCAGAAGCAGAGCTTTCTGGCGGCGGACCGCTACAGTTCGTCACAGATAGCGTCGTGTCTGAGTCAATCTGCGTTCCACAATCGACGTTGGATGCTGTGGTCGACCGCAAGTTCATCGGTCCAAGCGGGACGCAGGCAGCTCTAAGAATGTCGAACGAGCTGACGCTCAGAGTTGCGAGCGACAGCAGGGTAATTCATGTTGAAAAACGGAATCCTTAATCCTGCTATCAATTCACTGCTGAGTCGGATTCGGCACTCAAACACTCTCGTGATTGCGGACCGAGGATTCCCATACTGGCCCCAAATCGAGACCGTCGACATCTCTTTGGTGGACGACGCTCCTTGGGGTGTTGGATGTTCTTAAGGCAGCCGTGCAAGCGAATTTCGTGATTGGAAAGATCGAAATGGCTGAAGAATGTCGGAAGGTGAACAGCTCGGAAACGGTGCGCAGGCTTTGAACGGTGCATGCGGAATATTGGGACCATTTTCGAGCTGCGCCTGCAGTTTAAAGAACGGTCCCGCGCGGGCGATAGGACTGGTTCGTACGGCAGATACGATGCAGTACGCCAACATGATTGTGGAGTCGGGGTAGACAGGGAAGGCTCTTGAATGAACAAAGTCAATAATGAAGGCCATAATAAGCTTCCTTATCGGATGGCACTTGCTGGCGGCTGGATTGATCAGCCATTCGTGTCCAGGCTCAATCCCCGGCCGCCGGGTTCGATGGTCGTGGTCGGGCTGGAGCCTTCCTTCCGTTTCATGGATCGAGCGGGGATGGCCACCAGTACGAGAGCTGCCGCTGCGAGGCTATGGAACGGCACGTTGCCGGATGGAAACCCGATGCAGCTGATTCGGGAGCTATACGAGGCCGAGAACCAGGGAGCGGCGCAAGCATCGGGTTCGCAGGACATGGCCGGACTCATCTTGCCCGGCGTCAACCGGCTCGACTACGACTATGACCATCGTGGAGGAATCTTCCCTGTCAATGTCGAATCCTGCAACGATGAGGACGAGGTGAGATGGCTAGAGGAGGTTTTGCACCTCCTACCCGTTGCCCCTCGTCCGGACGGCTACAACCCTCTCGGGGAGCAGCATTTGAGTGCAGAATGGGTCCGCCGACTGGGCGAATCCGGGAAAGTGTGCTTCCATGCCATTGTCACCAAGAACTTACGGGAATTGGGCGAGTCGATGAATGAATGCATGAGGTGCTGGGAAGAGCTCCTGCCCCATACAGTCCGACATCCGGCCATCAAGCTGGACCTGCTCAGCTTGATGGCTTCTTACCAGTCCCGTCATGCGGGGGCAATGTACTCAGGATGCGGTGGCGGCTACCTCTATGTAGCTTCCGAAGATGAGGTGCCTGGGTCGATCAAGGTAACGATCCGTCTCGCGCAGAAGGATCGCCGTCCAACAGGAACTCTGAAATGAATGTTTTCGGCGATCAGTATCGTCGGTACTCATCAACCACTGGACGATTTCTCCCTTACTTGTTAGACAGTTCTTGGCAAATGGGCTGAACTCTGGCAGTGGAATACCTCTTGCGTTTCACGAAGTTCACGCTTCGTTTCGATTGATGTTGCGATGTTGCTAAGACGTAACCGTCGGGTTTCAACTCCAAGCGCGAGGAATCCGCCTATGCCTTTCTCGGGATCGATAGAAACTCCCGTACCTCCCCCCGGTAAGAGCGGCCATACGTCGTTTCCAGAGGGGCAGCTTGTGCCGTTCGTTCTTGTTACTGTTCTGTTCTTCCTTTGGGGAATTCCTAACAATTTGAATGACGTGCTGATCCGCCAGTTCATGAAGTCGTTTTCAATCAGCCGTTTTCAGGCCGGGCTGGTGCAGTCGGCTTTCTACATGGGCTACTTCCTTCTGGCCATGCCGGCCGCTCTGATCATGAGGAAAGCGGGCTACAAGACTGGATTCGTAATCGGCTTGTTCCTGTTCGGAACCGGCTGTTTTCTGTTCTGGCCCGCAGCCCTGGCGGGAAGCTATGGATTCTTTCTGTGCGCGCTGTTCGTGATTGCCAGTGGCCTGTCATTTCTGGAAACCGCGTCCAATCCCTTCATTGCGCAACTCGGCGACCCAGATACATCGGAGAGGCGTCTGAATTTCTCTCAGGCATTCAACCCCTTTGGCGCAATCACAGGGGCCCTGATTGGAACTGTTTTCATCTTTTCCGGTGTCGAACTGACCCCGCACGAGATTGCCGCGCGCAAAGCCCAGGGGTTATACGAGGCTTATCTGCAGACGGAAACGCTGCGAGTTATCAAACCTTACCTGGTCATCGGCGCGGCGGCGATATTCTGGGCAATCCTGATCGTGCGCACGAAGTTCCCGGCCATTCAGACTGAACACGAGAGCAGCGACGGCGACAAAGGTCACTTCAGAGAACTGTTTTGCTATCCTCACTTTTTATGTGCCGTAGTAGCGCAGTTTCTCTATGTCGGCGCCCAGGTCGGTACCTGGAGCTATTTCATCCAGTATGTGCAGGAATCCACGCACCAGCCAGAGAAAATCGCTGGTTATTTCTTGACGGGTACACTGGCTGCGTTCGGAGTAGGAAGATTTGTTTCTGCCTACCTTATGCGTTTCATAGCCCCCAATCGGCTCATGGGGGCCTACAGCGTGGCGAATATCCTGCTCGTGTCCCTGGGAGTTCTTCTGCCGGGCTGGGTCGGGCTATGGTGTGTCTTTCTTACGAGCTTCTTTATGTCGCTGATGTTTCCCACCATCTTCGCGCTGGGATTGAAAGGTCTGGGCCCGAACACCAAGATTGGCGGGTCCCTGCTGGTGATGGCGATCATCGGCGGCGCGATTTTGACACCGCTCATGGGGCTCGTCTCGGAACTAGGCCGGGGCATCTCGTTGGCTTATTGCGTTCCACTCGTCTCCTACGTCTATATCGCTTTGTATTCGTTTTTCGGCTCCAAACCGCCACGGGCACTTGAAATCTGAAGGCCGGTCTTACTGCTTCGTGTTGTTCACGACCGTACTGACACGCCGTCGGGCACCGGTGGCGCCAGTGTTGAAGATTACAACCGACTCCGAGCTGGCCGAGCTAATGCTGGACATCATCGACACGGCGGCGAGCTTGAGGGGAGAAGCTACGACTTCAGATGATAGTGGGTCGCGTCGAAGACTTCTTGAACTTGGAACGGTTCCTGCCAGCAGGAGGTCAAAGAAGTAATCGGCTAGTGTCGGGCAGCAGCGCACAGGTGCGCTGATCATCTATTCCGACTTGGTTCGTCTTGTTTCGGAGGACGATACGCTATGCCGGCTCGGTCAGTCGAAGCGCGGACCACGAGCGATGGATCCAGTATGATGCGCCTCCTGCGTGGCGGTATTTTTGCCGCGATGATGCTCAGAGCAAGGCGCGCAGCCTTTTCCCCTATCCTCTGGCTTTGCTGATCAATGCTAGAGAGTGGGACACGCAGCGAGTCATCGTAGTGAAGATTACCACAGCCAATGAATGCAATATCCCTGGGTACACTTAGTCCTGCTTCTAGAGTCGCGTCGATAGCTCCCATTGCCAGCGGGTCGTTATAACAAAATACGCCGTCGGGCGGCGGTTGTGTGCTCAACAGTCGCCTCATGCCTTCCGCTCCCAGTTGGCGGCTCTGGACATCGACCGTCCGCTCAGCGACAACGTATTCGGAATGAAACTGCATGCCGTGCTGCGCAAGAGATTTCTTATACCCTTCAAAGCGTCGAATGCCAGGGCTAATTTCTGGGCCGCGAATGTGAGCGACTCGCTCACACCCCACTGCAATTAGATGGTCGGTTGCGAGGATGCCTGCAGCCTCGTCGTCGATGCCAACGAAGTTGGCCGGGAAACCCACAAACTCCCTGTCGACTAAAATATAGGGCGTGACTTGTTTCTCGACGCGCCGGAGCGGCTCACCTGTCTTACGCGCAGACGCGATGATCAGGGCATCGAGCTGCCGCCCCAACAATTGATCGATTTCTTGCTCTTCCAGTTCCGGGTCTTCTTCCGAAGACGAGATGATCAGCGAGTAGCCCTTTTTTCTCAACGCAGTTGAGAGCGCCTTCGCGATCTCGGCGAAGAAGGGGTGCAAAAGGTCAGGCACAACCAAACCTATCAGGTACGAACGCCCGGTCACCAGGCTACGTGCTGTCAGATTGGGACGGTAGTTCAATTCTTTAACGCGCGCTAGCACTCGTTCCCGCGTTTCGTCCCCGATGTCGTCGTGATTGCGCAAGACTTTGGAGATAGTCACCACGGACAGACCCAGGTCCTTGGCGATGTCCTTCATCCGAACAGCCATAGATTAAGTTTAGCGCGATGCAGTTAACGTCAGCAATGGCAGGGGCGGTGGCTGGCAACGCACAAGACGGGGAACGCGGCCCGTGCCACTTGACACCGCGGCCGTGGAAGTCATTAGTTCCGCTCAGTATGATTGTGTTGAATTGACCGACTCCGGAATGGCCGAGCATCAGAGATGATCGCGCCCTGAGCATCGTCGAGGAGCGTCTCCCGAACAATCCCGCGTTTGCATCGAAGCAGGAGGAATAGAGGATTGTGTCCTTCGTCCCTAGGAACTCTGTAATACATCGTTCGAGGGTCCTATGAATGGTCTGTGTGCCGCAGATGGAACGCACGATAGGCGAGACTGTATACGGCCACCAGGGCCAGCCGTGGTACGGGACCGTTCCACGATTTCTACGCGGCTTTGTCGGCCAAGGGCATGAAGCCCGAGATGGCTGGTCTGTCCTTGCGAAGCGGCTGACCGTTCTGCGTCGAAACGTTCTCCTCTCTTCCAAAGTGTGATCGATCAGATTGTTCGGCAAATTCTCACAGCCTGAAGCGTAATCTCCAGACTTACCTCATTGAATAGCTCATACAATTCGGGCCACGGCAGTACCTGTCCGTGTTGCGACATCAGACGTCGGGCTATGCCTTTGAGTGTGAAGCCGCGATTGCGTACACTCGGACAACCACCTATGATCGCCGACCTCGTGGTGAGAATTCGGGCAGCAATTCATCTTCATCGCTCTAGTATCGCGCCGTCGGGTCACCAGGAAGTAGTGGCCCCTCGCGTCCTCGTGCATGTACCTGTTCGACGGCCACGATGTTTCCTCCCGCTATGATCAGCGCCCAGTCAAAGTTATTTACGGTCGGGCAGATGTGCCGTGGGATGAGGTAGAGAGCATCACCACGCTCGGGACAAGGCATCTTCTCTGGCACGCGAATCGGTAAGTGTTCCTCTGATGGGCGCAGAGGTTCCAAGTGAATCATCCCCGCCGCAAGGCAATTCGGAACTCCGCAATCAACAGAAATGGTCTTGTGTCCAGCATCACAAGTGATCACTTCGCTCGTGGGCCGACTGACAACCCGACTCAAAACCAGAGCGGCTGGTATGTAGCCAAATTCTTCGGGCAATTGTTCCATCGCGGTTGCATCGCAATAGACTACGGTGCCGGGCGATGCACGATGCACAAATCCGGGATTGAGAAATCCCGGATAAGAAAGAGTGCAAGGAAAGGTTGGGGTTCCTGCAGTGATGACTTCCTTGACGGGAATATTTCTCACCCGAAACGCCTCCACGATCTACATCAATTGATCATATCCCGCATGCGCCTGCCGTGTACGGTCGGGCAAGGCCACAGACGCCAAGTGCCCGTCGTAATAATGCAGGCCGCGGATCTCCAGTCCGGACTCATGGATAAGGCTTGCCAGTTCCACAATATCCGCCGCTCGATCCTGCTCAATCCCGGTGCGGTTCATTCCTGGATTTATGTCAAGAAAGATCCCGATTTCTGAACCATACAAGCTATCGAACTGGCGCGCATTCTCCATCAGCACAGAGATCGCAACCTGAGGGTGTTGGACGGAGATTTCTCGAATTCGCGTTGCGTTCGCTCCCACCAGCGGATACGCCACCAACACATCCCGGGCCCCGGCGCGAATCGCCGTCAAGAGCTCTAGACTAGAACCGGTCTCATAAACCCCAGTAGAATTTTCAATGGCTGCCTGCAAGCGGCAGAACATGCGCGACAAGTTCCCTGAGAAATTGATCCGAGTTCATAAACACCGCAAAGTGACCGCCATCGA
>Ga0209517_10002332_pt1 | contig 26946 bp, 23 predicted proteins | sample PeaSoiMetSII2010_FD_187695 | JGI IMG/M metagenome (GOLD analysis project Ga0209517, IMG submission 187695) | Peat soil microbial communities from Weissenstadt, Germany - SII-2010 (SPAdes) (version 2) | ecosystem: Environmental > Terrestrial > Soil > Wetlands > Peat | place: Germany...
GCAAGTGCCGAGCCGCATCTTCTTCGTGTTCGTCGCCATCAGCGTGAGCATGGGATAAGGGTCGAGCCAGAGGACATGCGAATCGAAGGTCCAGCCATACTCAAAGCCCGCCGTTTCCGCCTGGCGGGTGAGCGCGACGATCCGCTCCACGGTCATGTCGGGCTTGATGGTGATGCCGAACCGCATGCTCTCTCCTCGAGTGCGGTAACTTGGCGCTGCCGGCGAAAGTCTTAACCGCGGAGGACGCCGAGGTCGCCGAGAAACAAGTGAAAGAAAAAGAGCAACTATTTAGCGCCGCTTCAAAAAACAATTTCGGTCGTCGCGGCCAAGAGCAAACCCAAGAACTTCTCTGCGAACTCTGCGTCCTCTGCGGTGAAAGCCTTCGCCCCAATGTGGCTACTTAGTTTCGGGAGTTTAGCATAAAATCTGTGCTGCGCCGCCAGAGGGGGAGACAACCATGGGCTTTGACACCATCATCGTCAACGGGCGCGTAGCCACCGCGACCGACACCTATTCGAGCGATGTCGCGATCCGCGATGGAAAGATTTCCGCCGTCGGCCAAAGCCTGCCTCGCGAGAATGCGGGGAAGATTATCGATGCGGCGGGCAAGTTCGTGTTTCCTGGCGGAATCGACGTGCACACGCACCTCGATATGCCCTTCGGCGGCACCACCAGCGCGGATGACTTCGAGACCGGTACTCGCGCCGCGGCTTTCGGTGGCACGACCACGCTGATCGATTTCGCCATCCAATACAAGGGTCAAACGTTAAGAACGGCCTTCGATGCCTGGATGCAGAAAGCCTCTGGCAAAGCGGTCTGCGACTATGCGTTTCACTGCATCATCACCGATCTAGCGGACGCGCAACTCGACGAGATGAACGCCCTGGTGCGTGAAGGCGTCACCAGCTTCAAGTTGTTCATGGCGTATCCCGGAGTGTTCATGCTCGACGACGCCAGCATTTTCAAAGCTCTGCGCGCGGCCGCGAAGAATGGCGGACTCGTCTGCATGCATGCGGAAAACGGCGGCGCAATTGACGTGATCGTGCAGCAGGCGCTGGCGGAAGGGAAGAGAGCGCCGAAGTATCACGCCTTGACCCGTCCCACAACGGCGGAAGCGGAAGCCGTCTCACGAACGATTGCCCTCGCGGAAATGGCGGGAGCGCCGGTTTACATCGTCCATTTGAGTTGTAATGAGGCTCTCGAGAAAGTGCGCGAAGCCCGCGATCGCGGTCTCCCGGTTTACGCTGAGACCTGCCCGCAATATCTCTATCTATCACTCGAAAACTTCGACGCGCCCGGATTCGAAGGCGCCAAATATGTCTTCACCCCGCCGCTGCGCGAGAAGTGGCATCAGGAAAAATTGTGGAACGGATTAAAGACCGATCATCTGCAAGTGGTATCGACCGACCACTGCCCCTTCTGTTTCAAAGAGCAAAAAGAGCTGGGCCGCGACGATTTCACCAAGATCCCAAACGGCGGTCCTGGTATCGAGCACCGCATGAGCCTTATCTATTCTGGCGGCGTAGCGGGAGGACGTTTCAGCGTCAACCGTTTTGTGGAGCTGGTTTCGACCACTCCCGCAAAGCTCTTCGGCTTGTATCCGCGTAAAGGCACGATCGCCGTGGGCAGTGACGCGGACCTGGTGATCTTCGATCCCAATCGCAAGCACACCATCAGCGCGAAGACGCACCACATGCGCGTCGATTATTCGATGTTCGAGGGAATTCAAGTGACCGGCATGCCTGACGTCGTCCTGTCGCGCGGCCGCGTGGTCGTGGAAGCAGATAAATTTCTGGGACGCGCCGGCGCGGGCGGCTTCCTCAAGCGGTCTCTTTACTCCCAACCCTAGCGCCAGCACTAGTGTGGGATCGGCGTTCGAGCCCGTCCAGCACGCCCTGGCAAACTGCAATCAACACTCGGGATTCGGTTCGGGCACCGTTTTCACCCGCGCCTTAGGTGTGCTTCGGGGCAAGGCCCGTCTCTACAAAGCCCGTGATTCCGCATGGTTGAGGTCTTGGTAGTTGATTCCAATTCTCTCTGTACCCGCCGTCCCCACGTTGCCGGAATTGCCCGCCGCCCGTAGAATTGAAACCAGAACTGTTCGCCCGTAGGCCCGTAGCTCAGTCTGGTTAGAGCGCTTCCTTGACACGGAAGAGGTCGATGGTTCGAGTCCATTCGGGCCTACCATTTACCTTATTGAATCTGCGGTCGAGGACATCGCCGCTCGGCTTTGATGTCTCAATCAAGGGCTGACAATTTAGAGACCGGTGGTTTGATACCGCAGAATCGCCGAAGCGACCCGGTACTCGTAACCCGCTTGCGACTCAGTGATTTCCGCTTGCGTCTGCTGCAGTTGGGCCTGGCTGAGTTCCACAATCGAGCTCAGGCCGAGTTTGTAGCGCGTCTGCGCCAAGTCCAAGGCGAGGTTTGCCTGCTTGAGAAGTTGATTGGTCACGTCGAGGCGATCATAGGCGGTGTTGGCATTCAGCCAACTGGTGCGGACGTCTCTCGCAATCGTGTTGCGCAAGTCCGCTAATCGCTGCTGCACCGCCTGCGCTCGCAAGTCGGCTTCCTTCTCGCGCGCGGAAAATAGAAACCCGTTGAAGAGAGGGATTTCCATGTTGACCCCCGCGGCGCCGTACCACGGCGAAAGGTGATAGTCCCGCACAGGCGTCCCGCCGACTGCGCCCAATGCGGCGATGGTAGGGAAGAAGGAATCTCTCGCGGCGGTTTTCAATTTCTCTGCCGATCGATATTGGAAATTGATCGCCTGCAGCTCCGGCCGGTAGTCGAAAGCTTGCTGAATCAGGCCGTCAAGATTGGCGGGCGGAGCGCTGGTCGCGGCCGGTTCGTCGACGACGTCGAACTGCCACGGGGTAACGTAGCCCAAGAGCGCGGCGAGAGCAGCCTGGGCGGCCTTCTCGTTGTTTTGCGCGTCCAGCAGCAGCAACTTCGCCTGCGCCAGATTGACTTGCGCAAAACTGAGATCGAGTTCGGATCTTAATAAGCTCTTCGTTAGGGCCTGCACCTGATCCACCACCACTTGGCGGTTGGCTACGGTCTCGTCCGCGACGTGCAACACGGCTTGTGCCTGGAGCACTCCATAGAATGCTTGATCGGTGGCCAGCAGTATCTGCTCCCGCGTGGCTAAAACGTTCTGGGCTTCGGCCTTGGCAGAGAAGTTTGCGCTGGCGACCAGGTTTTTCGTGTGCCCAAAATCCGTAATCAACTGGCTGACCTCGGCCCCTCCTGCTGCGCGCTCGTAGATGATTGGGTTGTTTAAGCTTCCGGCCGCAATTCGGCTGTTGGTTTCGGAGTCGACCGCCGTCAAGTTTCCCGTAGCGGTAGGCCAGTAACCGGAGCGGACTTCGCGAACCACCTGCCGCGTAGCCAGAGCCTGCAGACGTGCTGCGGTAATCTGCGGGTTGTTTCTGATCACCAGCGTCTCGGCTTCTTTGAGCGTCAGACGAATTCGTTTCGCCGCCGGTCCGGCCGGTCCGTTGGACTGCGAAGGCTGTGGAACCGGCGACGGTGGGGGCGTGGTCTGCGTATCCGAATGCACTGGGCTTGAGGCTTCCGGAGCATCGGGAAGCGCCTGAACGGCCACCGCGGATTGGCCGGCGCAGAAGGCTGGCATCGCTACAAGACAGGAGAGCAGGGCGAGTTTTGGAATCATGCCGCCACCTCGGGAGTGGCAGCCTCTTCCTTGCGGTGAATCCACAAATAGGCTGCGGGCACGAGATAGACGGTCACAACGACAGACACCAGCAGACCTCCGATGATAGAGCGGGCCAGGGGAGCGTAAGCCTCGGCGCCGGTTCCCAGTTTCATGGCCATGGGAATCAAACCTAGCAGTGTCGCCAGCGAAGTCATCAACACGGGCCGCAGCCGGAGCCGCGATGCCACGGCCGTGGCTTCGCGCAGCGGTGTGCCTTGCGCGCGCAATTGGCGTGTAAATTCGACAATCAGAATGCTGTTGGAAACTACAATTCCCGCCATCATCACTACTCCCATCAGCGACATGATATTCAGGGTTGTGCCCGTGACTAAAAGGAAGAGAAGCACTCCGGCAAGGCCGGGCGGGATCGCGAGAAGAATAATGAAGGGATCGACGAACGAAGCGAACTGGGCCACCAGGACCAGGTAAACCAGCACGATGGCCAAGATCAGCCCGATCCCGAAACTTTTGAACGATGAATTCATGCTCTGCACCGAGCCCCGGAGCTGAATGCGAACTCCTTCGGGCAAATGCGTGCCGGCAATGATTTTGTTGATCTGGCCGGTAACGCGGCCGAGATCCTCGGCCTTGGGCGCAATATAGACGTCGATGACGCGAAAGAGTTGATAGTGGTCGACTTCCGTCGGAGAGGGCACGTTGCGGATCTTGACGACATTGTCCAAATACGTCAGATCCTTCTTATGGGCTCCGCGAATCGGAATCTGGGTGAGGTCGGAGAATGTTTTGACCTGGTTCTCGGAATATTGTACGGTGAGCAAGTAAGGGTTGCCGCTCTTGGGATCGATCCAGTAATCGGGAGCGATCATTCCGTTGGAAGTGAGCGCGGTAATGACGTTGTCGATGATTTCTTTCTGTGAAAGACCAAGCAGACTCGCTTTTTCGCGGTCAATATCCAGGTAAAGAGCGGGATAGTCGAGGTCCTGGGGAATCAGCACGTCACTGACGGAGGGTAATCTGCGCGCCCGGCGGGCGATCTGGGCCGCGGCCGCGTAGGCCTGATTCAGGTCGCTTCCGCTGACCTGCACATCAATGGGCGCCGGCATGCCCATATTCAGGACCGCGTCCACCAGGCCGCCGGACTGGAAATAGGAGCTGAGCTGTGGCATCTTCTCGCGCAGCTGCCGTCGTACGCGGCGCATGTACTCGTAGCTGCCGATCTTGTGGTTCTCTTTCAGGCTCACTTGAATAAACGCGTTGTCAGGCGCCGAGTTGGGCGTGTAGATGGCGGAAAAGTCAGGCGTCAGTCCGATGTTGGAAACGATTATGCCCAACTCATTGGCCGTGACCTCCTGGCGCACGATGTCTTCCACCTCCTTTACATCCTTTTCGGTCAGTTCAATCCGCGTGCCGGAAGGAGATTTCACGTTGATCACGAACTGTCCGGGATCGGTCCGGGGAAAGAATGCGACCCCCAGCAGCGGATAGAGTGAGAAACAAAGCAGCGAAACTCCAACCAGTCCAGCCATCGTGGCGAGGGGCTTGGCGAGTGCGATCCCGACCGTGCGATCGTAGTTGCCGAGGAGTTTCTCGAACAAGACGTTGAATTTCGAGGTAATCACGGCCAGGCGCGCGCCGATCGAGCCCTCGCCTACCTCTTCGTCGGCCTGATGCTTTTTCATGAGCTTGGCGCAAAACAGGGGGACGACGGTCATGGCCACGAAATAGGAGGCAAAGAGGGAAAGGACAACCGCCGCGGCGAGTGCCACAAACAGAAAGCGGCTGACGCCGTACAAGAAGACGACGGGGAAGAAAACGATCGCGGTCGCGATCGTGGCGGCCAGCACGGCGAGCGAGACTTCGCTGCCGCCTTTTTCCGCGGCAATCTCCGGAGACTCGCCCATCTCCAGATGGCGGAAGATGTTTTCCAGCACGACCACGGAATTGTCAATCAACCGGGAAAACGCCAGTGCCAGTCCGCCGAGCACCATGGTATTGACGGAACCGCCGCCGGCGCTGATCGCCAGGAAGGCGGCGAGCGCCGAGAGCGGAATCGAGAGGAACACCGCTGCGGTCGCACGGAGGCTGCCGAGGAAGAGCAGAATCATCAAGCCCGTGAGCACCAGCCCAATCGCGCCTTCATGCAAAAGATTGTCGATCGCAAGCTTCACGAATACGGACTGGTCAAAGACCACCCTGGTGGCCAGCTGCTTGGGAATATCGACGAGGTGCTTGAGCGCATCCCGGATGCCGTCCACCACCGCGATGGTGTTGGTGTCGCCTCCTTGTTTCAGAATCGGCAGATACACCGAACGCTGTCCATCGACGCGAACGATATTGGTCTGAATGGCGTGGCTGTCGACGGCCTTGCCCACATCGCGGACCAGCACCGAAGATTCGCCCACAGTCTTCAGTGGCATGTCGTTGATTTCATCCGTGTGGGGAACCTGGCTGTTGGTATACAAGTTATAGTCGTACGGCCCGATTTTTACGTCACCCGCCGGAAGAATCAGATTGCTGTCGTTGATGCTGCGAACGACGTCCATGATGGAGAGCTGGCGGGCATCCAGCTTGAGAGGGTCTACGTAGACTTGAATCTGGCGGTACTGCCCGCCGAACGGCTGAGGGACGGATGCGCCGGGCACACTCGCGATTTGGTTGCGCACATTGTATTGTCCGATGTCGTGAAGTTCGGCCTGATTCAGCCCCTGCCCCTTCAGCGTAATCAGGCAGACCGGGAGGCTCGACGCGTCAAATTTGAGAACTACGGGTGGAAGCGTCCCCGGTGGCAAGCGGCGCAAGTCGGCGAGCGCGAGGTTGGAAATCGAAGCCAGATCCGAGTCGGCGTTGCTGCCGGGCTGAAAGTAGATCTTAATCAAGCTTACCCCGGTCAACGAACGCGATTCGATATGATCCACGCCGCTTGCCAGGGTGAAGAAGCGCTCGAACGGATCGGTGATGTCGGTCTCGATCTGTTCCGGCGGCATGCCGGCATAGAACGTGGCCACCACGACAACCGGAATGTTGATGGGCGGAAACAGATCCACCGGCATGCGGACAAGAGCCACGCTGCCGACGATCGCGACAATCAAACAGCAGACAATAATGAAATAGGGATACCGAATCGCAAAACCGGACATCAGAACTGGCCCTCCGCGGCGGGCGTACCTTGGCTGATCAGTTTCGGGGCAACGCGCTCGCCGGGCTGGAAGTCGCTGGCGTGGCCGATGACCACCTGGTCCCCCTCGGAGATCCCGGAAAGCACTTCAATGCTGTCCGCCGACTCGGTGCCCAGGACCACCGTGCGCTGTTGCAGAACACCATCTGGCCGCACTACCAGCACGCTGGCCGTGTCGCCATTGCGCTGGACCGCTTGAATGGGAATGATCAGAGCATTCAGTCGCTGCACCAGTTGCAGAGTGGTTTCGGCATACATGCCCTCCACCAGCGTATCGTTCTTATTCTCGACATCGATCTCGGTATGCATGGTGCGGGTATCTACGTTGAGCGAATCGGCGAAGCGCGCCACCTTCCCCTTGAAGGTGCGGCCTAAAGCCGGAACCACCACGTCGATGTCCTGCCCGAGGTGCAGAGTGGGAACGGCGGATTCGGGTACCGGAACCACCAGACGCAGCCGGGACCATTCCGCCAGCCTTACGACCGGCATGGATTGCGTATCCGATGAAGTGCCGGCTTGGATGAGCGCGCCCGTATCCGCGTAGCGCTTGGTTACCACTCCGCTGAAGGGAGCGGTGATGCGGGAGTACGCTTGGAGCGAGGCGTAGCGATCCATCGTGGCCTTGGCCATGTTAAGCCGGCTTTGTGCTTCCGCCAGCGCGGCGCGAGCGCTGCCAACTTGTGCTTCGGCGCTGTGATCGTGGGCCATCGAGTCGTCGAGTTCCTGTTCGGCAATTAAACCCGGGCGAGCCTCCGAGGCTCGCTTCAACCGGGTGTAAGCGGCATGGTAGGCCGCGTAGGTCGATTCCGCTTGTTTGACATCTTGTTCGGCCCGGTGGATCCCGTCCTCACTGCGCCGAATGTCGGCATTGGCACCGGCAAGTTGCGCGTCCAGTTCGGGAACTTCCAGAATCGCCAGCGTTTGCTTATCTTTCACTTTGTCGCCGACATCCACATAGATATGCTGGATATAGCCGGCAACTTTGGCGTGGACGTCGACATCCTGATAAGACCGGAAGGCGCCGGACAGTGTAATCGAAGTGTGGATTGGGCCCCGAGTGGCTGCCGCCACGGCGACGGTTGGCACGGTCGACGAGTCTTCTCGGCTTGCTCGCGCCCTGTGCCCGGGAAACTCGATAAGGATCCAGCCAACCACCGCTATCACAGCGACGGTGATGACGATGTAACTTCGCTTGAATCGCATCTACATCTCTCCAATCCAGTTACTGAAAAATCTCTCCAAAACGGGCTTCCGCGCGCCTCAACCGACTGTCAGCTTCCAGGAAAAGGACCGGAAGAAACCTGGCAAGCGTTCAGAAGCAATGGATCGATTTGGCGGTCGGTTACAGGAGGGATATCGAGGGAGGAGGACGATTGTAGAGAGATTCCGTGAGCTCGAACGTCGGGACCTGCACGTTGACGGACGGAGCGTGTGGCTCTGCTACCGGGAGCAGCATGGTGCCCACGATCAAGACGGGGCGCGTCACAACACACGCATCCGCGTCGAGATGCTGTCGCATGGCATGCGAAGGATCGGCGTGAGCGCTAGAATGATCGAAATCGAAACTGTGGAACATGCGGGTCGTCACACTGACGCAAATCGCGAAAATGGCGAGCAGCACCACTACATGCCGGACTGAAAACCGGTTCTTTTCGCCACGAAGCAGATTCGCTCTCCCCCACATCTTGGCTGATTATACCATGGTACTGTCCTAAGTTCAGGAAAACAGGGTGTGATCCGAGAACCTTGAGCTGCCAAGACAGGGTTGCATATTCTTCCGCCTCGACGCAGACTGGGGCGTCAGGGAAAACACCCGATGCCAAAACTCCAGGTGCTGGTGCTGGACGATGAGCCGATCGTGGGCAAGCGTCTGAAACTGGCGCTCAGCAAGATGGGCTGCGAGGTCGAAGCCTACGACGATCCCGCCCTCGCGTTTCGCCGCCTCGACGAAAAAGAATTCGACGTCGTCATCTCCGACATCGTCATGGGCGACATCGACGGCCTCCAGGTGCTGGAGCGCGTGCGGCAGCGATTTCCCCGGGCCAAAGTCGTCATGATCACCGGCTATGCCATGATGTCCATGGCCCGCAGTGCGATGGAGAAGGGCGCTTTCGATTTCATTGCCAAGCCCTTTACACCCGGCGATCTGCGCTCCGTAGTAGCACGCGCCGCCGCCGAGTTGGGCATACCTCTGGATCAAGCGGCGGGAACCACCCCCGCGGGAGTTTCCCATGAGTAAGCCTGAGCCCGAAGTTCAGACCGAAGTTCGGAGCGAAGTTCTGAGCCAAGATCTGAACCCTGCGGTCGAAGCTTCCCCCGCCGCCGATGCCACGGGCTTCGGCCGTGTCAATCCCGCCGTCGCCGCCGAAAAAGCGTTGAAGGAACGGCCCGTTTTCAGCATCCGTTTGCAGGTCTATTTCAGTGTTTTCTTCCTTTTCGCCATTGTCCTGGCCATCGGTCTTCTGACTTCCGCCACCACTTCACGGGTCGAACGCGAGATCCATCTCTACGAAGTCACCAGCAAGTTCCTGTTCGAAGTCGACCAGGCCCGGCGCTTCGAGAAGAACTTCTTCCTGCACGGCACCAACCTCGACGACGCCCTCGAGCAGGCGCACTCGGCCAGGCGCATCTTGCGCGAGAACGCGGATGGTTTCGCCGGCATCGTCGGCCCGGCGGCCTCCAACCAGATCGGCGCCAGCCTCGAAGCCTACGAAGATCGTCTCGCCAGCCTCTCTTCCATCCGGCGCGAGGATCCCGCCGGAGTCGAGCAGATCCGCAACGCCGAGGCCGAGGTTCGCAAAAGCGGACGCGACATCGTCACCTTCGCCACCGATTTAGTCGAGAGGGAACGGGAAGAGCTGGAGAGGATGATCTCGTTTTCCCGCCATGTACAACTCTACCTGCTGATCTTTCTGCTGCTCTACATGGTGGTCATGAGTTACATGCTGATCCGCCGAATCGTGGATCCGATCGGCCGCTACATGGAGTACCTGGGGCGCATCGCCCGCGGCGACTACAGCCCGATTTTGCCGGCCCGGCGCTATCGCGACGAATTCTCCGCATTGGCGATTGCCATCAACCACATGGTCGAAGAACTGGGCCGCCGCGAGAGCATCCTGGTGGAATCCCACAAGCTGCGCGCCGTCGGCACCCTCACCGCCGGCGTCGCTCACGAGCTCAACAATCCCATCAACAACATCACCCTCACCAGCCACCTGCTGCTCGAGGACTACGCCAGCCTCCCCGATGCGGAGCGCCACGAAATGATCACCGACATCATTCACGAGGCCGAGCGCACCAAGAAGATCGTCGGCGGCTTGCTCGACTTCACCCGCCAGAGCGAGAGCAAAGTCGAACCGCTTGATCTTTCCGAGGTGGTCAAGAATACGCTGGCCCTGTCGCACAACCAACTTCATCTGAAAGGCGTGCGCGCCACGCTGCAGGTGGCGCCTCATCTGCCCTTGGTACACGGCGATTCCCAGCAACTCTCACAGGTAGTTCTGAATCTCGTGCTCAATGCCGTGGACGCTTCTCCCAAAGGAGGCATGATCGAAGTCTCCGTCCACCGCGCCAAGGACGAGAACTTCGTCGAGATTCGAGTGAAAGACCACGGGACGGGAATTCCCAGTCACATCCTGCCCTCGATCTTCGACCCCTTCTTTACCACCAAGCCCAAGGGGAAAGGCGTGGGGCTGGGGCTATCGATCTGCAAGGGGATTTTGAGCCGGCACGGCGGCGAACTGACGGTGGAAACCGAAGTGGGCAAGGGTGCGACTTTCTCCGTGCAGCTGCCGGTGACCAGCTTTCCCGTGGACTTTGGCGCCATGAAGGAAGAGATCGAGAAGCGCGGGGCGCAGTGATGAGTTTTACGGTGGAGCGACGCGCGTCTCGACCGTCCAGCCGGGCGGGGGACGCCCGGTCCTCCACCAACACGCTCTAGGCCGGCTTGGCGGCCGCAATCGCCCGGCTAATGGCGTCGCGCAGGTCTTGCGGCTTGAACGGCTTGGCGAGAACCTCGAACGCGCCTTTCGACACCGCCTCGCGCGCCAGTTCCATGGTCGCGTAGCCGGTGATCAGCACGACCTTGGTCCGGGCCGACTTCTTGCGCGCCGCCTCCAGCACGTGCAGCCCGTTCACCTCGTCGATGCGCATGTCGGTCACCACCACGTCGAACTCTTTGGCGGCAATGCTGGCGAGGGCGTTCTTTCCCACCATCTGCGACTCCACCTCGTAGCCGTCTCTCTCCAAGGCGGGCCGGAGCCGCTTGTTCACGATTTCTTCGTCGTCGACCAGAAGAATGCGCAGTCTCTCGTTCATCGGAAAACTCAGGTTTTGTATCAGGGTATCGCTTTAGCGATACCGTGAGTTCTTCAAAATCGGAGGCCCCTTTAGGGGCTCGTGGTGAAACTCCAATGGCCCAAAAACAGCGCCTGAAGGCGTATTCATAACACGGTACTTACGGTATGCCTAAAGGCATACCCTGATACGAATCTTCTCATGCCGGCGTTTCAAGCCGGCGTTCTAGCTTCCTTCAACTCCGGTTCCGCCACAATGGTGGCATACATCTTCCGTCGCCGCACGTAAGCGCGCACCACCTGCACCAGAATCACTCCCGCCCCGGTGAGGCCGCTGACGAAGAGCAGCGCTTTGCTGGTTCCGTTGAAATACCGGTCCCAGGCGGGGTTCAACTTGACCCAGCCGAGCTGCCGCAGGTATGTGGGGACGGCCACGGCCCGGGAAACCACGCAGAACAGGATGATCAGGCAAGTCACCAGCCGGATCATCACCTCTTTCACCACCTTGGTGCCGTAGGCGCCGATGTGGACTCCGATCAGCGATCCCAGGTAAAGCAGCATGGTCAGCCGGATATCGACCTTGCCTTCAAATACGTAGTTCAGCGCTCCCCAGCCTCCCATGAATACCGCGAGATACAATTCCGTGCCCGCCGCCACCGCCGAGGGCATGCCGAATATGTAGATCATGGCGGGTACGCCGATGAATCCGCCCACGCCAATGGTTCCTGCCAGGTAGCCGGTGGCCAGTCCAGCCGTGAGCACGATCCACAGCGACACGCTTACGTCGGCCACCGGGAAATGGATCATGGGCGGCAGCTTCAGGCGGTTGAGATAGTCGGAGATGCGCCGCGAAGGCCCGGCTACGTCGCTCTTCGACGCTCCGATAATGTCGCGCAACATGGAAAGGGACACGATGGCCAGGATGGAAACAAAAACCGCGCTGATATAAAGGTTAACCGCCGTTTCCTTGCGAACCGCGCTGCCCACGGTGTGCCCGGCGATCAGTACGGTGTTGACCCACACCGCAAAACGGACGCCCACGGCGGCGGTAAGGAGCATGAACGCGGCCATTTTCTTGTCGACGTTGCCCATTTCACCGTGCCGGCGGGAGCCGACCAGCGCCTTGCCGAACTTGTGCGTCATGTTGGAAGCGACCGCAATGACTCCAGGCACCCCGAGGTTCATCATGCCGGGGGTCATGAAGAACGCACCGCCGCTGCCGATGAACCCGCTCAGCGTGCCGCCGATCAGCCCCAGCAACACCACTTGCAACATGGTCGATGCGTTGAGCGTGTAAGGAAATAAATCCATGCCGCCTTCCCGTCTCTCGGCGCCGCCGGTCGTGTCCGAGCGCCGGTTCCGCTATTCCATTATTCCGTCATTCCGTCATTGCATATTCCGTCATTCCATCTTGATCAACTTCAGCAGGTAGTGCACGGCCTTGCCGGAAAAATATGCCACGATCGGGATGAACAGCAGCACGCTGGTGGATGCCGTCAGCCGCCACATCATCTCCGGCCGCGTCAGGAAGTCCAGCACCGCTCGTTGATGGGTGAAAACCGCCACGTAGATCAACGCGGTCACCGCCGCGCACAGCAGCATGGTGACCAATTGCCGGGCTCCAAACAGAAAGCGCTCTTGCATCTCTTCGGCTTGGACCACGGATACCCCGCGCAACCGCTCCTGCAAGGTGCTTGCCAGCTCACGGCTCAGCCGCGTGCGCGCCGACTTCCCTTTGTCGAGGAAGACCTCTCCAATCACCACCAGGCTGTAGGAGATCGAGCGGTCGATCGCGCCCAGCAGGTTGTTCACCGTGCCTTGTACGACCGTCCGCCCACCCGCCTTGCCCAGCTTGACCAACTCGTTGAAGGTTTCCTCCACGCCTTCCTCGCCCAGCCGGCTCGACTGCAGATCGGTTGGCACATCGTCTTCGATGCCGCCGGTTCCACGCGTCGCGGCGGGAGTAATGCCGTCCTGGCCGGCCGGCGCTTGCTCGACGACCGACGACGTCTCGGCGGGCTCCAGCCGCAGCAGTTCCACCGCTGCGCCCCATTTCTTGGCCACCTCGACGACGTGTTGAAAAGTTTCGCCCGTGGGATTGAAGTGTTCCTGTATCCACAGAATCCGGCTCGCCGCCATGGTGGCGAAGATCTGACGGACCCCGGGAACCTTTTCCACCACTGCGGCGATGGAGTCGGCCACCTTCAGGTGGCGTGGCAAATAGGAAATCGACACGTTCCCGCGGTCTGCCTGCACCTGGAAGCCGGCGTAGTACGTGCGGTCGTCCTCGGCGAGAGCCACGCGGCAGCGACTGGCCAGCAATAGGTTCTCCATGGCGGCGCGCGCCGCCGGCGTCTCGCGAAACTCAGGAAGCTGGGCCACCGCGCAGAACGCCGACGCCACGTTCTCTACGTTGGCGTGCTCCACGTTGATCAGGAAGTCGTAGCTGCGCGATTGCTCCCAATCGATGTTGTAGAACGTCCGCACCCACCGGCGGCGGTCCTCTTCGAGTTCGTCGATGTATTTCTTGGCTTTCGCGCGATCCAGGCCGAGCCGGTTGGTCACCGACTTGATGCGGGTCTCCATGTCGGCCACAACCCGGAGACGCAAGACGTGGGGAACGCCCTTGAACAGCAAGTGCCCCGTCAGCCCGTGATACACGAGCGGGCCGGAGAGTGCCATCTCGGTGAGCACACTGGTGACGAACCCCTGGTAGTGCTCCCGTTCCAGCATCATGCGCTCGTTCAGCCCGCGTGGATTGACGCACGCCATCTCCAGCTTTCCCGCGGCTATGCCGGCAATGGTGGCCCGTTCCAGCAGTTCTTCCCGGCCGATGCAGGCACATCCCAACTTCCGCGCCAGGCTCTCGGCGAAAGCCTTGCCGCAGCTGTAGCTGCCTCGCGATACACAGATAAGTTGCATGGCGCAACCCGCTGACGGTTATGGAATCACACACCGCCAACCACCGGCCGGCGGCAAACCATTCTCGTGAAATGGTGCGCCTTTGGCCTTCAATTTCACCGTGACCAACGTCACCAGTGAACGTGAGTTCCGGCATAAGTTCCCGCACGATTTCCCCACAATGACGGGCAACCGCGCTGCCCAGCCTTCTCGGAGGGTCGAGTCCTCGCTGGTCCCGGCTTGGCCTCGGCCTTTGAAGCACACGATCGCAACGAGTCTCGCTCCGGGCTGTCACCGATCACGGTGACTATGATCACGGCGGGCAGACCGGGTGTGGCACATACTGGCGAACGGCTGCACTCCACTTTGGAGTCGGTTGGAGTTGTGCTTCAATACTGACGTTGGCGTGTCTGTGGTTGGCGTGTGTGTCGATGGTTTGCGAACTGGTTTGCGAACGGTGCGGGCTATTCCGGAGCCGGAGATTGGTAGTCGCCTTGTGCGTGGCCGTGTTTCTCCTGGCGCTCAGCAGCAGGCTCTGCCTTTTTGAACCCCACCAACGGTCCATCAAGGCTTTTGCCGACGATTTTGATCGGCTGAAGGCGAGAGCGCACGCGAACCGCTTCCGGCACGCGGTCGTTTCCGTGCGGCCCGTAACGCCATCCGATGCCTCCTTTTCTCTACTGCCCGCTCCGGCCCCGAAGCTTTACGCTGCAGTTTTCATAGACGGCATTGCTCCACGCCGGCCCGATTGCGTGGGTTTACCTGGATTCATACGGCCTCCTCCGCTGTCATAGTTCTCGATGCGTCCTGATGTCTTGAACATCCGGGACACACACGATTACCCCAGGGCGCAAGAGACTCCAAGCAGCATTTTCCGAAGGTGGAAAGCGGAGGCATCTACTATGTCGGTTATCACCATTTCCCGGGGCTCGTTTAGTGGCGGCAAGATTCTGGCGGAATGCCTGGCCCGAAAACTTGGTTATCGCTGCCTGGATCGCGATGTGATCGTCGAGCGGGCCGCCGCCTATGGAGTGTCGCAAGACGATCTCAGGGAAGCGCTGGAGAAACCTCCCGGATTCCTCGACCGTTTCCAGCACAAGCGCTATCTCTATCTGGCCCTGATGCAGGCATCCTTGGCCGAGGAAGTGCGAACGGGAAAGGCTATCTATCACGGTTTGGCGGGCCACTTGTTGCTCGGAGGCGGGCAGCCCATCCTGCGGACCCGGATCGTCGCCCCCATCGAGCGCCGTATCGAGATGCTGCAGGAACGGCTGCACTACAGCCGCAGAGATGCCATTGCTTACATCGTAAAGGTGGATGAAGAGCGGCGTAAGTGGACCCGGTTTCTCTACGGCGTGGACTGGGAAGATCCTTCTCTCTACGACCTCGTGCTCAACCTTGAGCACGTGGATATGGAAGAAGCTTGCCGCGTAATCTCCTCGATTGTGCTGGGGCCGCGTTTCGAGTTTACGGCCGAGAGTCAGCGCAGAATGGACGACCTGGCCATCGCCAGCCGGGTACGGGCCGATTTGGCGATCAACCGCTCCACGTCGGATCTCGAACTCGAGGTGGTGGCGCACGACGGTGCGGTCGCAATCCAGGGCAAGGTCGCGATCACGGCCCAGATCGATGAAGTCAAACGGGTGGCGTCGGCTGCCTCCGGTGTTGCTTCCGTAAACATTGAAAAACTGGTGCCCCCCATTCGGGTGTGAGCATGGCTGAGTTACGACTACGGGCGAGGTAAATCGATATGGCGCTGCTCCTGATATCACGGGGTTCCTTTTCCGGCGGTCAACTCATCAGTCAATGCCTTTCGCGAACGGGAACGCGGTGCTTGACACGGGAGGATCTGACGGCGGTGGTCAACACCCACGGCGATCTGGCGAACCAGGTCGTGACCAGCATGGCCCGAGCGGCGCAGGACTACAGCCGGCTCAGCGCCCTGCGGCGGCCGTACAAAATCCTCATGCAACGGGCCCTTCTCGAATATGTGCGCCAAGGCGACGTCGCGTATTTCGGCTACTCCGGGCATCTTCTGCTCCCGGGAATCGCGCACGCGGCACGGGTGAGGATCCTCGCACCGATCCAACTGCGAATCGAGTTGCTGATGAAGCAGGGAGGGGTCAGCGAGGAGCAGGCTCGCGAGCGCATCCACCAAGTCGACGAGGAGCGCAGCCGCTGGACCCGCTTTATGTACGGAAAGAGCCTTAAGGATCCCGAACTGTTCGACCTTTGTATCAACCTGGAGCGCGTTTCCTTCCCCACGGCCTGCAGCATGTTGCTGAGTCTCGCGCAGCAGAGCGAGTTCAAGCCCACACCCGAATCCCTGGCAGCCGTCGAGAGTCGTTACCTCTGCGCCTGCGTTCTGGCGGCGCTGATTGACAATCCGAAGACGTTCGAGCTGGAGGTGGGGGCGACCGCGGATGGCGGCTGCGTCACCTTGGAGGGCCCTTACCTGGAGGACGCGGATCGCGCGGCGGTTCTGGAAACTGTCAGGACGGTCTCCGGGGTAGCGGATGTGCAATACAAGGAGGGGTACGCTCCTCCGTTCGACTTGACTTCATAACCGACTTAGTAATCAGGGAGGCCAGAGATGGATCACACGGAACTCGAACCCCAATCGCCGGAAGTTTTGATTGAGATCAAGGGGCTGCTCGCCCGAGGACTCGACTTCGATGAGAAGCAAGTCGAACTGATCGAAGAACAGAACGAGATGGCGAAACGGCGCACCGACACCACCTCCAATCTGCTGCAGTTTTCCTCGGCTACCGCGAAGTACACCGAGGACCAGACGGCGATGGCGCGGGAGAGAACCTCCCTTACGCGAGTGCAGACCAAGCTTTCCACTCGCAGCACGGAGCTGGCGCACATCCGCACCGATCTCGGCCGCGAACGCACCGCCATGGCGGAGCAGAGAACGGAGCTCGCGCTCAACCGGACCGAACTAGCCCGGCAGCGGTCCAGGCTGGCCGCCATGAGAACGGACCTGGCTCGAACCAGAACCGCGCTGGCGGAACAGCGCAACGTCTTGTCCCAGGCCAGGACGGACTTGGCGCAAGAGCGAAACGATCTGGCAGCTGAGCGGACGATGCGGGCTTTAACCCGGACCCGTATGTCGCTCCAGAGAACGGAGCTCGCGCGGGGAAGAACTTACCTGGCCATGATTCGGACCGGGCTCGCGTTTCTCGCCATCGGACTCACGCTCTTCCGCTACTTTGGAGTCTCGCGTTGGAGTCTCTTTGACGGGGCGCTGGTGCTGCTAAGTGTGGTTTTGGTGTTCTACGGCACCAGAGGTTACCGCCGCGCCCAGCTCGCCGACCGGCGAATTGGGGAGTTGCTGGCTAACGATCCGGGGCTGGCGCAGGCAACGTGACGATCAGCGTTGACGCCGTAAGAAGTACACCCGGCCGGTCCAATCCCATTTCCCGGTCTCTTTAGACAGCTGGATCAAAGCCCGAACGAGACCGCCGATATCTGCCGGGGCGATTGTCTTTTCATCGACAAAGATTACGCCACCGTGGCGCCGCTCTTCTTCTGCCCAGATTTTGAGCAGTGGAGGAATCGTCCTCCGGTCATAAGTAACCAGGGTCAAGCCCTGCTTGGCAGCTTCCAGTAGGGCAGCAGGGTCTTCTTTCCCAAGAAAGTCGCCACCCTCCCACTCCGCCATCCAATGGATAGTTAGGGAGCGATCGCGACGTCGCAGGCCATCCGCCACGTCCGGGGAAATATGCTCGTCCAGAAGCAGCTTGAGCATGTCAACCCCGCTTGGTCTTTCGGGAAACAAAGTCGACCGCCTGGGGCAGCATGCGCTTTAGCGTTTCGAAATCTGTGGAATCGTTTTCCGCCGTTGCCTCATCGATTTCCTCGGGGAACGCTTCCGCATAATTAACGGCAGCTCGAACCTTGGCTTCTGGCCACCTGAGATGTTTGGCGACGGCCGCAACGGCTCCGTGATAGCTGCGGAGCAGGAGAATCACCTCCCACACCGCGAGCGTGCTGCCTTGAATATAGGCCTGCCGGCCTGCCGGTGAATCGTGAAAGTCGAGGAAGGCAAATTCCGACCGCCTTAAACCTTCTTCGACTAAGCGCGCACTTGCGTCGCTAGGCGTCCATCCATGCCGATTCGCGATGCGCTTGAGTCGTCTCCCACTTTCCACGGGCAGGCGCATGCTCAGAACCATCGAACGGGCTGGCTTCATGGAAACCTCCATTTGTAACTATTGTAAGCATTGTAGCAGGCGTGCTCGATGCGGCACACTTCTTCACGAACCATTCCAGGGGTTTACGACCTCAAGACCACAGTCCTCAAAATCTGCACCATTGCGCGTGGCGAGTCTGGCGCCTCGCACTTGGGCGATAGCCGCGATCTGCGCATCGGCGTGGCTGATCGGTCGGCCGAGCGTACGGCGGCGAGCGGCAATCTTGGAGAACACTCGCGCTGCCTCGCTCTCAAATCCGAAGACGCGACCCGCCAAATCCTCGGCAAACATAGCTTCCGCCGCTGTCAGCAGCCCCTCTCGGCGCTTGCCTTTGGTGAGCAGCTCAATTCCATAAAAGATTTCCGCCTCGGTGATGGACGTCGTAAAGAGTTCCGCTGCTCGCTGTTTCGCAACCCATACCACAACCCGAGCAGAGGGCTTGGGTCTCATCAGCTCGGAGATCACATTCGTGTCGAGGATGATCATTCGCCAAATCCCGGAGCCTGGCGCATAGCGTCGCGTCGCGGCAACTCAAGTTCGAGTCCGCCTAACGCCGCAAAGCGCCGGTGAATGGTTTCCGCCAGGTTCCCTTTTGCCGGCGAGGAAGCGGTTAGAGCTGAGCGCAAAATGTCCCTGGCCTCCTCCTCCATCGAACGTCCGTGATGGGCGGCACGGACCCTCAAACGGGTCTTGGTTTTCTCGTCAAGTTGTCGAATGGTTAATGTCGCCATGCTGTCAATGCTATCATTGCTAGCCGCGAATGCAAAGCGGAGGGGCTTACTCAGGGACGGAATAGCCATATATCGCCAAGACCGCTTTGCCTCTCGACCACTTCCACCAGACTTCGCTCTCCTTCGAGTAATCTCAAGTGGCAGTTTACATTTCTGATCTTTCTCGACTGGGCGCTATCCGCGCGCAGGCCAGAACCATGCCCCGCGCACGGTGATGGGGGTCACGGAACCTTGTCGTGCCATGTGGTAAACCTGCTGGCGGTGCCGCTGTGTGCGGCCCGAGCGCTCCGCCAGTTGGTTGTGCAGCGATGGAAATTCACAGCAAGCCGACCTACCGTACCAAGCCGCCTGGTAAAGGCGTCGAGTCTCGCGTTCGGGACCTCGGAGTGGGAGTCCAGGGATGACGATGACGCCGCTCACCTCCCAAGCGTCGGAACCGCGAAACTCGAATGCCGTGTCGCTGCCGGCCCCCGGCGTGGCCAGCCTGGCCGACGAAGACCGGAGGCTGCTCGCCGACGCGGAGCGAGCCCTCGCCGATCGCCCGAATATCTCCATGAGCCTGCGCATCGGTATGAGCATGTTGCTGTGCTTTCTGCTGGTCGCCGGAGTCGTGGTCGCCTCCATGGTGCTGGTCTCAAGAGTCGGCACGCTGCAGGAGTTTCTCGACAAGGCGAGCACCTATGCGCTGGAGGTAGAGAACACCCGGCGTTATGAAAAGAACTACCTCCTCTACGGGACGGGCCTGGACGACGCGCTGACGCAAGTGCAAGCGGCCCACAATCAGCTGCACAGCATCAAGGCCAGCATGGTCGAAGTTACCGGCCCGCAGGTGTTCGAGCGCATGGAAGAAAATCTCGAGCAATACGACCGCTCGCTCGAGCGTCTGGCCGAGTTGGCGAGACAGCCCGGCGCTGCTTCGCAGGACGAACGCACCCAGGTCGAGAAGGAGCTCAGACGGCACGGCGCGCAGCTCATCGCCGATGCCACCGATCTGCTGGAACGGGAGCGGCTTCGTCTTCGCACCGCAATTCGTACGTCGTGGATTGTGGCGGCCAGTTCGCTTCTGTTCATCATGCTCGCCATGGCCCTGGTCACCTTCACGCTGACCCGCCAGGTCTCCAATCCCTTGCGCCGGTTCGCCGGCTACACGGAACGGATTGCGGCTGGCGACTTCTCGCCGATTCTACCGGCGCGCCGCTATCGCGACGAGTTCTCGCGGCTCGCCGTCGCCATCAATCGCATGTTGTTCCGGCTGAAAGATCGCGAGGCTCAACTCGCCCGTCACAGCCGCATGGCTGCAGTCGGAACACTGACCGCCGGCATTGCTCACGAACTCAACAATCCTCTCAACAACATCAGCCTCAACGCCGAGGCGCTCCACGAAGGTTTGAACCACTACACCGACGACCAGAAACTGAAAATGCTGGCCGACGTTGTCAGCCAAGTCGAGCGGGCGAGCGCAACCGTGAGGAATCTGTTGGATTTCACGCGCGTCGAGAAGCCGGTGGTAGTCGTTTTGTCGGTGGAAAATGTGGTGCGCGAGGCGCGGCGCCTCGTGGCCAACGAAGCCGAAATCAACCGCGTGCAGTTCAACCTCGCGCTGCCGCCGGATCTGCCGAAGGTGCAGGGCAATCCGCGCGACCTCCAGCAGGTCTTCTTGAATCTTTTTCTGAACGCGATCCAGGCTATGCCCAACGGAGGAGTGCTGACGGTCCGGGGCCAGGCAACCGGAGGTTCTACGAACGACCGAGCCCTGGAAGTTGAAGTGACCGATACCGGCGTTGGCATTCCCGAAGAGAACATCGGTTCCGTCTTCGATCCTTTTTTTACGACCAAGGAAGTGGGCGCCGGAACCGGGCTCGGCCTGGCCGTAAGCTACGGGATCGTCGAGAAGCACAACGGGACGATCACGGTGCGCAGCAAGCTCGGGGAAGGCACAACCTTCGTTGTGCGCCTTCCAATTTCTTCCATCGAGGGAGGTGTAGGTGCATCTCTATCTTCCCATCGCGGGGAATAGCGTCAACGTGTTCTTGATGATTGGCCTGGGCGGATTGGTGGGGTTCCTGTCAGGCCTGTTTGGCGTGGGCGGCGGTTTTCTGATGACGCCGTTGCTGATGATGTACGGGATCCCGGCCACGGTAGCGGCGGCTTCGGACTCCAACCAGATTGTGGCCGCCTCCGCGTCCGGTTGCTACACCCATTTTCGCGCTAAGACGATCGACGTCCGCATGGGCGTGCTCATGCTGGTGGGCGGCATCGCGGGTGGGACACTCGGGGTCCAACTCATCAAGATTTTGCGCCGTCTGGGGGAGGCGGATTTTGCCATCACCGTGGTCTATGTGCTGATGCTTGGGGGCATCGGCTCCTACATGTTCTTCGAAAGTTTAATCTCGCTGCGGGGGCGCCCGTCCAAGGCTGCGGCTCCACGATCGCCGATGTATCGGCGCATGGTCGGGGCGCTTCCTTTCAAGGTTTACTTTCCCCGGTCCAAGGTGACGATCACCGCGCTGATGCCACTCCTGCTCGGGACGCTGGTGGGCACGCTGGCGGCCATCATGGGAGTGGGCGGCGGATTCATCATGGTGCCCATTATGATCTACCTGCTGCGCATGCCGATGCACGTCGTGGTCGGCACCAGCCTTTTCCAGATCTTATTTACCTGCATCAATGTCACCGTGCTGCAGGCGCACTACAATCACAGCGTGGACTTTGTGCTCGCGCTGCTGCTGCTGATCGGTTCGGTGGTGGGGGCGCAGATCGGCATACGCATCGGCCGGCGGCTCCGGGCCGACCAACTCAAGATCCTGATGGCGGTGTTGGTGTTGGCCGTGATGGTGAAAATGCTGCTCGGGTTGCTCTTGCGGCCGGAGTTCCTCGTCGCCTACAAGGGGGGCCACTAAAGCGATGCGACACGTCAAGCTGGCAGCGGTCGCGCTCGCAGTTTTCGCAATCTTGCCTCGGCCCGCCGCTGGCCAGCCCGCGGGCGTAACGGGCGATCTCATGGTCGTTCCCGAGCGCGTGGAAATCGACCTTGCCTACAACGGAGCTAACATAGAAGTGGGCGCTGAAGTGCCGGCCGGGTACGAGGCGGCGGTGAGGCTCATGAGTCGTCCCGAACGGCTGGAGTTGAAAAAACTCGGGAAAAAGGCGGGACTGCTTTGGATGGGCGCGGGCACCGTTACCTTTGAGAACATACCGGTGGTCTACCAGGTGCTCAGTACGGCGCCGCTGGCGGATCTGGGACCGCAGGCCTTGCGCGGGCAGTGGATGCTCGGCTACGAGTCGTTGATTCCCGATCAGGCTCCCGGGGCTGACTTGCGCGGAGACCTGGTTGGATTGAAGGAGCATGGCGGGCTTTTTGCGCTACGCGAGGGAGCCTTGGTGCGGAGGGGGAAAAGTGCTTCGCTCGTCGCTCCCGGGGCCGACGCCCCGCAGCGGTTGCGCGGCACCTTCCGCTTGCCCGCCTCGGCGCCGGCCGGCGACTACTCCGTCGATCTTATTGGTTTCAAGGACCAGCGCGCAGTTCACCTGGCCAGTGCTACTCTGCATATCGAGCATGCCGGAGCGGTAAGAATCATGAGACATCTGGCGCTCGACCACGGCACGGCCTACGGCGGCGCGGCTTGTTTGATCGCGATCATCGTCGGCCTGCTGACGGGCGTACTGTTCCGGTCGAGATCGAATGAAGGGCACTGAGGGGGGCGACGGTGAAATTCGCGGATCTATTCCGCAGCGCGCGCCGGGCTGACGTCGAGTTGCTGCGAGCGCGCTTTCTCAGGTTTCGCAGCCTGCTCGAAAATAACAATCGCGTGCTCTGTCTGATCGCCGATGCCAACGAAAAGCTCGGAGGCGAATACCTCTTCGACACCCAGTATCTCCAGTCCCTGGAAGCACAGTTGGGCGAGGCGGTGACCGCCGTCGTCCGCAACCTTGCCGAGATGTCCGACAATGGTTACCCGACTCTCGCTCTCCAGCTCGAACGTATGCGGGCGGCGGTGCGGGCCAGTCTCAAGCCACACCAGATCGATCCGAACTTGCCGCTCATCCTCACCCTCGATGAACTGGGCACGGAGCTCGCCGATGTCGTGGGAGAGAAGATGGCGCGGCTGGGGGAGATTCGCCGCCGGCTCGCGCTCCCGGTGCCGGACGGATTCGTCATCACCGCGCGAGCCTGTGACCTGGCGCTGGCGCATCCCAAAGTCGCCGGCGAGTTCGAGAAGTATCGCGCCGGCGCCCAAGGCGCGGCCGCCGGACTGCAGCAGGCCATCCTCGCGTCGGAACCACCCGCGGAAGTCGCCAGAGCCATCAAGGATGCTGTGAAGCCGTTCAGCCGGAATGCCAGGTTCGCGGTGCGCAGCAGTGCGCTTGGAGAAGATGGCGATCTTACCTTCGCGGGGCAGCACACAACCATCCTGAACGTGCCGCGCGAGCGCGTGGCGACGGCTTGGCTGAAGGTGGTCGCGAGCCTGTTTTCGGAGCCGGCGAGCGGCTACCGGCGCGGCCATGGCCTGTCCTCCGCCGCCGGCGAAATGGCCGTGGGATGTCTGCTCATGGTCCCAGCTTCCGCCAGCGGCGTGCTCTATTCCGTGGATCCCAATGCGCCGGAAAGCGGTGCCATGATCGTTTCCGCGGCGCGCGGCCTCGGCCTCATGGTCGTCGAGGGGCGAGGCTCCGTGGATGAGTTCAAGCTCTCGCGTCACGCGCCCCATCAAGTTCTCGCGCGCCACATCGCGGATAAACAAGAGATGTGCGTTCCGCAGCTCGACGAAGGAACCCGCATCGCGCCCGTACCCGACGAACTGCGCCGCGCGCCCGCGATTACCGACGACACGCTCGTCGCTCTTGCCGAGGCCGCCCTCAGAATCGAACGGCACATGCGATGCCCGCAGGATATCGAGTGGGCGGTTGGCCACGATAGCAGTCTGGTCGTGCTGCAAGCACGGCCCTTGCGCCTGCCACCCGCCGCACCGCATCCGGCCGAGGAGGTACTGTCGGCCTGCACCCGCCACCGCGTGCTCATGCCCGGCCACGGTGAGGTCGCATGTCGCGGAATCGGTGCCGGGCGGGTGTTCCTGGTGGGGCCCGACGAAGCGACCGAAGGATTCTTGCCTGGTGATGTGCTGGTGACCCGGTTTGCCTCCCCCCGCCTCTCCGCGCTCGTCGCCAGCGCCAGCGCTTTGGTGAGCGATGTGGGATCGGTGACCGGACATCTGGCGACCGTGGCCCGCGAATATCGTGTTCCCGCCATCGTGGGAACCCGGGATGCCACCAAACTGCTCCCCGCCGGAACGGTGATCACGGTCGACGCCAATGAGAACACCGTTTACGAGGGAAGCGTGGAAGAGTTGCTTAGCTATCAACTGCTGCGGAGTCAGCCCTACGAGGAGACGCACGAGTTCCGCGCGTTACGCCGCATGTTGAGGCACATCTCGCCGCTCCATCAAAGAGACCCCAGCTCCCCCGACTTTGAGCCCGAACACTGCCGCACCTACCACGATATTATTCGCTTCGCGCATGAGCGCGCGCTCGCCGAGTTGAGCCGTCTGGGCGACTTCCAGCTTGAGGGCAGCAGTGCGCGGGCGCTCGATCTGGATATCCCGCTCGACCTCGTCCTCGTCGATCTAGGCGGAGGTATCGCCTCCAATGCCCGAGGCAAGGCCGTATCCCGAAGCCAGGTTGCTTCCCGTCCGCTGGAGATTCTGCTGCAAGGCTTGCTGGCTCCCGGCGTCTGGTCGACCAATCCGGCCGAGATGGACCTCGATGGATTCATGGCCAGCGCGACCCGAGCGGGGCCGCTGACGTCGCCCGGCGGCGACGCGCTCCAGCGCAATGTGGCCATCGTCTCCGCCGACTACCTGAATCTGAACCTTAGAGTCGGATACCATTTCAACGTGGTCGACTGCTATTTGGGCGAGAATCCCGAAGATAGCTACATCTTCTTCCGCTTCGTTGGAGGCGTGACCGATGTCACGCGGCGCACCCGGCGAGCGCGCCTGCTGGCGACCATTCTTTCCCAGCAAGGATTCACCACCGACCTCAGCGGCGAGCTGATCGTCGGGCGGTTGCAAGGCGTGCCCCAGCCCCTCTGCGAAGAGCAACTGCGAATGGTGGGCCGCCTGATCGGGTTCTCGCGGCAGCTGGATATCCTGCTGCGCGACGATCGCACCGTGGATCAGCTGGTGAACGCATTTCTCGAAAGCAGATTTCATATGACCATCGATACTCTTATGAAGGAGCGTGACCATGCCGACGAACATTGATGTGATGGTCCTTGACGACGAGCCCACCGTGTGCGAACGCCTCAAGGACTTTTTCGAGAAGGACGGAATGAAGGTGGAAACGTTCACGGAAAGCAGCATCGCGGTGGAGCGGCTGGCACATCAGCGATTTCACGTCGTGGTCACCGACCTGAAAATGAAGGGGCCCACCGGCATCGACGTCCTGGTCGCGGTCAAGAACCAGAACCTTCCCACCGAAGTCATCGTCATTACTGGCTACCGCACCATGGATGTCACGCGCGCGGCGGAGTGCGTGGGAGCTTATGCCTTCCTCGACAAGCCGTTCCACCTGGAACAGTTGCGCGACTTAGTGAAGAAGGCGGCAAAAAAAGCGAGAAGCAGGAGTGAAGCCTGATGCCAGCCTGGATCGCTCGACCAGCGTTGGCAACCTCGGAGGACTGCGAATGAAACCGAACTTCCGCATTCTGGTCATCGATGACGAGAAGATCGTCTGCGATCGTCTCACTATGGAGTTGGAGCGGGAGGGATTCGCGGTGGAAGCCTATACCGAGAGTGGGCAGGCGCTGCAGCGAATCGCGGCGCAGCATTTTGATCTGGTGATCACCGACATCAAGATGCGCGGGCCCAACGGAATCGAAGTGATGAACTTCGTGAAGGAGAATCACCCCTCGACCAAGGTGATCGTCATTACCGGCTTCGCGACGGTGGAGACTGCCCGCGAGGTGCTCAAGGGCGGCGCCGTCGACTTTATCCCCAAGCCCTTCAAGATGAGCAAGCTTCGCGAATTGGTGCTGCGCTTGGCTGCGGAGAGCACTGGCGAGAAGAACGCCGACCCAGCGCCCTAAGTTCAGGCAAATTAGGGCACGGCCGACTTCGGATGTCCAACCCAAAAATCGCTACGGTTAGGCTATGCTGGACTGTTCTCGAAATCGTGTTTGGGAACGGCTGCTTCCCGCATGGCGAGCCCTCAGCATGAGCATCCCCAGCCCCGGTCGAACCGGCAGCTGATCCTGGCCGCCCAGATCGCCTTTCTCCCCACCGGCATCTTGACCACTCTGTTGGGCCCTATGTTGCCCATCCTGATTGCGCGCTGGGCGCTCAGCGACTCGCAGGCCGGCAGTCTTTTCCTGGTGCAGTTCCTGGCCTCGCTCGCGGGCGTGCAAATCTCCGGCATCCTGTTGGCAAGGGTGGGGTTCCGTCCGGCATTTCTTTCCGGACTCCTGCTCATGGCGTGCGGTGCGGCCACGCTCTATCTGGGATCGCCCGGGCTGGGGATGGTATCGGTAGCGGTGTATGGGCTGGGCCTGGGTCTGATCATCCCCACCGACAATTTGATGATCGCGGAAATCGCGCCAAGTTCGCGGGCAGGTTCGCGGGCGGCGGCCGTAAGCCTGCTGAATTTCTACTGGGGAGTGGGCGCCGTGCTCTGTTCGTTGCTGGTGGCGTGGGCGCACCGGCACCAGTTGATTCCGGTTTTTCTGGGAGCCGTGTCGGTATTCCTGGTGCTGCTGGCGGCGAGTGTGCGCAACCTGCCGTTTCCCCATGCGGTTAAGTCCGCCGACTCGCCGATTGCGTGGCGAAAAATCTGCAAAGATCCCGCTCTATGGCTGTTCGCCTCGGTATTTTTTCTCTACCCCGGGGCTGAGACCGCGGTGGGGGGCTGGATTGGCTCGTATGTGGCCCGCATGGGATCTCGCGGGGCGGCGATGGGACCCATGATGCCGGCT
>Ga0209517_10002333_pt1 | contig 26938 bp, 27 predicted proteins | sample PeaSoiMetSII2010_FD_187695 | JGI IMG/M metagenome (GOLD analysis project Ga0209517, IMG submission 187695) | Peat soil microbial communities from Weissenstadt, Germany - SII-2010 (SPAdes) (version 2) | ecosystem: Environmental > Terrestrial > Soil > Wetlands > Peat | place: Germany...
GTATAACGGAATGTGACGGGACGATAGCAAGTTGCGCGATTAGGCAGCAGGCGCCGCGTCCGCCGCCTTGTGCGAGGCATGGGGGTCTGTTAGCCTTTCGCGGATTTCTTGCAAACGGCGCCATAAGAATGTTCCAGAAACTCACCGGCATTTTTCGCGAATGGAAGAAGCACTCGGGCTCGCTGGCGATCAGCCTGGTGGTGACGCTCGCGGCGCTGGCGGTCTATTACTTCGTTTTCATCGGCGAAGCGCGCACGCCGCTGGCGGACTTCATTACGCGGCTGGAGTTGGACAGCCTCGACACGCGCTTTCGATTGCGCGGCCGCGTCCATCCAGATTCGCGCATCGTGATCGTCGATATTGACCAGCGCTCGCAGGAGGCGCTGGGCCAGTGGCCCTTCCCGCGAATCTACTTTGCAAAAATGCTCGACGCGCTGCGCGACGACGGCGCGAGCGTCGTCGCGTTCGACATCACTTTCAGCAAGCCGGACGCCACCTCACTGCCTCTGCGCACGCTGCTCGAGGGATTATCGAAAGGCCAGACCGCCAGCGCGGACGTGCAGCAGAAAATCGCGGAGCTTGAGAAGCAGTACGACTACGATCAGCAACTTGCGGACGCGATCAAACGATTTGGTAAGGTCGTGCTCGGCAACTATTTTCTCTACACCTCCGCGGATCTCCAGGGCGTTTCGCCCGAGGCGCTCGATCGTTACGCGAATCTCATTTCCTTCTTTCCATTCCCGCAGGTTCGCGCGCTTCCTTCGGCGGGAGGCTCGGCCGGGTACGTCCGGTTGATTCAAGACTTCGATGATCTCGCCCTGCTGCCAAAAGGCGCCGAGGCGAACACCGAGACATTTACGGCGGCGCTTTCGGGCGATAAAGCCGGCTGCGGCTTTTTCAATATCGTCGGCGATCCGGATGGCGTGGTGCGCCGATCGTTGCTCGCGTTGCCTTATGGCCGCGATCCGAATCGCGCCAATTGGGATCTTTACGCTTCGCTCGAAGTCCAGACGCTGCGTCTCTATCTCAATTTGCCGAACGAGAAGACGGTTTTGAATTTCGGCGGCGCCGGAATCGCGAGCATCGAGTTTGGCCCCGATCTCGTGGTCCATCCCGACGACGTCGGGCGGATGATGATCAATTATCAGGGTCCGCCGCGGACTTATCCCTATGTTTCGTTTGCCGATGTCGTGCAGCACCGATTTTCCGCCGGCGAGTTTCGCGACAAGATCGTGCTCGTCGGCGCGTCGGCCACGGGCATCGGCGATCTGCGCGCGACGCCTTTCGGCGGAGTGGATTTTCCCGGCGTCGAGATTCACGCGAACGTAATCGATGACATCCTGAACCGGCATTTCTTGCGCCGCGGGCCGCACGAGGCTTTGACCGACGTCATCGTAATTTTCCTGTTCGGCATTCCGCTGGGGATCTGGCTTGCGCTGGTTCGCCCGCGCTGGCTGATTTTCGGATTTCTCCTGCTCATTCCCTTTGCCTGGTTCGTTTATTCGGCGTTCGTTCACGATCAATGGCTGAACTTCATCATCCCCGCAGCCTTTACGCTAGTGCCCAACGTCAGCCTAGTGGCGCTCTACCGCGTGCTGGTTGAAGAGCAGGAAAAGCGGCAATTGCGCGGCATGTTCCAGCAGTATGTGAGCCCGGAAGTGATTCGCCGGTTGCAGACGGATCCGGATAAGGTGCTGCCGCGAAAGACCGAGCTCAGCGTGCTCTTCAGCGATATCCGCGGGTTCACATCGATTTCCGAAGCGCTCGACGCGCAGGAACTGGCCAATCTGTTGAACGGGTATTTGACGGAGATGACGGGAGTCATCTTCAAGAATCGCGGCCTATTGGACAAATACATCGGCGACGCGGTGATGGCCTTTTGGGGCGCGCCGTTTGAGGAACCGCACCACGCCGAAAAAGCCTGCCGCGCGGCGCTCGATATGCTGGCCAAGTTGCGCGAGATGCAGGCCGAGTGGAAGGCGGCAGGCCGGCCGGTGCTGGAAATCGGCATCGGCATCAATTCAGGGATCGCGTCGGCGGGAAACATGGGCTCGAAACGCCGGTTCGCATACACCGCCATCGGGGACGCGGTGAACCTCGCATCGCGCCTCGAAGGGCTGAACAAGGAATTCGGCACGCGCATCGTGCTCTCCGAATTCACGGTGGGCTTGTTCGGCGATGCGAAGTTTGTGACGCGCGAGCTGGACCTAATTCGCGTTAAGGGCAAGCTGAAGCCGGTGAGAATTTACGAACTGCTCGGCAATGAGACGAGCCCGGAGGAAATCGTCGCGATGGCGGGAGAATTCAGCGCGGCGCGAGCCGCCTACATTGAGCGCAATTGGGCCGAAGCTGCGCGCCGCTTCGAGCAGTTCCTGCAGCGCTGGCCGAACGATGGCCCGGCGCAGGTCGCCCTGGCGCGCTGCAAGGAATTCATCGCGGAGCCGCCGCCGTCGGATTGGGACGGCGTCTACGAAATGAGGCACAAGTAGGACCGCCGCGTCAGTTGTCGAGGCGGACGACGAACGTATAGCTCTGTCCGGCGGCACGCAACTGGCTGGCCAGGTCGCCGGCTGCTGCCTCCGTGGCGACGCGGCCCACGCGCACGCGGAAATACGGCCCATTCGGCGAGTCGTAGGGAACCACGATCACCGGCGAAAATTGCGCCGCGAGGCGATCGCGTAGCGCATCCGCGTTTTCTTTCACCAGGAATGCGCCCACCTGCACGCCGAACGCGCCGACCGTTGGGCTCGGCCCGCCCAGCATCTCAATGCGCACTTGCGCGGTCCCCGGTCCCACCATGTCGATGGCCCGCGCGGCTGAGAGCGAAAGGTCGATGATGCGATTGCCGACGAACGGCCCGCGGTCATTGATGCGCACTTCGGTCTGCTTGCCGTTGCTGAGATTCGTGACGCGTAGGACAGCGCCGAAGGGCAGCGTGCGATGCGCCGCAGTGAATTGATACATGTCGTAGATTTCGCCGTTTGAAGTGCGATGACCATTGAACGGATCGCCATACCACGAAGCCACGCCTTCTTCGACGTATTCACCCGGAACAGCGGGCTGGCCGCGCGGTGGCGCCCCAGATGGACGCGATGGCGCGGGCCGCGTCGCGCCGGGCTGCGTAGCTGACGGCGGCGGCGCGGGCGGAGGCGGTGAATAGGCGTGATGCGAGCAACTGGAAAGCAAAATGGCGATCGCCATGACAGAGAGCGTTAATGCGCGCGAAGTATTGGGCAGCGAGTTCCGGGATCGGGAAGCAGTCCGCGCGGCAGGGATTGCGACGCGTTGCCCGCTCTTCACGCCGCGTCCCGTTTCAATTTTTCTTCCTCATTTTCCGGTATTATAGGGACGCGTAAAATTTCTCGCAAGGAAGCCCATTGCCCCTCCCGCTGCGGTGGCGCTGGAAGCTCGACCGGCTCCGCGAAAAAGTAGCCTGGTTCTTCGGAGGAAAGAAGGCGGAAGGACGCCCGCGCCTTTGCCCCTCGTGCGGCACGCTGGTCGGCGCGACCGCTTCCCGTTGTCATCAGTGCGGCGCAAGCATGACGTTCTCCCTGGCTGCCGCGAGCAAGACGCTCAGCCGCCTGATGCCCACGACTTCGCCCGTAACTTACGCCATTCTCACACTCAGCTGCATTCTCTACGCCGTGACGCTCATGCTGACCGTGCGCTTGCATGGCTTTCAAGCGCCTAATGGAGGTGGCTTCGGGGCATTGTTTCAACTGGGCCAGATTGACGGCCAGGTTCTGACGCGCTTCGGAAGCTCGTGGCCGTTGTTCGTGAATGTCCTGCAGCCCTGGCGCTTCGTGATGGCGATTTTTCTTCACGGCAGCCTGCTCCATATCGGTTTCAACATGTGGGTTCTGATGGATGTCGGCCCGCTCGTGGAAGAAGTCTATGGCTCAGCTCGCTATCTGTTCATTTACGTCGCGACCGGCGTCGCCGGCTACCTGCTCAGCAGTTGGGTCGGAGTTCATAGCGTCGGCGGCTCGGGTGCGCTCCTAGGATTGATCGGAGTTTTGCTCGCTCTCACCCGCGGCCGTCAGAACGCTTCTCTGCAAATGCTTCGGGGCTCGTTAATCCGCTGGCTGATCTACATCGCCGTGCTTGGGCTTCTCGGCGCTGGAATGATCGACAACTTCGCGCACATCGGCGGAGCAGTCTCCGGCTATCTCCTAGGAAGAATCATGCCCGCGCGCGAGCCGGTCGATTTACATGATCGCCGCGTCGCGAATGCGCTGGGATGGGGAGCCGGTCTGGCGATAGCGGTGAGTTTTGCGCTGATGGCGCTGACGTATTTCCGGGCGGGCTGAATCAGCCGCCGGCGTGCAGACGCCGCGATACCACGATCGAGTAGTGCAATCCCGAGAAAACCACGAAGAACGCGACCAGGTAGCTGCAAGTGCGCTGCATCGTCATCAGCCAATTGCTCGGGAATACTTTCAGCAGGATCACTAGCAGAACGAGCAGTATCTCCAAGGTTGTCGTGATCTTCCCCCAGATGCTCGGTGGAAACGGGCGGTAGCCCACGGTGACAAGAATCGCGGCGCTCGCAGTGAGAAGAATGACGTCGCGGCCGAGCACTAGAATGGTGATCCACCAGGCGATTTTTCCCTTCAGCGCCAGGACGAAGTAGGACGAAAACATCAGCAGCTTATCGGCGATCGGATCGAGATACGCGCCGAGCGGCGTCTTCTGATTGAGCCCGCGCGCGAGCAGTCCATCGAGCCCATCGCTGATTCCCGCGGCGATCAGGATTCCGAGAGCCCAATCATAGCGATCGGAATACAGCGCGATAATAAAAAACGGCAGGAATCCCAGCCGCAAAAACGTGAGCTGGTTCGGAACCGTCAGGATGCGGCTGTTTTTGAGCGGCCTGGTGAGATCTTCAACGCGCATGTCAGGCGAACTGAGCGAGAAACTCAGAGACGCTGAGTCCGACTTTGCGATGGAACATATCCGCCATGGAAGGTATCGAGCCGCGCGATTCGTCGAGCGATATGCGTTCGACGCGCAGCAGCGGGAAAAAAACCGTCGGCAGTCCCATGCGCTCGCCCTCGGGGTGAACCACTTCGCGGATGAAATCGTCAAAGCTGCTCAAATCGACGCCGCGCAGCGTGACGCCGGCTGTGGAGATTTCAACCACCTGCCCCCAGAATTTCTCCTTCGGGCTGTGCAAGCTCACCACAACAATCGAATTCGGCTGCATGACGCTCCTGTCGGCAGGGCTGCTGAAGGGATGGTATCGCAGCAGAGGCGGCAATGCACGCCGCCGAGTTATGAAACTCGCGCTAGAGTGAACACCGACGCGGCGTCTCAGAGTTTGTGTGACAACTACGACGTCTTGTCAGGGCACGGCTTCAGCTGTGCCACAAATGCCGCAACTTGAGTGCGGCTTTAGCCGCTGAGGTCCGTCTTGTCACGTTTTCACACACACGCTTTCAGCCGGTCATTGAGCGCAAGTCGGGAGCCACTCGCAGCTTCGGCTCAGTCGCCTTTTGAACGTCGTCGGGTGTTACGCCGGGCGCGACCTCGCGCAGGACCAGGCCTTCGGCAGTAACCTCGATAACGCCGAGCTCGGTAACGATCAAATCCACCACGCCGACGCCGGTGAGCGGCAGGCTGCATTTTTTCACAATTTTCGCTTCGCCATCCTTCGTGCTGTGCTCCATCGCGATGATCACGCGCTTCGCTCCGGCAACGAGGTCCATCGCGCCGCCCATGCCTTTCAACATTTTTCCGGGGATGGCCCAATTGGCGAGATTGCCGGTTTCGTCCACTTGCAGCGCGCCGAGGACGGTGACGTTGACGCGGCCACCGCGGATCATGCCGAAGGATTCGGCGCTCGAAAAATAGCAACAGCCGGGAATTTCCGTAATCGTTTCTTTGCCGGCGTTGATGAGATCGGAGTCCTCCTCGCCTTCATAAGGATAAGGACCGATGCCGAGCATTCCATTCTCGGACTGCAGCACCACTTCCATGCCGGGCGGCAAGTAATTCGGAATCAGAGTGGGCAGTCCAATTCCGAGGTTCACGTAATAGCCGTCGCGCAGCTCTTTGGCCACGCGCCGCGCGATGATTTCGCGTTTATCGATTTCTGCTGCCATCAGCGCCTCCTGCTTGCCGCGTAACAATTCATGCCGACCGCTTCCGCACCGTGCGCCGCTCGATTCTCTTCTTGTAGCCGGAGCCCTGGAAAATCGCGTCCACGAAAATTCCCGGCGTATGAATGCAATCAGGATTCAATTGGCCCAGCTCGACGATTTCTTCCACTTCCGCAATCACGTAATCCGCGGCGGTAGCCATGACCGCGTTGTAATTCCGCGCCGTTTTTCGATAGACGAGATTGCCCCAGCGATCGCCCTTCCAGGCTTTGATGAACGCCACGTCTCCGCGCAGAGCGGGAATCAGCACATGCGGCCGGCCGTCGAAATCGCGAATTTCTTTTCCCTCGGCAGCGAGCGTCCCGTATCCCGTGAGGGTAAAAAACGCGGGAATTCCGGCGCCGCCGGCGCGAATGCGCTCTGCCAGCGTGCCCTGAGGATTCAATTCGACGTCGATTTCTTTTTTCAGCGCGAGCTGTTCGAATGTTTTGTTTTCGCCCACATAGCTGGCGATCATTTTTTTCACCTGCTTGCTCTGCAGCAGGAGCCCGATGCCGAAATCATCGACTCCGGCATTGTTCGAGACCACCGTATGATCCTTTGTCCCTTTGCGCCGCAGAGCGTCGATCAAATTTTCCGGAATGCCGCACAGGCCGAAGCCGCCCATCAAGATCGTCGCGCCATCGCGGATGCGCTCGACGGCGGCGTCGGCGCTGGCCACGCGTTTATCCATGCGAAATCTCCCTGAGTTCGTGCGTTAGCGATGCCTTGTCGGGTAGCGGAAACAGAAGAGTCTAATGCATCTACTCGCGTCTGGTGCGAAGGATTTTGTAGAGTTCGTTGGCGGAGGCGAATTCGCCTTCGAGTTCGTGGGTCGTCAGATTTGTCCGCAAGTAATCGATGGCTTGAGATACGCGATCGAGTGCGCGCGCGATATTGTCGGAATTTGTCAGGCAGATATCGCGCCAGACGGCGTACGGGCTGCCCGCGAGACGCACCGTATCGCGCAAGCCGCTTCCAGCAAGAGACGCGGGCAGCCCAGTTTCGTCGGTCTCGTCGAGAACAACGCGCGAGAGCGCGACCGCGACGAGCTGCGGTAGGTGTGAGACCACTCCCGCCGCCCAATCGTGCGTTTCCGCATCGCAGAACAACGGCTCGGCTCCCAGCGTTCGCACGACCGCCGTGAATTCCGTGACGCGCGCGTCATCATCTTCCAGCGTCGCGATCAGTGCATAGCGCGCGCCGCAAAATAGGTCCGGTGTCGCGCGATTGATCCCGGAAATTTCCTTTCCAGCAACCGGATGGCCCCCGAGAAATCGCGCGCGTGTCCCGAAAACTTTCTCGGCGAGATTGCAAATCACAGATTTCGTGCTGCAAGCATCGGTGATCAGAGCGCTGTTCTTTGCCGCTGCAGAGATCGCGGGAAGCGATTCCAGCGTTACTGAGATTGGCAGCGCGATGTAAACTAGATCAGCGTCGCTCACCGCGGATTCGAGGCTCGAGCTTGCTTCCGAAATCGCGCCAATCTCGAGCGCGCGATCGAGCACCGCCGGCTTGTCCCAGCCGACGACGACGCTTTGCGGGAAATTTCGCCGCAATGCGAGTCCGAACGAGCCGCCAATCAGTCCCGTGCCCAGAATCGCGACGCGATGGAACCGCGTGGAGTCGGCCATTCCTCAGGCCATCCGTCGCCCGACTACCGGCGCAATAATTTGAAGTTCGCGCATCAGCGCTTCGAATTGATCGGGGTAAAGCGACTGGGCGCCGTCGGAAAGCGCATGTTCAGGATCAGGATGAACTTCGATCAGCAATCCATCAGCTCCGGCGGCAACGGCGGCGCGCGCCATCGGCGCGACTTTATCGCGGCGTCCAGTGCCGTGCGAAGGATCGGCGACGATCGGCAGGTGCGAAAGTTTTTTGATCACGGGAATCGCAGCGATATCGAGCGTGTTTCGCGTATTGGTATCAAACGTCCGAATGCCGCGCTCGCAGAGAATCACATTGTAATTTCCGCCGGACATGATGTACTCCGCGCTCAAAAGCAGCTCCTCAATCATCGCCGACATCCCGCGCTTCAGCAGCACCGGCTTGCGCACCTCGCCCAGCGCCCGCAGCAAATGATAGTTCTGCATGTTTCGCGCGCCGACCTGTAGCACATCCACGTAGCCCATCATCAGCTCGACTTGCGACGGATCCATCACCTCGCTGACGACGAGCAGGCCGTTGCGGTCAGCAGCTTCGCGCAGCATTTTCAATCCCGTTTCGCCCAGACCCTGAAATGAATACGGCGACGACCGCGGCTTGAACGCCCCGCCGCGCAGAAGTTTCGCGCCGAGTTGCGCAACCGAATCCGCAATGCTATCGATCTGTGCCTTCGATTCCACCGCGCACGGCCCCGCGGCCACCACAACCTCAGTGCCGCCGATGCGCACGCCTTTGCCCACATCCACAATCGTGCCCTCGGGCCGAAAAGCGCGGCTCGCCAGCTTGTACGGCTGCGTGATGCGCACCACTTCGCGCACTCCATCCAGCAATTCGATATCCCGCGTGTCGAAATCCGGATGCACGCCCACCGCACCTAACACCGTATGCGTTTCTCCCGTCGAGCGGTGCACATCGAATCCGCTGCCGACGAGCCGGTCGATCACGTGCTGGATTTGTTCGTCGCTCGATCCTGGATGCATCACCACAACCATTGCTGTATCTCCCTGGGCTATAAATTCGAATATCTCAGGATCTACTCTTCGGACGTTCCTTGTCCGAAGCCGCGGCCGTATCTTCATGCTGCGCGGCGCGCTCGAGCGATCGCGCCTCGTCAATAATTCTCTCGAACAGGCGCCGGATCGCCGTATCGGCCAGCGGTCCGGGATTCGCGCGCTCCACGTTCGCCAGAATTTCGTTCTCGCGCGCCGGCTGGTAAACCGGCAATCCCTGCAGATGCTTCTCGCGGCCGATTTCGAGTGCGCAGCGCGCGCGTTCGTTCAGCAGCGCGATGAGTTTCAAATCAATCTCATCTATGCGGCGACGCCAATCATCGATGCTCATGATGGATTTTTGCTCCCGGCCGGGATTCCGCGATGGCTGACTCCGGATTTGCCAGCCTGCTTCAATGTGCGAATCAAGTTTGCGACAGCCTCCGCAGCGGCCTCAGGCGTCGCCGCTCTTTCAATTTCCGCGACGATCGCCGAGCCAACCACGGCCGCGTCGGCGATGCCGCCAAGAACCGAGACGTGCGTGGGCAGCGAAATTCCGAAGCCTACGGCGATTGGCAGCCGCGTCGCTTTCCGCGCCCGGCGCACGAGTGCCGGCAGCTCTTCCGGCAAAGCGTCGCGCGTGCCGGTGACGCCGGTCCGTGAAATCAGGTACAGGAATCCGGACGTAGCCGCCGCAATGCGTTCAAGGCGCTTATCAGTCGAGGTTGGCGCTGCAAGAAAAATCGTGTCGAGACCGTGCGCCCTCAGAATCGCGCGATAGTCGCCAGCCTCTTCCGGCGTGAGATCCGTTGCCAGGACGCCGTCGGCGCCCGATGCCGCCGCGCTCGCGGCAAATTTTTCGAGGCCCATCTGCAAAATGGGATTGTAGTAGCTGAAAAGAATCAGCGGCACATCGGTCTTCTGCCGCAAACGGCCAACGAGAGCGAGAATTCCGGCCAACGTAGTTCCACTCTTGAGCGCCCGTTCACTCGCGCGCTGAATCGTCGGCCCGTCGGCAAGCGGATCGCTGAACGGCACACCAAGTTCGATCACGTCCGCGCCAGCCTCGGCCGCCGCAAGAACGATTTTCTCCGTCGCCTCAAGCGTCGGGTCGCCCGCAGTCAAGTAAGCAACGAGCCCGAGCTCGCCGCGCCGCGCCAACTCGGCGAATCGCCGCGCGATTCGGCCGGTGCCGGCGCTCGATTCGAGCGATGTTGTGGCCTTAGACATGGCGCGCGAGCGTCTCCATATCCTTGTCGCCGCGTCCGGAAAGATTCAGGATCACGATTTCGTCGCGGCGCATTTTTGGCGCCCGGCGAATCAATTCGGCGATAGCATGCGCCGATTCAAGCGCGGGAATAATTCCTTCGATTCTCGAAAGCAGCTTCGCAGCCTCGAGCGCCTCTTCATCGCTCACCGCCGTATACTCCGCGCGGCCCTCCTGCGCGAGCCACGCATGCTCGGGCCCGACCGCCGGATAATCAAGCCCGGCCGAAACGGAATGTGTCGCGGAAATCTGGCCGTCCGCATTCTGCAGCACATAAGTGTAAGTCCCCTGCAAAACGCCCGGGCGCGCGCCCGAAAATCCCGCCGCAGCCGCGAGCCGCGCAGCATGTTCGCCCAGCCCCTTGCCGCGCCCCCCGGCTTCTACGCCAATCATCTTCACCGCTTTATTTTGAAGAAATGCGTGAAACAAGCCGATGGAATTCGATCCGCCGCCGACGCATGCAAAGAGATAATCCGGCAAGCGGCTCTCGGCGCGAAGAATCTGATCGTGCGCTTCTTCGCCGATGACTTTGTGAAATTCCCGCACCATCAACGGATAAGGATGCGCGCCGAGGACGGATCCGAGAAGATAATGCGTCGTGCGCACGTTGGTCACCCAGTCGCGCATCGCCTCATTGATAGCATCCTTCAGCGTCCGGCTCCCGGAATCAACGCCAACCACTTCGGCGCCGAGCAGCCGCATGCGAAAAACATTGAGCCGCTGCCGCTCCATATCCTCCGTGCCCATGTAAACCGTGCACGCAAGCCCGAGCCGCGCCGCCACTGCCGCAGTCGCCACTCCATGCTGTCCAGCTCCAGTCTCCGCCACCAGGCGCGGCTTCTTCATGCGCGCAGCGAGCAGGCCCTGTCCCAGGCAGTTGTTGATCTTGTGCGCGCCGGTATGAAGCATATCTTCGCGCTTCAAATAAATTCGCGCGCCTCCGAGATGTTCGGTGAGCCGCGAGGCAAAATGCAGCGGAGTCGGCCGCCCGGCAAATGTGCGAAGAAGCCCATCGAGTTCTTCGCGAAAAGACATATCGACTCGCGCGTCGTTGAAAGCACGTTCCAACTCTTCGAGCGGCGCTACGAGCGTTTCGGGGACGTAACGCCCTCCAAACGGCCCAAAGCGGCCGCGCTTATCGGGCATCGTGACTGTCGCAGCGCTCACGTTCTCGCCACTCCATCTCGAACAAGTTCAATTTCTTCCATCAGCGCGCGCAGCCTTTCGGGATCTTTCTTGCCCGGAAGTGCTTCCACGCCGCCGCAAACATCCACACCGAAAGGCTGCGCCTCGCGAATCGCGCGCGCCACATTCTCAGGATTCAAGCCCCCCGCGACGATGATCGCGCCGTATTTCTTCGCCGCCTTTGCCACGCTCCAATTGAATGTCTTGCCCGTGCCGCCCCGCCGCTTCCGATCGAAGCCGTCGAGCAGAAACGCGCTAGCGCCGCCGTAGCGCGCGAGACGTCCCGCCTTGTAGCCGCCCCCGACGCGAAACGCCTTTATAACCGGATACGATTCGCTCAAACGCGCAACCTCCGCTGGCGATTCCTCCCCATGCAGTTGTAGAGCATTCAAGTCCACGTTTCGCGCCACGCGCAGCACGTCCTCCGTGGCAGCATTCACGAATACGCCCACGAGAACAACGCGCCGCGGCAGCCGCGTCGCAATCGTTCGCGCTTCATCCGGCGCAATGTAGCGCGGGCTCTCGCGATAGAAATTGAAGCCCAGCGCGTCGGCGCCCGCATCGACGGCCAGCCGCGCATCGGTCCAATTGGTGATCCCGCAAATTTTGACGCGCACCATCTCCGCCGCTCACGATTCCGCGGGCTTCGCCACCGCGCCGGTTAGCAGTCCGCGCAGCGCATCGCCAGGCGAAGCCTGCTTCATCAGATGCTCGCCGATTAAAAACGCATCGTATCCGGCGCGCGCAAGATTTTCGAGATCCTCGCTCGATTGAATTCCGGATTCAGCCACAGCCACACACGATTCCGGAATCTGCCCGGCCATCGCTAGCGCCGTCTCCAGCCGCACTTCGAAATTGGTCAAATCGCGATTATTGACGCCGATGATTCGGGCGCCGCACTCCAGAGCGAGCGAAAGCTCTTCCGGCGAATGTACTTCGACGAGCGGCTCCATTTTCAAGCACCGCCCGAGTTCCAGCAACTCGGTCAGCAAACCTCGGTCGAGCAAAGACACGATCAGCAAAAACGAGTCAGCACAGGCTGCACGCGTTTCCCACACTTGCCACGGATCGATGATGAAATCTTTGCGCAGAACGGGAATTGACACGGCCACGCGCGCCTCTTTGAGATCCACCAGCGAGCCCGAAAAGAATTCCTCCTCGGTCAGCACGGAGAGCGCCGCCGCGCCGGCTCCCGCAAACTCCGCAGCCAATTGCGCAGGATGAAAATCCTGGCGTATCAATCCGCGCGACGGCGAAGCTTTTTTCAGCTCGGCGATCACGTTGATGCGGTTGGCCGTAAGCGCCGCGGCAAAATCCCGCGCCGCCGAAGCCTTTTGCTCGGCCGCGATCTTCAGCGCCACCAGCGGCAGCACGCGCTTGCGGTGTTCCACGGCTTCGCGCCGCGCATCGCGAATTCGCAATAGGATATTCCCTGAATTGTTTCCGTCGCTCATGAGCAATCCGGGTTTTCCCCGGCACTGGCAGGTGAAATCGCTGCAACTATGCTAGTCGCGCGTCGCAACGATGTCAATTTGAGGCCGTCTGTGGAAAATCTCGCCTCGACACAAGCTCGCCGCGCACCGGCCGCGATCTCTACTGCAGTAGCGGCGCAGTGAAGCGCGCGGGAATTCCGAAGTTCGAGCCGCCGAATCCCTCCAGCGCCGCATAGGTGATTCCGATGACCTTGCCGTTGGAATTCAGCAGCGGCCCGCCGGAACCGCCCACAGTGGTCTGCGCGTCGAACACGATCTTGTCGGGCAGGACATCGCCCACGTGGCCCTGCGTGATCAACGGGCGAATGAGGTTGCGCCGCGCCAGCTCATCGAGGATCGCCGATACGTCGCCGCCGCTCTTCGTCGTAATATCTTGCGCCGTCTTCTCATCGGTGCGCGCGAGAATCGCTGCGAGCCCTGCCGCGTATCCCATCAGTATGATCGACTCCCCGGATTTCGCGTCGGCGGCCTTATCGTCGAACGTCAGCGCATGCACGCCGAGTCCCTCGAGATTGACGCGCATGGTTGCCAGATCCACGTTGTCCGAAATTTTCTCGATCTCAGCGTGAAACGCGCGCGGCGAACCGGGGAAATAACTTCGGATCGCCGCAATTTCCGGCTGGTAGCCTTCATTGATCAGCGCATTCATCTGCTCGTCTTTCCACCACGGCTGCGCCACGTGCCGGTTGGTGATCACTCGTCCATTAGTCCCCGCGAGAAATCCTGTCCCGAACACATCGAGCCGCACTTCCGGCCCAGGTCCTTCGAGCGTCAGAATCGGATCGCCATCGCTATCTTGAATCGGCTCGCCCTGCGGATTCAGTCCGGCATAGCGCAAGCGCTTGCCGCTTGCCTTTTCGTTGAAGCCGACTGCAATGTGCAAGAGGCAAACGCTTGCGACATTCGCGCCGATAATACTTTCGGCGGAACCGCCTTCGGCTTCGACTTTCTTCAGTCGCGCATTGGTGTCAGCGAGTTGCTGCTGCAAGTCTTTGAGTTGCTGCTTGTCGGCGGTGGCCATCTGCGCCTTGAGCTGATCCGCTTTTTGTTGCAGCTCATCGCGCTGCGGCGCCGCGGCCGATGGCGCGGGTGATTGGCTGCGCAGCTTTTGCGCGTCAGCAGCGAGATTTTGTCGAGATTTCAGGCCGTCTTCCAGGCGAGCGATGATTGCGTTCGCGCGCTTCTGCGCCTTTTGCGCGCTGTGGGAGTAGAGAAAGAAAATTCCGGCCATCACTGCGGCAATGATGAAAACCGCCGAGACTCCGATCTTCAGCGCACGGTCCAGCGTAAACGCATCCTTGGTCATTTTCTCGGTGACCGCCAGCGCCTGGAACGCCGTATGCGCGATCTGCTGGCCTTCGACCGCTATGGCCACTTTCTGGCGCAGTTCGTCCGCAGCGCGCTTCGCGCGCAACTGCGCTCGCACTCGGGCCAGCAATTCCTGCGGGCCGATGGGCCGCGACACCGCGTCATCCGCGCCGAGATCGAACGCCAAAGCGCGCTCGGCCGCTCCGCCGGCAACTATTAAAATCACGCGCACATCTCGCGTCGCCGCCGCGCCCTTCCATTCCGTCAGAATCTCTTGGCAGGGAACTCCGGGAAGGCACTGATCGAGAATCAGCAACGCAGCATTCAATTGCCGTGCCCGATCGAGGCCCTCGGCGCTAGGCGGCAGCGCGTCGACGTCGTATCCCGCAGAGCGAAAGATCTCGACCAGGCTCTGGCTCGAGTCCTCTTGCGTATCCAAAATCAGAATTTTTTCGCCGGCATTCGCCATCGTCACGCTTTCACTCCGGACCCCGTCCATAATAGATTCCCGTCCGGACGCAAAGGTTCCGTAATCCGTTAGACTATCGAACTGCTGCACGAACGGAAAGAGCACCTAGCTGTAAGGCGCCTCGATGGCATACCAATCACTCGAAGTTCTAAACGCGCAGATCATCACTTGCCGGAAATGCCCGCGCCTCGTCAAATTCCGCGAAAAAGTCGCCCGCGAAAAGCGCCGCGCTTTCGGTGCGTGGGACTATTGGGGCAAGCCAGTCCCAGGTTTCGGCGATCCTCGCGCCGGACTCTATATCCTAGGCCTCGCCCCAGCAGCCCACGGCGCAAATCGCACCGGCCGCATGTTCACCGGGGATCGCTCCGGCGATTTTCTCTACAAAGCACTCTACCGCGCAGGATTCGCCAGCCAGCCGAAGTCCATCAAGCGTGGCGACGGCCTCGAATTACGCAACGCTTACATCGGCGCCACGCTGCGTTGCGCCCCACCGGCAAACAAGCCGCTTCCAACCGAGCTGCAAAATTGCCGCCCGTATTTCGAATCCGAATTAGGCCTCCTGCAGCCCCGCGCAATCCTGGCGCTCGGAGGAATCGCCATGAAATCCTATCTCGCGCTGCTCAAACATCGCGGCATCATTCAAACTTTCGCCGCCTACCCGTTCCGCCACGGCGCTATCTATGAATTCCCGGAAAATCTGCCGAAGCTATTTCTCTCCTACCATCCCAGCCAGCAAAATACTTTCACCGGCAAGCTAACGCCGTCGATGCTGTTCAACGTGCTGCGCCGCATCCAGAAATTTCTCGATCGCAGCTAGCAAATCTTTCCTGCTATTTGTGGTGAGCAGACGAAGGTCGCATCAACGCGAGATACAAGACGAACGACACGCCGAACCCAACGAACCACGCATAGTGATAAAGGATACTCAGCGCCTTGACTTCAAGCCCCGCCAGCGCCACAACGATTCCCGCCGCCAGCGCGCCAATCGCCTTCCAATTGAATCCGCCAGTGAATTCGTAAAAGGTGTGACGGTCATACAGATCTTCCGTGAGGATGATCTTTTTCCGCACGACGTAATAATCGGCGATCATTACGCCCGCGATCGGCCCGAGGAAACTCGAATATCCCACCAGCCAACCGACGATATAACTCCCGTAGTTCGACATTAATTTCCAAGGCTGCATCGCTATGCCCAACAGGCAAGTAATGACGCCCCCCATCTTGAAGCTGATCCGCCGCGGATAAAGATTCGAGAAATCGTTCGCGGGCGAAACGACATTCGCGGCCACATTCACATTCAGCGTAGCGATGAGCAGCGCAATCATGGCCACCACCACGGCAATGGGATTCCCAAGCCGGCTGAGAACCACAACCGGATCCCAAATCGCCGCGCCGAATACGACCACCGTCGCCGAAGTCACGGCCACGCCGATGAAGGAATAAAGCGTCATCGTCGTGGGCAGCCCGAGCGCCTGGCCGAGCACCTGCTCGCGCTGCCCCTTGGCATAGCGCGTGAAATCAGGAATATTCAGCGCCACAGTAGCCCAAAAGGCGACCACGCCCGTCAGCGAAGGAATGAAAAACGCGAAAAACTCGCCGAACGTATGAAATTTCGAAGGCGTAGAAAGCATCGGCCCGAATCCGCCGGCCTTCTGGTAAGCCCACGCGAGCATCGCCAGCCCGAGGATCAGCAGAACCGGCGCCGCGATCCCCTGCAGCGAGCGAATCGTATCGATGCCGCGCAAGATCACGGCGAGATTCAACAGCCAGAAAAGAAAAAAGCACAACCACGGATGATTCCACGTCGGCATCAGCGCCGCCAGCAACGTATTGATCGCCTCGCCCCCAATCCAAGTCTGAATCCCGAACCATCCGCAAGCCACCAGCGCCCGCAAGACCGCCGGAATATTCGCGCCAAGCACGCCGAACGACGAGCGCGCAAACACCGGGAACGGAATTCCATAGCGCGCACCGGCATGTGCATTCAAAAGCATCGGAATCAACACGATCACATTGCCGAGAAAAACAGTAAAGATAGCCTGCTTCCAATTCATCCCGCCGGCAATCATCCCGCTCGCCAGCATGTAAGTCGGAATGTTGACGCTCATCGCCACCCACAACGCCGCGTAGTTGTAAGTCCCCCAGGTCCGCCGCTCGAGAGGAATCGGCGCGAGATCCTTGTTCCAAAGCCAGCTTCGATGCGGCGTCTCAGCGGCTCGGCTGGCGGATTTTTCGTCGCGGGAATCGGCGGCCATAAACGGCAAACACTACCACGCCGCCGGATGAAATGGGATGCGAGAAACTCTCAGTGAAGGCGCGCGCCTGTCAGATGCAGCGTCGAATCACGCGCGATGCCGTTTTTGCGCCCGGCGCAGCTCGCGACGCACCTTGCCAAGCGCAATGCGCCGGATCAATTTGACGCCGGGACGCACCACGAGCCAATAGCGGCGAAACCTCCGCCGCGCTCCCGGGCTAGTCGCCAGCACCCGCGTCTCCGTGCTGATAATCGCTCCGCCGTCGCCCTCGCGCGCCGCGATATTCCAAACAATCTTCGTAAATCCCGGCTCTCCAAACGCCACAAACTCAGCGGGCGAGAGACCTCGAAACCTGACCGTCGCCTCCCACGGCTGCGTGACTGTGCCGGCGACAAGTTCCTGCCCCGGCGCCTCCTCCAGTATCACCCAGCCGAGTTCGACCATCGACTCGACGAACGAACGCGCCACCCGCGGCGATTTCACCGCCCGATCCTGAACGCGAAACCGCGACGGAAGAGATCGAAGAGCGAATAGCATGCGAACGATCGACGATTTCTCGAGATCAAGCGCCCGAAGCGCCGCAAACGCCGTCACTCGATCGGCCTTCACGCGCGCCTCGTGATAGGAGCGCTCGTCATACTTGGGCAAATAGGTGTCGATGAGCACGATGGGATTAAGCGTCGCGGATCCTCGCGGGTGGGTCGCGGCCTAGACGCGGATGAGCATAACCTCGGTAGATTTAACCAGCGCCGCGATGGTTTCGCCCTTCTTTAGCCGCATTTCGCGCACTGCATCCGACGTAATGATCGAAGTAATGTGCTGCCCGCCGATGGAAATCCGCACCTGCGCGATCAATCCTTCCATCTTGATCTCCACCACGCGCCCCACCAGCTGATTTCTTCCGCTGATGCGCCGGAAACCCGAGCGCCTCTCCGGCACCGGCGCTTTCTCCGTGATGCGGCTGAGATAGCGGTCCAACTCGCTCTCGGGAACGCGATGATGCCCTCCGGCAGTCTTCACCGTCTTCAGCTTGCCTTTGTAAATCCACTGCTTGAGCGTGGGATAACTGATCCCAAGAATCTGAGCTGCATCGCGAGGTGTGATTAGTTTCTCGTTGGGCATTTATGGACGCAAGATATAAGACCAAATGTGTGCCGGGTCAAGCACATGACAGAAATTTGACACGCTTCGCGCCGGATTGTTAGCCTCGCCGCGATGACTGCCGCGAGCCCAGACGGTGTCGCCATTGAATTTCGCGACGTGCAGTTCTCCGCGCCGACGGGCCAGGCCATCCTCGAAACGCTCAGCCTGCAAATTCAATCCGGAGAGACCCTCGTGCTTCTCGGCCGTAGCGGCTCCGGCAAAACGACGGCCCTGCGCCTGATCAATCGCCTGCTCGAGCCCACAAGCGGCAAAGTGATGGTCGAAGGGCGCGCCACAATCGATTGGAACCCGGTCGATTTGCGCCGCCGCATCGGCTACGTTATCCAGGACGCGGGCCTGTTCCCGCATTACACGGTGGAACGAAATGTCGCCGTCGTCCCGCATCTCGAAAAGTGGCCCGAAGAGCGCGTCCGCGCCCGCGTAGCCGAACTGCTGCATCTCGCCGGCCTCGACGCCGCCCAATTCGCCCGCCGCTATCCCCACGAGCTCTCCGGCGGCCAGCGCCAGCGCGTAGGAGTAGCCCGCGCGCTAGCCGCCGATCCTCCATTTCTCTTAATGGACGAGCCTTTCGGTGCGCTCGATCCGCTAACGCGCAACGACATGCAAAAAGAATTCGCCGCGTTACAAAAGCGCCTGCGCAAAACGATTGTCTTCGTAACGCACGATGTCCGCGAAGCCCTGCTACTCGGCTCGCGCATCGCGTTACTCGAAAGCGGCAAGCTGATGGGCCTCTACACGCCCGATGAATTCCAGCGCGCAAACGAACCGCTCGCAGCCGCCTACATGGCCGCATTTCGCAGCTGACTCAACGGCTCTAGAGTCTGTGTGGGAACGTAGAAGTTTTGTCAGGGCACGACTTCAGTCGTGCCGCAAATGCCGCGATATCAAAACGGCTTTAGCCGCTGAGGTTTTGTTTTTCCAGTTCTCGCGCACAGTTTTTGGCCCTTGAAGAAACTCTGCTCACTGGCCTGACTTATTTATGAGATGAATTCACTATCGACAAGGGCGAAGAAAGAAGGAGACCAATGAGCTTCTGGCAATTTTTCTTGCACAATCGCGATCAAATTCTCTCCGCCACCCTCGAGCATCTCGCCCTGGTAGGCGCCGCGATGTTGATCGCCGTACTCGTCGGCGTGCCGGCAGGAATTCTCGTCACGCGCCGCAAATGGCTCGAAAAGCCAATCCTCGGCATCGCGAATATCGCCGAAACGATTCCCAGCCTCGCGCTTCTCGGATTTCTGTTGCCGGTACCCTGGCTCGGCGATCGCGCCGAGCGCCTCGCGATCGCGGCTCTCGCTCTCTATGCGCTTCTGCCCATAATTCGCAACACGGCAACAGGCATCGAAGGCGTCGACCCCAGCGTCCGCGAAGCCGCCCGCGCCATGGGCATGACCGACGCGCAAATTCTCATCAAGGTCGAGCTGCCGCTCGCCTTTTCCTATCTTCTCGCGGGCATCCGCGTCGCCGCTGTGTTGACGATCGCCATCGCCACAGTCGCCGCTGCAGTAGGCGCAGGCGGCCTCGGCGAATTCATTTTTCGCGGCCTCGCCATGGTCAATAATCAATTGATTCTCGCCGGCGCCATTCCCGCGGCCCTTCTCGCACTCGCCGCGGATTTCCTGCTCGGCCTTCTCGAGCGCCGCTTCCGTTTCGCGCGATGAAGAACTCATTTTTATGCCCATGAAAAGGACGCGATGCATTGCCGTTTTTCTGTGTGCGGCGATGGCCCTGTTTTCGTGCGGCCCCGCTCGCCGCGACACAATCGTCATCGGCTCGAAAAATTTCACCGAGCAGGCCATTCTCGGCGAACTGCTGGCCCAGCATCTCGAAGCTCGCACTCATCTTCACGTCGTCCGCCGCCTCTATCTCGTCGGCACCTACATCTGCCAGCAAGCCCTGCTCGCCGGACGCATCGACACCTACGTCGAATACACCGGCACCGCACTGACCGCGATCCTGAAGCAGCCGGTCGTCACCAACCCGTTCATGGTGCGCGAAGAAGTTCGCGAGGAATACGCCCGCCGCTTCAATCTCGAAGTCCTGCCGCCGCTCGGCTTCAACAACACATTCGCAATGGTGATTCGCGGCGAAGACGCCCGCGCGCTTGGAATTCACACGCTCTCCGAAGCAGCCCCGCACGCCGGTCAATGGCGCGCCGGATTCGGTTACGAATTCACCTCGCGCCCCGACGGCTACCCCGGCCTCGCAGCCACATATAACCTGCATTTCGCCGCCCCGCCGAGAGTGATGGATTTGGGACTGATGTACCGCTCGCTTCTCGAAAAGCAGGTAGACATAGTCGCCGGAAATTCCACCGACGGAATTCTAGCCGCCCGCGATCTCACCATTCTCCAAGATGACAAGCACTATTTCCCGCCCTACGAAGCCGTCCCCGTCGTGAGACACGAGACCCTCGAACAACATCCCGAAGTCCGCGCCGCGCTCATCGAGCTAGCCGGCAAAATCTCCGACGCCGAAATGCAGAAGTTGAACTACGCGGTAGACGCCGAGCACGCCGACGTAGCCACAGTAGTCCGCACTTTCCTCCACGACAAACTAAAGTAGCGCCGGCGTCCCCGCCGGCATCCGACGATCGGTCGGTGCGCCACATCTCCAAATCCCCCGCGAGCAAGCTCTGGAATCTCGCGCTTCTGTTTTAGGTTTCGTAGGGGCGCGGCTTGCTGCGCCCGTCCCGCGAAATCCCCACGAACACGCCGCCAGATTTTTGGTGGCAGCCCCCGCATTCATGCGGGGGAGGAGCGCTTCAGCGCTCCGAAAAAGCTGCGCCTCCCATAATGCGCTTTAGCGCTGGGAATTGACTCGCGCAACCGCGTCGCTTCGCAAATCAACCGAGTACCGAGCAACAATCCGCCTCGCCTCAGAAGTGGTGGACGAATCCAGCCGTGTAAGCTAGAACTGACCAATGCGAACCCGCGCGCGATCGAGCCCCACGCAAAGCAAAAACTCAACGCCGCCAATTCGCATCGGAGAGCCCTCAAGCCGCGCGAGAATCTCTCCTCCCTCCCCATGACCCTTCGCGAACACGAAAAATTTCGCTGGATGGATCTCATCTGGCTCGTGTTTCTCGGCGGGCTCGCCGTACTTCCTCCCGTCGAGGAAGTTCACAAGCAACTGATCCTCGCCGCCATCGCTGCGCTCCAGCTCGGTGAAGCCCGCCTCATCGCCTATATTCCGCACCGCGGCCGCGCCTACGTGGTGCTTCTGAAAATTCTGCTCTCCACTCTTCTTCTCGGTCACACCGGCGGCGTCATCATCAATAGCGGCTACTATCCGATTTACTATCTGTGTGTGGTGACGGCCGCGGTCTACTACGGGCCGGTTGGCACGCTCATCTGGACGGCACTCGCCTCCGCCGCCTATTGCGCCTATCTCTCTCCTCTTCTCGACCCGGGCATAAACGACTTCGAGCTGACACCCAGCGGCGAAGCGGAGCTGGCGATTCGCGTCGTATTTTTCTTCATCGCCGCGATTCTCGTAAACAATTTCGTGATGGAAAATCGCCGCCAGACGCGCCGCTACCAGCTCCTCGCGGAAGAATTGGAGCAAACCAACCAGCGCCTCGAGCAGATTCAAGCCGACGCGCGCCGCTCCGAACGCCTCGCTGCTCTGGGGCAACTCTCCGCGGGCCTCGCCCACGAAATTCGCAATCCACTCGGCGTCATCAAAGGCTCTGCAGAGATGCTGAACCAGAAGCTCGAATCCTCGAATCCGCTCGCCAGCGAACTCGCGGGTTATATCTCCACCGAGGTGAATCGCCTCAGCGCCCTCGTAACGCGCTTTCTCGATTTTGCGCGCCCTCTGCATCTCGAGCGCACACCGCAGCGCGTCCAGGAAATCGTCGAGCGCGCGTTGAAAGCCGTCGCGGCCGCATGGAAAGGGCCCGCAATCCGCGTCGAGCACGATTTTCAGCCCGGCTTGCCTGCCGTTCCTCTCGACGAAAATTTCGCCGAGCAAGTGTTCATCAATCTGGCGCAAAATGCCTATGACGCGATGACCGCAGGAGGCACGCTGCGAGTATCGATTTCCACGGCGCGCCGCGATCGTCACGAAGGAGTCGAAGTGAAGTTCGCCGATACGGGCCCCGGAGTGCCCGCGGACATGCGCGAGCAAATTTTCAATCCATTCGTGACCACGAAACAACACGGCGTAGGTCTCGGCCTTTCCATCGTTTCGAAAATCGTAGACGATCACGGCGGCGTGCTGCGCCTCGAATCCAGCAGCGCCCCAGGCGCGTGTTTCACCGTATTTTTCCCGCTAGAGCAATCGTCGCAATCGCCCGCAACGTAACTCTGCATCTCTTCGTAGGGGCGGGGCTTGCTCCGCCCGCCAATGTAAATCCCATCCTCGGCGTAGACTATCGACTGCAACGTTCGTTTCTGTCTTCTGATAACCTATCAATCGCCGCTTGCTCCGAATATGATCGCACCGGCAACGATTCGCCCTAACGCCATGCCCACCATCCTCATCGTCGAAGACGAAGCCAAAATGCGCCGCCTCCTCGAGCTAAACCTCGGCGAGGACGGCTTCGACACGCGCTCGGCCGCCGACGCCGAAGCCGGCTTGGAGATGTTGCAGCGCGATCCCGTAGACCTCGTAATCACCGATCTCAAGCTGCCCGGCATGGGCGGCCTCGAATTTCTCCACGCGGTCAAGCGCATGAACGCCGCGCTCCCCGTAATTGTGATGACCGCCTTCGGCACAGTCGAAACCGCGGTCGAAGCGATGAAAGCCGGCGCGAGCGACTACGTGCTCAAGCCCTTCTCGCTCGCCGAAATGCGCATGGTGGTGCACAAAGAACTCGACGTTCGCCGCCTCCGCGAAGAGAACCGCTCTCTCCGCGAAGAACTCGGCAAGCGATACGAGTACCCGAACATCGTTGCCCGCAGCCCGAAAATGCAGGAAGTCCTCGCAACCGTCGAGCGCGTCGCCGCGACGAATTCCACGGTGCTGGTCGGCGGCGAAAGCGGCGTCGGGAAAGATTTGATCGCGCATCTGATTCACCAGCGTTCCCGCCGCGCCTCCGGCCCGTTCATCAAGATCAACAGCACCGCAATTCCCGAAAATCTTCTCGAGAGCGAGCTATTCGGCTACGAAAAGGGCGCCTTCACCGGCGCCACCACCAGCAAGCCCGGAAAATTCGAGCTGGCCGACAAAGGCACCCTCTTCCTCGACGAAATCGGCGACGTGCCCCCCGGCACGCAGGTAAAACTTCTGCGCGTCCTGCAAGAGCGCTCCTTCGAGCGCCTCGGCGGCACGCGCACTCTGAAAGTCGACGTGCGTCTAATCGCCGCGACAAACCGCGATCTCCGCGCCGCCCTCGAAGAAGGCACCTTCCGCGAAGATCTCTACTACCGCCTGAACGTCGTGCCCATCGACATCCCGCCGCTTCGCGATCACAAAGAAGACATCCCCGACCTCGTAAATCTTTTCATCGAACGTTTCGCGCGCGCCGCCGGCAAATCCATCGGCGGCATTTCGCCGGACGCTCTAGCCGCACTCACCGCCTTTCACTGGCCCGGCAACGTTCGCGAACTCGAAAACATCATCGAGCGCGGCGTCGCTCTTTCGAATGGCGGCGTACTCCAGGTGAGCGACATCCACCTCGACGCCTCCCGCACGAAAGCCCCCGGCGATTCGCACGCGTTACTCCCCGAAGGCATGACCCTCGAGCAATGGGAAGACGAAATGATTCGCGAAGCCCTACGCCGCGCCAACGGCAACAAAAGCCAAGCCGCCCGCCTGCTAGGCCTCTCCAGAAACGCCCTACGCTATCGCCTCTCCAAAATCGGCATCGCCGACGAACCAGAATCGGCATAGTGCCGAAGCCGTGGGTGCCCCATGCGTCGGTGTTGCGCGTGGGGTTCTTGAATCTCCGCTGATTGAGCCTTGTCAGAGCACGACCTTTAGTCGCGCCATAACAGCCCCCATCCCCGGTTTGAGGGATGACCATATTGCTTAAACTGAGTACAAGATAGACTCTGGACGCTTGACCGAACTACTGGATTCCCGTACTATATGAGTCTGAAATTCGAATGGAACAAGTCCAAAGCCAAGGACAAGTACTCCAAACACGGAGTCGGTTTTGAACTGGCTAAGAACGTATTTAAAGATCCACTTGCGGTTGAGTTTCTTGACGACCGGCAAGATTATGGCGAAGACCGCTTCGTGACCATAGGCACGGCTGACGGCCACATTCTCTACGTAGCCTATACCGAACGGAACGATGTGATCAGAATTATATCAGCCCGGAGGGCGACGAAACTTGAGCAGGAAACCTATCTCCAAGAAAACCCATAAGGAACTTCGTCCTATGACGCGAAGCGCCATCGAACGCGCTGCGCTTGCGGACCCTGATGCACGGCCTTTGAGCAGCATTGACGTAAAGCGTATGAAACGCACCCCGCAAGCAAAAATTATTCGCCGCGCTTTGGGCATGACGCAGCAAGAATTCGCTGCCCGCTATCATATTCCCCTCGGTACGTTGCGTGATTGGGAACAGGGCCGTTCTACACCCGATCAGCCGGCACAGGCCTATCTGACAGTGATTGCCCACAGCCCAGACAGCGTACAACAGGCGTTGAAAGGTGCATGAGCAATCTTCCCCGAACTGTCCTAGGAGGGTGGCGCAGCCATTCCGGGATATCTGGGAATTGTCAGGGCACGAACTCTAGTCGTGCCATAACGGCCGTCAAAGAAAAATCCACCGCGGCTTCACAGGCTGCGGAAAAAGTCGAAACATTGTCATCCTGAGCGAAGCTAAGGATCTAATCGTCCAATGTTTGCAACTACTTGCGCCAACAAGAGACGTCGAAACCTGCCGGTTGATCGAAGGATTGGCCATTTTTCCGCAACCTCTTCCGCCGCGATGGCTTACATCCACCCGCTGGCAAGGAACCGTCATCCTGCGCAAGCCGACGAGTTTGGGGCTGTTCTGCCGGAGGGAGCCCCCTGCTTCAGCAGGGGGAGCTGGACTTTCAGTCCAGCGAAACAACCCGCGCCCAACACCGCCTTCAAGCGTGGGCCTTCCTCGGCGGTAGCGCCGGGTGCCGGGTGCGCCATCCTTCGCGCTTTCTGCGAAGCGTGGTGTTTGTCGGCTCCAGCTGTCGCCTTTGTTCAGTGATGATCAGGCAAAATACTGACAGCGCGCGAGGCCGCTCTTGCGCCTGTGCACCGCAGCGAATCAGGAATGGGCACTGGATTTCGTGCACGATGCGCTGGAGAGCGGTTTTTCCACCAGCAATGCTGTCAGCCGCTCAGATGTCGTAGCATGATGTGTGCGGAAGCAGGGGGCAGGTCATTAAAAATTGAGTCTTGCCCGGCCCTGCGGAAATCTCTGTCCGATTGGCCCGGCAGATTGAATCACACTAAGCGGAACCCATGACAACTAAGTTGCCGACGCACTAACCGTTTTCCATCTCAGTCTTGGTGCGTTCAGTAGAACGAGACACACGAGAGGATAGAGATCGAAGCGTTGAGGGACCAAGCCTACGTTTGCTGCTCCGGAAGCGGCAGCGATGGCATTAGCTAAGTTTCGAAACTTTGACATCTCAGTCCCCTCGATTAACAGATACCAGTAAAGTAACTCAAGAACGTATACTGAATTCGCGAGTATCAATCCGGAACGCCGCAGCCGCCATAGCGGTACTGCTGACGCAATGAGGAGCAACAAGAATAGGACGTTCACCGCAGACATTGAGTAGAATGCCCGTACAGCAAGCACGTTCTCACCAAAAACTTTCTCTTCGTGGCGGAACACCCAAACGATTGTCGCGATCGTGAAGAACGCTCCGGCCAGCCCCACCAACGGATTGCAAACTGCTAGAATTCTTGTGATCCACACTGCGGCGTTGTTGAAGCGTGACTCCATTTTAGGGTTCATCACATCCCCTGTTCGGCGCGTGGCGCATCCTTTGTCCTTCTGCGTATTTTCCAGTCGGACGATTCATTGCGCATTGACGGATGATAGCACCACCAGAGTTAACGGAGAAGTATCGGTGTTGCTGTGGGTTTTGCCGCGGGCACCCGATCCTTCCCGGTTTGTGGGAAGGGTCGGGGTTTCGGCCCCGCCTTTCGGACCTGTTTTCTGCCTCAGCATTTTCGAGCACGCCCTCCGTATTTCCGCATTCACTTCCAGCCCATCCGTACCATTGCCTATACGTCAACATACCCCACAATAATCTCGCGATAGCGCAGCAACAACACACAAAGGAGCGCAGTCCGATATAGCTGAGCGAATTATCGCCAGCCGCAAACGCATGCCTTGCCAAAGGAAAATCAAATGATCAGACGCAAACCCTTCTCCACCCCATCCTGGGTCGTCGGTCGCGACTTTCCCGACCCCAACTCCCGGCCCCCAGGCACCGCCCCTAGCGGCCCAGCCAGATTCACCGAGTCAATCCCAAACCCGCCGACGCCGACACCGCCGCTTTACCCTGACGAAGGAAGGGCCGCCGACCCTCAGCAATCGGCCGCGCCCCCAGCACCACTCCCAGCCGCCGAAGCCCCGCCGCAACAACCGCCGCCCCCGAAGTCGCGCAAAGAGCGCCCGTCCGAATCCAGCGTCCACCCTCCAGTCTCCAGCCTCCAGAATAACTACCACACCGGTAAATGCTCCATCTGCAATCATCCCGATCGCGCCGAAATTGAAGCTGCCTTCTTGAACTGGGATCCCGCCGATCGCATCGTCGCCGACTTCAAACTCCCCGCCCGCTCCTCCCTCTACCGCCACGCTAAAGCCGCCGACCTACTCAACCAGCGCCGCAAGAACCTCCTTGCCGCGCTCGACCACATCATCGAACAAGCCGGACGCGTCCCAGCCACCGCCTCCAGCGTCATAAGAGCCATCGAACTAAGCTCCCGCCTCAGCAGCGGCAACATAGCCCCACTCAAACGCTACGAAGTAACCCACAAATACATCCACGAACCCAACCCCGCCTCAGTTCCTCGTAGGGGAGGGTCTTCAGACCCTCCTGGGGTTAGGCC
>Ga0209517_10002334_pt1 | contig 26937 bp, 19 predicted proteins | sample PeaSoiMetSII2010_FD_187695 | JGI IMG/M metagenome (GOLD analysis project Ga0209517, IMG submission 187695) | Peat soil microbial communities from Weissenstadt, Germany - SII-2010 (SPAdes) (version 2) | ecosystem: Environmental > Terrestrial > Soil > Wetlands > Peat | place: Germany...
CACGGGGTCTGGAACCGAACCGGTTACGCGCTCCTCAGCACGTTTACAGCGCGGCATCCGGATGGCCGGCAGAGCTTTTCGTTCTCAAGTGTGGGCGGGGTCATCGGCGCAAGCGGGATCGCCAGTATCTGGGGGCCGAGAAGTTGGCAGGGTTTCAACAACATCGCGGATAACGCCGGCATCTCTTTTGGCGCGACCGCCGCACTCAATGTCGTCCGGGAGTTCCTGCCCGATCTTCTCAACCGTCCTCGCGGGGAAACTTCGAACGGCCACTGATTTCACCTGAACGGTGCCGTGCGTGCTCTGACACTCCCATGAGGACACACTACACTCCTGTCATTACGAGAGCCGTTTTAACAACGCTCCTTCTAACATGCTCGGCCTTCGCGCGCGATCACAGCGCCCTGAACGGCACCTGGACCCTGGTCCCCGCCAAGAGCGATTTTGCCGGCCAGCCCGTGGTTCAAACCGGCACCGTGACGATCAGCGACCGGCAGGGCGTCATCGTTGTCTCCCGCAGCTTCAAGTATGAAGGCGCCGGCGAGACCTTCTTTTACAACGACAGCACGGGTAACAGCGAATACAATACTACGATTCGCACCAGCAAAGACCTCAAGACCAAGACCAGTTGGGATCACGATGTGCTGAATGTGACGACCACGCAATCCGGCGCGATTACCCGCGAAAGCTACAGCCTTGCAGCGGATGGCACCATGCTGGTCAGCGTCGTCAGGCCGGAGCACAACCCGATCACCCTCGTTTTCCAGCGCAAATAGCGCGGAGCGCGGTTGCTTGGCACGACACTTGCTCAACTCCCAGGTAGGAGAACAATCATGCCCCGTTTCTGGAATGCCGCCTTACTAGGCGCCGCCCTCATGGCCCCACTTGCAATAGCGCCAACCGCGTTACGAGCCGAAGACAAACCTCGCACCTACCACGACAAAGCCCACAACGACGATCATCAATGGAATGGTCAAGAAGATAAGGCGTATGGTGTGTGGGTAAAAGAGAACCATCGCAAAAGTACCAGTTTTGCCAAGCTCAAAGTCAACGATCAACAAGCATACTGGGGCTGGCGTCACGAACACTCAGACGCCCTGCTGAACATCACCGTACGGTAGCCTCAATCTCGCGCTAGGCGAGAGGACGCTACCGCGCGTCGGGCAACGCGAAGACGTATAGCGCGTTCCCGTTCGCGGGGTGATGAACATCGGGAGCAACCACGGCAGGCACCTGGCGCGGGCTGCCGCCGCCCAATCCCGTCGTGACCGCGATGTACTGCTTGCCACCGGCTGCGAACGACACCGCGAAACCTTGCACCGACGTCGGCAGGCGGGTTCGCCATAATTCCGCACCGGTTTTCACGTCGATCGCGTGGAACACGCGGTCCAGGTCGCCCACAAAGGCCACGCCGCCGCCGGTCGATAACACCGCAGTAAGAAAAGGCGCGCGCTGCGTCACCTTCCAGACCTCTTTCATGGTGTTCACGTCATACGCAGCGAGCTTGCCGATGTTGCCGCCCGACCCGGGCATCTCGAAGAAACGCCGGTTGGCGGAAGTGCCGCCCGCGCCTTCCGTGAAATCCGTCTTGCGTCCGAACATTTCCATGCAGGCCTGGCTGAGAGGAATGATAAGCTGAGCCGTTCCCGGGTGATAGCTCATGGCCTGCCAGTTGTGCCCGCCTTCGGTCGAAGGACACGACGACACCCATGTTTCCGGGCTCTGTTCGACGATATCGTTGCGGTAGTGGACCTCGCCGGTCTTCTTATCGATGCTGTCGAAGACGTTCTGGTAGACCGTTTCCTTGTAGTCGAGAAATTTCCCGGTCTTGCGGTCGAGCTTCCACAGGATCCCGTCCTTGCCGACGGTGAATACTAGATTCTGTCCGGCGGCATCGACGAGCACGCGTTCGTAGACGGTGTCCAGATCGAGCGATTCGCCGGGGACATGCTGGAAATACCAGGCCAGCGACCCATCGCCCGGCCTAAGCGCTAGCGTCGAAGTGGTGTAGAGCGCGTTGCCATTGGTGTTGCGAATCGCGCGCATCCACGGCTTGGCCTGTGCCACGCCCCAATAAACCAGGTCGAGCACGGGATCATAACTGCCGGTGATCCAGGTGTCGCCACCGGCCCGCAGCAAGTTCGGCAGCTTACCCCAGGTGTCGCCGCCTGGAGTTCCCTCGCGCGCGACCGTTTCGAACTTCCAAAGCTGCTTGCCGGTTTGCGCGTCGTAGGCGCTGATGAAGCAGCCGGTCTCCTTGTAGCGATCGCAGCCGCCCATGCCTTGGATGACCTTGCCTTGAACGATCAGCGGTCCGCTGGTGTTGCCGTATCCTTTCGCCGGATCGGCGATGCGCGTTTCCCAAACGACCTTACCATTGCGTGCGTCAAGCGCCAGCAACCGCACGTCGGTGGTGGCGAGATATACCTTGTCCTGATACAGCGCGAGGCTGCGGATCGCGCCTTGGCCGTTCGAGAGGTCCGGCCCGACGCGGTTTTCCCAGATCAGCTCGCCGGTGCGCGCGTCCAGCGCCTGGACGATGTTCCCGACGTTAGCCAGGTACAGGATGCCGTTGTGAACGATCGGCGTCGGCTCGTTCGCGGCGGTGCTGTCATTCATGGCCCACGACCACACCAACTGGAGCTGCTTCACATTCGTGGTGTTGATCTGGGTGAGCGGGCTGTGGCTCCAGGCCTGGTAGTTGCGGCGAATCATCAGCCAGTCGCCCGGATCGGGATCGCGCAGCATGGCGTCCGTCACCGAAATGTAGTTCTTAACTTCGCCTGTGACCGTGAGGCCCTTTGGCCCGGAAGAAACCGAGGCGACCTGTCCACCGGCTTGCAGCGCGATGGCGGGTCGACCCGTATACACGGAGCGAATCGTAAACGTCGAGGCGGCGGTAAGCGCCTGATTGCCGGAAGCGGCTCCATTAGCGGCGAGTATGAACACCGCGAGATTGATAGCCGCCGCGTCATCCAGGCTGCCGGGATTTCCGGGCGGCATAGTCGTCCGGATGGTCGCGATCAGCTCACGCGCGGTGCGCGTTCCCCATCCCGCGATGAAGTTCGCTCCGGCGAGCTGCGGGCCTTCGCCGCCGCCCAGATCGGTCGCGTGGCAACTGGAGCAGCGGGTCTGGAAAAGAGCGCGCCCGGTCTCGGCTTGCTGCGTGGTTTGCGCTTGCAAAGCGGCAACCGCTGCCAGCAGAACAACGAGTTTGATCTTCATGCAGTCCTGTTTGCCAGTTCCAGAACGCTGCGCCGCACGATGGTCTTGGTCAGCGGCACCTTGTAAGCGTTGTTGCGGAGCGGATTCGCCCCGGCCAGCGCAGCCTCGGCGACCTGCGCGGCCAACTCAGGCGTAACACGCTGCCCGATGAGCAGGCTCTCCGCGGCCGGAACGCGCCATGGGATGGGAGCAACGCCGCCTAACACGATGCGCGCCGATCGGCACACGGCCTTGTCCATCCCGAGCACGATCGCGGCACTGACCACGGCATGTGTCCAAGCTTCCCGGTCGAGCACCTTGTGATACATGCTGCGGGTCCCGGGACGCGGCGCGTTCAACTCGACGCCGGCCAGCATCTCGTCATCCGCGAGGATATTCTCGCGTGCTGGGGCGCGCTGAGGCAGGACAAAGAAATTCGTCGCCGGAACGAATCGCTCGCCCGACGGCCCTTCTATCCGGAAGTTTGCATCCAGTGCCACCAGCGCAACCGCCGTGTCCGAAGGATGGACGATAAAGCTCGGACCGCCGCCCAAGATAGCGTGGAACTGGTTTTCACCGGTGACCGAAAAACACTGGTTGCCGCCCGCTTTGAAGCACGGGAAGCCATTGCGGAAATACCAGCACCACGGGCGCTGGCAGACGTTGCCGGCCAGCGTGCCGAAGTTCCGGATCTGTGGCGTGGCGACGCTCTCGGCGGCTTCGGCCAGCACGGCGTAATCGCGCCGGACCTGCGAATTCTTGCTGAGTGCGTCGAGCGTGATCAGCCCGCCGACGTTCGTCATGCCGCGGGATGAAGACACCTCGTCCAGCCCTTTGACCGACCTCAGGTTCACGAGAACATCGGGCGAAACAATCCGTTCTTTCACCATCCCGAGCAGGTCGGTTCCGCCGCCGCTGAATGCTGCGACCTGACCATTGTGGCGGGCTTGTTGGGACAGCGTTGCAGCATGTTTCGCATCGCGAGCGTTAGCATTGGCGAAGGTTTTCATACGCGTTCTCCCGTAAGCGCTCCAAGGATCCGGCTGCGTGTGATCGGCAAGTCCTTCATCCGCCGCCCGATCGCATTGAAGATCGCGTTGCCCACCGCGGCCACCGCCGGGACCTTGCTCGATTCACCCATGCTCTTCGAACCGAAGGCTCCATAGCCGTCGTCGCTCTCGATAAAGATGACTTCGATTTCGGGCGCGTCGCGGTGCGTCAGGACGCGATGCCCGTAGTAGCCAGGAGTCAAAGCCTGGCCGCTGCGCGGGTCGTACAGCAGTTCCTCATGCAGCGCCATGCCGATCCCCATGGTCGCGCCGCCTTTGATCTGGCCGGTGGCCGACAGGAGATTCATGATCCGCCCGCAATCGTGGACCGCCAGGTACTTGAGCACGCGCACACGGCCCGTCTCGGTGTCCACCTCGACCTCGACAAAGTGTGCGCCATAAGTCGCCCGGACCTTTCCACCTTCTACTGTCGGATTCGGATTGGCGGACGCCGTAAGGACGTCTTTCCCCTTCGGCATTCCTTTCGCGGCGATCTGCCGCTTCAGATCGCGCGCGGCTTCGACCACCGCAGTCCCGGTCTGGATGGTGGTGCGGCTGCCGGATTCGCCTACCGAATATGGGCACACGCTGGTGTCGCCCCAAATCACCTTGATCTGCGAAAGCGGCACATCCAGCGCCTCCGCCGCGATGATTCCCATCGTGCTCTTCGCGCCCGCGCCCACGTCGGTGACGCCCACGCGCACCCAATACTGGCCGCTGCCGTCGAGCTGAATAATCGCGTTGCTGCGGCCGACGCCCGACCGGAACGCCATGAACGACATCCCTGCGCCGCGCTTGACCGCACCAGTGTCCGAACCCGGCTTGGGACGCCAGCGCTTCTTCCAATCGAACGCCTCGACGCCGCGGTGGATGCATTCGTCCAGGCTGTAATTCGTGTAGTCCACCCGATCGTCGGACTTGCGCGTCATGTTCTTCAGCACGAAGTCGACCGGGTCCATGTTCAGCTTGTACGCGACGTCGTCCATCATGTTCTGGATGCCGAAGTATCCCTGGGGAAATTCGGGGCCGCGGAAGTTTCCGGAGACGGTCTTGTTGGTGTAGACCGGATAAATCACGCTCTCGATATTCGGGCACTGATAGATCTCGATCCCGCCCATTCTTCCCGAATTCTTGCGATACGGTCCCATGCCGCTGTATCCGCGCAGTTGAATCGACTGGAGCGTGCCGTCCTTGCTGACGCCGACCTTGTAGTACTGAATCGTCGGCCAGCGTCCATGCATGCCGATAAAATCTTCCTTGCGCGAAAACTCGAGTTTCACCGGCGAGCCCGCCTGCTTCGCCAGGGTGGCCGCGATCAGGTCGGAATCCTGATTCTGGTTCTTGTTGCCGAAGTTCCCGCCCATATACTGGCAGATGACGCGCACGTTTTCGGCCGGCATTTCCAGATCGCGGGCGATATCGGTCTGGCAGTTGGCGATGCCCCCGGTCGGCGTGTACACGGTCAGCTTGTCGCCCGTCACCTTGTCAGACTCCCAGTGCGCGACGCAGGTGCGTGGCTCCATCTGCGCGTTGTGCACGAAAGCCGTCGTGTAGCGATCCTCGAACACGTGCTCGGCCGTGCGGAAACCGTCGTCGACCTTGCCGCGCACCTGGGTCATGGGTTTCGCTTGGTTCTGGTTATCGAGCGAAACATTGCCCTCGGGCCAAATTTGGACCGCTCCGGGTTTCAGCGCCTCTTCCGGATCCAGCACGAACGGCAACACTTCGTACTCCACTTCGATCCGCCGCAGAGCTTCTTCGGCCGTGTGCCGGTCCACCGCCGCGACGGCCGCCACCGGATCGCCGGCGAAGCGCACGGGATTATTGAACGCATACCGGCGCTGCTTGGTGATCTTCTTGATCTGGTCGTTGTACTGCACGCCTCCGGCAACCCCGCCCGCGCCCCACACGAATTTGCAATTCTCGTGCGAGACCACCGCCTTGACGCCCGGCATGGCCAGCGCCTGGGACGCGTCGATCTTCACGATTCGCGCATGCGGATGAGGGCTCCGAAGCACCTTCGCAAACAGCATTCCGGGGAGTTGCACATCGCCCGAATACGTCGCCTTGCCGCTGACACGTTCGCGTGCGTCGATGCGAGTGGTCGCCTGGCCCACCAGCTTGAGCGTGGGCAGCGGAGCACCCGGCGCAGCACTTCTCGTCACGCTTTGAAGCGAACGGCCTTCGTTCCCCGCGCCCGCCGCCACCGTCGCCGCGACGTAGCGATTGTAATTCGAGCAGCGGCACAGATTGCCCGTAAGCGCCGCCTGGACGTCCTCCGCCGTGGGATGCGGATTGCGCGCCAGCAGCGCCCGCGCGCTCATCAACTGGCCCGAGGTGCAGAATCCGCACTGCGGCGCGTCATGCTCCATGAACGCCTTCTGCAGCGGATGGAGCTTGCCGCCCTGCGCCAGCGATTCTACGGTCTGAACCGATCGTCCGTCCATCCACACCGCGAGCTGGCTGCAGGAATATGCAGGCTTGCCGTCCACCAGCACCGTGCACGCGCCGCATTCGCCGCGATCGCAGCCGATCTTCGTGCCCGTGAGCTTCAAGTGATCGCGCAACAGCTCCACCAGTGTCCAGCGATCTTCCACTTCGATCCGCTGGCTGGCGCCGTTCACCTCCAGCCGGATCGCGGTGCGCGGCACGGGCGCCTCCGAGCCTTGAGCTTGGAGCGAAGGCACGACCGTGGCCGCCACCAGCGCAGCGCCCGTGGTTTCCAGGAATTCACGGCGGGATTTGCTCATCGGGGTACCCCCTTGCGATGTTTACAACCTCCAATGTTGACACATCCGGTCGCGGGCGGGGACAAATCGTGTAATACTAGATCCCCATGGATATTCACCGCATTCTCACGGAGCTGCGCTCCGAAAAAGAACGCCTTGAGGAGGCGATTCTAACGATCGAACGGTTGGCCGCCGGCAGCTTGGCGAAACGGCGCGGCCGGCCCCCCAAGTGGATGGCGAGCGTGAAAGCGGCCGCGTCTTCATCGACAACGCCCAAGAAAAGACGCCGATTCAGTGCGGCGACCCGGAAGCGCATGGCGGAATCTCAGCGCAAGCGATGGGCGTCCCGGAAAGCGACCGCATTGGCGGCCTGAAATCGGTTGGCCTCTGCTCCGCTTGCGAGCATGCGCGAATCATTCGCTCCGACCGGGGAAGCATTTTTTATCTTTGCCGGCTGTCAGCGACGGATCCGCGCTTTGCGAAGTACCCTCGTCTGCCCGTGTTGAGCTGTCCGGGCTATCGAAAACAGGAACCTGCCCCTGCACCGAACCGCGAGAGCTAACGAGCGGCCTCCTAACCGACCTCCGCGGGCTCCAGCTTCGGGACCAGGACCTGAATCACCAGCAGCGCCAGCAGGTACGCCGAGCTGGCCATCACAAACAGAGGCACGTAGCTGCCGGTGAACTGCAACAGGAATCCGGTGAAGGTCGCGACCATCATGCCTGCCACTGCGCCTCCAAAGCCGCCGATTCCCACCACCGAACCAACGGCGCGTTGCGGAAACATGTCAGAGACCAGCGTGAACAGATTCACCGACCAGCCCTGGTGAGCGGCGGCAGCCAGTCCGATCAGCGCCACCGCAACCCACAAATGTCGCGCCTTGGCCGCGAATAGGATCGGGACCACCAGGCACGCGCAAATCAGCATGGCGGACTTGCGGGCCCGATTTGGACTCCAGCCGCGCTTGATTAAGGCGGACGATACCCATCCACCCGCGATGCTTCCGCAATCGGCCATGACATAAATGACGACCAGTGGCGGGCCTACGTCGGTGAGCGTCAATCCGTATTCGCTGTTCAGGAATTTCGGCAGCCAGAAGATCATGAACCACAACACTGGATCGGTGATGAATTTGCCAAGCAGGAACGCCCATGTCTGCCGGTACACCAGCAGATGCGCCCAGGGAATCCTGATTGCGGACTCCTCGGCGTCGTCTTGAAGAGGCGCCCGCTCCGGACGATAAATCGCCAGCCACGTGATCAGCCAGGCCGCGCTCAAGAAACCCGTGAACACGAAGGCCCAGTGCCAGCCGAGCCGCAGCGTGATCCAGGGCACCACCAGCGGCGCCACGATCGCGCCTACGTTCGAGCCAGAATTGAAGATGCCCGTCGCCAGCGCCCGCTCCTTACGCGGGAACCACTCCGCCACTGTCTTGATCGCGGCGGGAAAATTTCCCGCTTCGCCCAGACCCAGCGCGAAACGCGCGATCGCGAATCCGAACACCGATTGCACCAGCGCATGCCCCATGGCCGCCAGGCTCCAGATGGAAATTGAGATGGCGTATCCGATGCGCGTGCCCAGGCGGTCGATCACGCCCCCGGCGATCAGCAGACCCACGGCGTAGGCCGCCTGGAACGAAGTCACGATGTAGCCGTACTGAATCTCGTTCCAACCGATGATGGGCTGCAGATACGGCGCGAGCACACCCAGCACCTGCCGGTCGACGTAGTTGATGGTAGTCGCGAAAAACAGCAGGGCGCAGATTCGCCAGCGATATGCCATGACTCCCACCGATTCTACGTCACAATATTGATTTGATGATTCCGTCAGACGCTCTGGAAGCTACCGTAACCGATGTTCTCGCCGGGACGCAGGTCATCGACATGCATACCCACCTGTTCGCGCCGGGCTTCGGGAGCCTGGGCCTCTGGGGCATCGATCACCTGCTTACGTATCACTATCTGGAAGCCGAGCTGTTTCGTTTTTCGCCAATCCAGCCCGAGCAATACTGGGCGCTCACAACGAAGCAGCGCGCCGACCTCATCTGGAAGACGTTGTTCGTCGAAAACACTCCGATCTCCGAGGCGACTCGCGGCGTGGTCGCCGTGCTGCACGAGCTCGGTCTGGATACCTCCGCGCAAACGCTCGAACCGTATCGCGCATTTTTTCGCGAGCAGAACCTGACCGACCACATCGCGCGCGTCTTCCGGCTGGCTGGAATCGAATCGGTGGTGATGACGAATGATCCCCTCGATCCCGAGGAATCGCCGCTCTGGGATTCCATCGCGCCCGATCCGCGATTTCATGCCGCACTGCGCCTGGATCGGCTGCTCAACCACGACACAACTCTCACGCCCGTCGAAGCCCGACGTTTTCTCGAGACCTGGGCGACCCGCATGCGCGCGGTGTACATGGCCGTCTCTTTGCCGGACTCGTTTCAGTTTCCAGCCAATGACCGTCGGAACCAGCTTCTGACGGAAGCAGTATTACCGGCGTGCCGCGATCTGGACATCCCACTTTCGCTGATGATCGGCGTGCGTCGTCAGGTGAACCCGGCACTGCGGATGGCAGGCGATGCTTCGGGCCGTGCCGATCTGCGTTCGCTGGAAGCACTGTGCCGCGATTTCCCTGGCAATCGATGCCTGGTCAGCGTGCTCAGCCGCGAAAATCAGCACGAACTGTGCGTGTACGCAAGAAAATTTTCCAACCTGATGCCATTTGGTTGCTGGTGGTTCCTGAACAATCCATCAACCGTGGAGGAGATCACGCGCGAGCGCCTGGAAATGCTGGGGACCAGCTTCATCCCGCAGCATTCCGACGCGCGCATCCTGGAGCAAGTGATCTACAAGTGGCGGAACACGCGCTGGACCCTGGCTCCCGTTTTGGCGAAGACCTACCGGCTGCTTGTTGAAGACGGCCGCGCAGTCACGCGCGCGGATATCGAACGCGACGTGCGCCGTCTGTTCCGAACCAATTTCCAGGAGTGGACAAGTGGGGTCGGCGCCTAATCCCAGCCGGACGGCGTGGTCGCCGGCATCACCAGCATGAACGCTTCCACGGCGTGGATCTGGCCGCCGTACACCTTGAAGGCCTCCCACACGATCAGCGCGTTCCCCGGTCCGTACGAGCCCGTGTCTCCAAAATTCATGCGCAGCAGGACGATCCCCATCTCCTCGTCCACTCCCACCACGCGCGTCGTTATCGCCGGGTGCTTCATGATGGTTTGCGTCTTGATGTTCTCGCAGCCCGCGCGCCCGCAGCCGGCTCCCGCCGTGGTCATCCCGTTCTCGATCCGATAGGCTTCGGCCGAGAAAGGAGCATTCACCTCTACAAAGCTGCCGATCTTCAGCCCCGCCGGATAGAACTCGGCGATCTTGATCGCATCCTCGCGCGAGTTCAGCTGCCCGCGTTCCGGCACCACGTTCATGGCCGGATTAACGGTCTTAATGCTGAACGGAGCGCGTCCTTGTTGGGGCCGGGTCACCTGGGTCTCCACTTCGGTGATCTTCTTGTCGGCAACTTTCAGCCGCAGCATCAACATGACCGGCATCTCGCTCTCTTCCACGATCACTTGCGACGCCGCCATTCCCTCGCGGACGTCCAGGATGTCCTGGCGATAGCTGCCGATACCCGACGCGGTCTTCCACAATCCCTCGCCCAGCTTCATGGTGACCGTATTTTCCGTGAACCTGACTTTATCGCTAACGGCGAGCGATCCCGGCTTGTGAGCGACCATGGCGTTCAGATACTGCGTGATCACCCCGCGCAGGCATTCGCGGTCGCAATCCGCGGCGCGGGCTATGAGTGGAAGAAGGAGTGCTATTACGACCGTGAGTCTCATGGCAAGAGTCTATCTTATCCGCGCAGCAAGCCCAGCGATTCGCCGGGCTGATACCCCGGGAAAACCTGCGCCAGATTTTTTTGCCCCAGGTGCCCGCTCACCAGCTCGCCCAGCACGTCGCGATAATCCGTGGTCACCGCCAGGTCGCGGCCTTCGAAGAGCTGTTCTTTCTCGAGCCCCGGCCAGCGCCCGTAGACCTTGCCGCCGCGCACCGGACCGCCCAGCACCATCATCACGTCGCCATGCCCGTGATCAGTGCCGCCGTTGCCGTTTTCCTGCGCCGTGCGCCCGAATTCCGACATGGTCACGACGACGATATCCTCCATGCGGTCGCCCATGTCTTGCGAGAACGCCGACAGCGCGCTGCCGAACTGCCGCAGCAGGTTCGAAAGCTGCGGATTCTCATTCCCGTGATGATCCCAGCCGCCGACCTCGGCGAAAGCCGCTTCCACGCCGACGTCTGCCTTGATCAGCTGCGCGATCTGTCGCAGGCTGCGACCCAATTCCCCGCCCTGACCGTATAGCGCAGCGGTGCTCTGCGGACCCGACGGACCATTAGGCGGCGTGTTCGGCTGCTGCACGATGGACCGGATAATCTTCAGCGCCGCGAAAGCATCGTTGCCGGTACGCCCCAGCCGCTCGTCGCTCGACTTCGCGTACATGCTTTCCAGGATGCTGGTGTCTGGGCCGCCGCTCTGCAGCAGTTGTGCATCATTCACGGCCACAGCCGAGCGAGCTCCGCGCATCGTGCGAGGCAGTTGCGCTCCCACGGCGATCGCCCGCACCGGCGATGTATCCGGCCCGGCCGGCGATAACGCCCGATTGAGCCACCCGTCGCTGCTGGTCTTGCCCGGCGTGCCCGATTCCACCTGATCCTGCGCATCGAAGTGCGAGCGCGTGGGATCCGGCGAACCCGTCGCCTCCACGATCGCCAGTTGCTGCTTGTCCCATAGAGCCTTGAGCGGCTGTAAGGCGGGGTTCAGAGCAAAGCGCCCGTCCAGATCGATCGCGCTGTTGCCGAATACGCCGTTCGGCGTGACTCCCGCGCTCGATCCGCTCGGCGCAGGTATGCCGATGGTCGGCCGCAATTCGTAATAGCGCTTCTCGGCGAACGGCACCACTACATTCAGGCCGTCGGCCGCGCCGCGCTGGAAAATCGCCACCAGGATCTTGCGCTTTCCGCCGGCTCCTTCGGCCGCGCGAGCCAGCCACGATGGCGCCGCCCCCATCCCCGCCATCACCATGGCCCCGCTACGCAGGAAAATTCGACGCGTCAGCATATCCTTACCTCCTTTGGAAATCGGGCGAACTGAGCACTAGACTGGCCACCATCCTGGCCATCGGTTGTTTGCCTTCCAGACCATTCGTGATCGCTTCCAGTGTCTGATCCGACGCCGGGTGTCCCAGTAGTTCTCGTGCGATAGCCGCGGGGTCCTTGCCCTCCAGCCGTCCGCTGTCCAGCTTCACGCCCGGAATCTGACCGGAAGCCAGAGCCGTGGCGAAATTCATGCGGCCTAGAAGATTCGCCGTGCTGAGCCAGCCGTCGCCGCTTTCGGGATATCCCGTCGGTTCCAGCTTGCCGTAGAGCGGCTCTCCCAGGTCGGCGATCTTTTGAGCCAGAGTAAACGTGTCGATGGCCTCGCCTCCCAGCGCCCGGACCGCGCTCACCACCATCTCGAAGGGCGATTTCACCTTCGCTTGCCACGCGCCTTCGGAGAAAAATTCCGGCGACGTAAACATCGTCTGCGACACAGCTCTCAGGTCGCCATCGGTCTTGGTGAAGGTTTGCGCCATGCGGTCCACCAGCGATTGCGGCGGATCGTCGGCCACGAAGCGCTCGGCCAGTTTCCTGGAAATGAACTTCGCCGTCGAAGGATGGTGGGCCAGAATGTCGATCGCCTGCATCCCGTCCTGCTCGCCGCCGCCCGCCGGAATCGTGTGGCCCAGCACAACCTTCTCTCCGGTATCGTGCATGAAGCTGGCGAACACGAACGCCGGCTTCGTCGTCGGTTGCGATATCGTCCAGCCGGTGAAGCAGCGCGCGACCGCGATCACGTCTGCTTGCGTGTAGCCCCCATCCACCCCGAGCGTGTGCAGCTCCATCACCTCGCGGCCGTAGTTCTCATTCAGCCCGTGGGCTTGCCGGGCGAAGAACTGCGTCAGGTTCTGGCCGGCGGCGAACGGCCCCACCTGAAACGCATCGAGCGCGTTGGGCGCGATCGACTCCCAGTTGTCCAGGTAATAAAGCATCGCCGGATGCCGCGCCGTCGCCAGCAGCAGATCCTTGAATTTGCCCAGCACATGCGGCCGGATCGCATCGCGCTCATAGCTCGCCAGCAGCATGCGCACCACGCCCTGGGGCTGTATCTGCACGTTCTTGTTCTCGAACACATTGAAGTGGTTGAACCAGAAATCGGCCAGCACCTCTTCCAATTGCCGGTTCGAATACAGCGCGCGGTACACTTTGCCTTCCTTCAGATCGCCGCTGACCACCTGCTGCGGTTGCTTGGAGCGTAGTCCGGCCCGTCGGTACTCCGGAAATTGGGCGAGCTTCTGCGGAGGAAGAGCCCCGATCACCTGCTGCCGTTTGGCGGCATCCAGGAAATTGAGAAAGTCCGAAACCTGCTCCGTGTTTCCCTGCATTATCGTATTGATCTGGTCCTGGGTCAGAAGGTCCTGCAGCGTTGGCATCAACTTCCGGATCTGCTTCTGCCGTTCGGCCTGCTGCTCCTGCCGCGCCGCTTCCGCTTCCTTCTGTAACTCCGGTAAACCGGTCAGTTGCTGCGGCGGGAGCACCGCCAGAACCTGTTTGCGCTTGTCGGGATCGAGAGCGAGGAGCGCCGCCTGCCGGTCCTCGGCGATCCCGTTCATCACTCGCCGCTGCTGATCCTGCGACATCAGCTCATTCAGCGGAGTCGGCCGGAACATCAACGCGGGATTGTTTTGGGGATACGCAGCGATGATCTCGCCCGGCTCCATCCGCAGCGTCTCCAGCGGTCTAAGTTTTTCTTCGAGAACTGGATTTTCGGGGATCCGGTCCGGATGCAACTGTAAATCCAGCCATTTGTCGACGCCCAGCCGGCGAATTTCGTCGATGTCACCCGGACGAGGCCCGAAAGTCAATCGATTCACTACCTGCAGGATCTGTTGGTCTTTGGAGAGTCTAAGGTCGAAGCGCCCGCCGGCCTTCGTGCCTCCGGGCACGAAACACAGGAGGGCTCCTGCGGCCATCGCCAGTGCAAGACGGTTCATAATAACCTTCCGCCTCCGGACAGCCTTAGTATATGATTTTCCAAGGAGGCCTTTCCATGAGAGCTACCGTAAGCCTGTCCGCTGCCGTTCTGGCGCTGGTAATAGGTCTCGTTCCAGCCTTCGCCCATCATTCGTTCTCCGCAGAATACGACGCCAACAAGCCCGTCAATGTGCAGGGAGTGGTCGCCAAGCTGGCATGGGTGAATCCGCACGCCTATATCTACGTGGACGCCAAGGATGCCACCGGGAAAATCACCCGCTACGCCTTCGAAACCAGCAGCCCGAATGCGCTGCTGCGGCGCGGATGGAAACGCGATTCGCTCAAGGAAGGCGACCAGGTCACCGTGGACGGCTATCTTGCCAAGGATCCCCGGCCGCTGACCGATGGATCGCTGCACGGCAACGCCCGCCTGGTGACTCTGGCCGGCGGCAAGACCGTCTTTGCTGGATCCTCCGCCGACGATGGAGGCCCATCTAAATGAGTCGCTGGCGACCCGTTTCGTCCCTGGCCGCCGCAGCCGCCATCGTCGCGATAATGTCGCTCGCGCCCGCGCGCACCATCGCCCAGTCCTCCGAAAAAGGAGTCGTTAAAGGCGACGCAAAGGGAAAGAATCTCGGCGGACCCGGCGGCGTGATCGCTGTCAACGGCGTGCGCGACGAAAATCTGCCGCCTCCACCCGCCGGTCCCACGCCGCATGCACTGGATGGAAAACCCAACCTTTCCGGCGTCTGGCTTTCGGGCAATTACAACTTCGCCAACATGGGTGGAGCTTTGCCGTTGCAGCCTTGGGCCCAGAAGCTCATGGAAGAACGCCAAGCCACGCAAGGCCGCGAGGACCCGGAAGCCAAGTGCCTGCCCGCCGGAGTGCCTCGCATCACGCCCTATCCTTTCAAAATCGTGCAATCCCCCGAAGTAATCGTGATGCTGTTTGAAGGCAATGTGCACAGTTTCCGGCAGTTCCTGCTGAACCGCGGTCACGACAAGGACCTGGATCCCTCCTGGATGGGCGAATCCATAGCGTCCTGGCAAGGCGACACCCTGGTGGTCGACACGGTGAACTTCAACGACAAGACCTGGCTCAATGGCCGGGGCGCGCCGCACACCGAAAAACTGCACGTGATCGAACGCTACTCGCGGCCGGACCTGGGGCATCTCGAAGTCGAGATCACCATGGAGGATCCCGGCGCGTTCACTAAGCCGCATAGCTTCAAGCGCACTCACGTTCTCAGCGCCACCTGGGAGATCCATGAGTACGTGTGCAATGAATTCAACGTGGACGTGGACCGCTTAGTCGGCAAGTAAATGCTCCTGCACTGAACCGCGAACGCCAGAGAGCGGCCAAGTGGTTCAGCGCTTGGGCGACGCTTGCCGCTCGGCCGTGAGCTTGCGCATCAGTTCGATGGTGGAGGCCGGGGCTTCAAACTCGGCTTCTTCAAGCGGCGTCCGCCCGAAATTGTCCTTCGCCGCGAAGTCGGCGCCGTGATCCGCCAGGTATTGCACGATGTCGTTGGCGCCCAGGCGGATGGCGGTGTGCAGCGCGCTGGGACGGCCCTTAGGCGCGTCGTTCACGTCCAATCCGAGCTCCACCATCAGCTTCACGGCGTCCAATTTCTTGCTTCCGGTGGCCAGCAGAATCCCCCCAGTGCCGTCGGGCGTTTTGACCTTGGGATCGGCTCCCAATTTTACGAGTTCCTGAATCATCGCGACGTTCCCAGTCTGCGCCGCCACCAGGAACGCCGTCATTCCGCCGCCTCCACCCCGCCCGCCACCTCCAGCAGCGCCGCGACCCCCGCCCGGCGTGCGAGCATTCACATCCGCCCCGCGAGCGACCAGATCCTTCACCAGTTCCACCTTGCCCTGCCGGATGGCCTCGTGCAGCGGCATGCTGCCGCCGGTGTCGAGAGCGTTGACATCCGCGCCGTAATCGAGCATCAGCCGCGTGACGGCCTCATTCCCTCGCCCCAGCGCGATCAGGAACGCCGTGCCGCCGTCCTTCGCTTTGAACTTCGGATCGGCTTTGGCATCCAGCAGCGCCTTCGCGCTGTTCACATCGCCGCGCTGGGCCGCGAACAGCAGCGGGCTGAAGCCGTTTTTCGAAACCGCGTTCACGTTCGCGCCGCGCGCCACCAGCAGATTCACGATCTGCGGCCGTCCGGCTTCGGCGGCCCACATCAACGGCGTCTGTCCCTGGCGGGATTCGGCGGCGTCCACTCGTGCGCCGCTGTCGAGCAGCAGCTTGACTAGCTCCAGGTTGCCGGAATTCACGGCCATCAGCGGCGGCGTTTCGCCGTTCCACCGTGTGGAGTTGGGATCTGCCTTGGCGTCCAACAGCGCCCGTGCGATCGCCAGATTCCCGTTCGTGCATGCCGCAAGCAGAGCCGTCTCGCCATTCTCGTCGGCGGCGTTGACCTTGGCTCCTGCGCGCAGCAGCGCCGTCACGATCTCGGCATCGTCGCGGCTGGCTGCCCAGATAAGGGCAGTGGACCCGTCGGACCGGGGGGCATTCACGTCCGACCCATTTTTGATCAGCTCCAGCACGGCCTTCTGGTCGCGCTTCTGAACAGCCTCAAAAAGCTTGAGATCGGCTGCGGGAATCCGCGTGACCGCCACAAACAGGGCCAGAACAACGAGCGCGCGTGCCGGTCGCATAAGCTCACCCCATGATATACTCTGGGTGCGGTGACTTGTAAACTACTGCATTCAAGGTGGTTAGCGCTCGCCGGGCTGTTTCTGGCTGGGTTCGTTTTGTCAGGGCAGACCCTGGAAACCACCACCACTCGGTATTGCGTTGGTTGCCACAGCGACAAGTTGAAGACTGGCGGCCTGTCCCTGGCGAATGCCGCGACGCTCGAACCTGAGACGCTTGAAAAAGTCCTTCATAAGCTTCGGGCGGGCGAGATGCCTCCCGCAGGCATGCCTAAACCCGACGCGGCCACTGTCACGGCGCTCACGGCGTGGCTCGAAACGGAGCTGGATCGTAACGCCCTGGCCCATCCGAATCCCGGCGCACCGGCCGTCCACCGCCTGAATCGCGCCGAGTACCGCAACGCGGTCCGCGATCTGCTCGCCCTCGACCTCGACCACGCCGCCAACCTCCCTCCGGACGATTCCGGCTACGGATTCGACAACATCGGCGACGTGTTGACCGTTTCGCCGCTGCACATGGAGAAGTACCTGGCGAACGCCCGCCGCATCGCCCGCCTGGCCATCGGGACGCTGAAACCCAGTTCCGCTCTCGAACGTTTCACACCCCCGCGCGGAACGGCCAACGATTCGATCGATGCGCTACCGCTCAATGAACGCGGAGGCATCCTGATCCACCGCTATTTCCCCTTCGATGCCGAGTATTCGATCCTGGTACGGGTTCGTGGGAATCCAGGGCCCGGCATGCCGCCCGCCAAGCTCGACCTGCGCGTCGATGGGCAGCGCGTGAAACTCTACGACGCCCTGATCGACACCGAGGAGGCGAATCAAGGCACCCGCAATTTCCAGCTTCGTCTGCCGTTCCAGGCCGGCGCGCATGACATCGGCGCGGCGTTTCTCACGGAGAATGCCAAGCTTGAAGGTGGCGGCGGACGCGGCGCCAACAATAATCCTTCGACCAATGGACTTTTCGTGGACTATGTCGCCATCGGCGGTCCGTACGATCCCAAGGGTCCCGGCGACACCGAAAGCCGCCAAAGGATTTTCACTTGCAAGTCTCAAGACGATGCATGCGCGCGTAAGATCTTGACGTCTTTGTCTCGCCAAGCTTACCGCAGACCCGTGACAGCTCGGGACATCGATCCGCTGATGAAGCTCTTCGCGACCGGGCGCGCCGACGGATCGACTTTCGACGCCGGCATCGAAATGGGCCTGACCGCGATCCTGGTTTCACCGGATTTCCTGTTTCGCGTGGAGCACAGCAACGGCCGCGTCAGTGATCTCGAGTTGGCTTCGCGGTTGTCTTTCTTCTTGTGGAGCAGCATTCCTGATGAACAACTCCTCCAGATCGCGGAACGTGACAAGCTGCATGACCCGGCGATGTTGCGAACGCAAACATTGCGAATGCTAAGTGACCCGAAGTCCCAAGCGCTGCTCGATAATTTCGCCGGGCAATGGCTGCACTTGCGGAACATCGCCGAGTGGCGTCCCGACGCCGAGAAGTATCCGCAGTTCGATGACGCCCTTCGCCATGCCTTCGAGCGCGAGAGTACCCTGTTTTTCGGGAATATCGTCCGCGAAGACCGCAGCGTTCTGGAATTGATCGACGCCGACTATACGTTCGTGAACGAACGCCTGGCTCGCTATTACGGCATCCCCGGCGTGCACGGCAGCTATTTTCGCCGCGTTCCGCTTACCGGAAAAGAACGGGGAGGCGTGCTGACGCAGGGCGGCGTCTTGATGGTGACGTCATATCCGACCCGAACCTCGCCCGTGTTGCGCGGCAAATGGATTCTCGAAAACATCCTGGGCGCTCCTCCGCCCCCGCCGCCGCCAAATGTTCCCCAGCTCGAAGAAAACGCCGTGGGCTCCGCCAAAAGCCTCCGCGAACAGCTTGAGAAACACCGCGCCAACGCCGCCTGCGCCTCCTGCCATTCTCGACTCGACCCGCTGGGATTTGCGCTCGAAAATTTCGACGGCGTGGGCCGCTATCGTGCCGAAGAAGGCGGATCGCCCATCGATGCCTCTGGATCTATGTCAAATGGAACCAAGGTCACGGGCCCGGCCGGCCTGAAAAAGGTCATCCTGGACCGCAAAGACGAATTTGTCGAAGTCATGGCCGGGAAGCTGCTGACGTACGCGCTGGGACGAGGTTTGGAGTACTACGATCAGCCCGCGCTGCGCCAAATCCGGCGGGAAATGGCGGCCGATAGCGACCGGTTCTCCTCGCTGGTTCTGGGAGTGGTCAATAGCGTACCATTTCAAATGAGGAGGGCTCCCGAGAAGTGATTATCACGAAGAAGTCCCTTCCCCGGCGGACGTTTCTGTGCGGTATAGGCGCCGCCGTCGCCCTGCCCCTGCTCGATTCGATGTCCCCTGCGTTCGCCGCGCCCGGCCGCACTGCCGTTCCGAGAATGGCGTTTCTCTACACTCCCAACGGCATCATCATGAAGGACTGGACACCCGCTGCCGAAGGCGCAGGTTTCGAGTTCACGAAAACGCTGCAACCGATCGAGGCATTCCGCGACAAGCTGCTGGTCCTCACCGGCCTGGAGCAGCACAACGGAGAGTCGCTGGGAGATGGCGCCGGCGATCATGCCCGCGCGGGCGCAAGCTGGCTCACCGGCGCGCATCCCAAGAAGACCGAGGGCGCGGATATCCACAATGCCATCTCGGTGGACCAGATCCTGGCGCACGAAATCGGCAAGGAGACTCCGCTGCCGTCGCTCGAACTCGGCCTCGAAGACGTCCGCATGGTGGGCAATTGTGATTCGGGCTATAGCTGCGCCTACAGCAACACCATTTCCTGGAGCTCGCCGACCACGCCGCTACCCTACGAAACGAATCCCAGGAGCGTGTTCGAACGACTGTTCGGCGATGGCGAAACCACGGATGCATCGGTGCGCGCGATGCGGGCCCGGGAAGATCGGAGTATCCTCGATTTTGTCCGCGCCGATACCGCCCGCATCACCGCTGATTTGGGCGCGGGCGATCGCCGCAAGATGAGCGACTATCTAGACTCGGTTCGCGAAATCGAGCGACGTATTCAGCGCGCCGAAGAGCAGAACGCCAAGAACCCCGAACTGCCGGCGCTTGATCGTCCCGACGGCATCCCCCCGACGTTTGAAGAACACATTCAACTGATGTACGACATGATGACGCTGGCGTTTCAAGCCGACCTGACCCGCGTAATCACATTGATGTACAGCCGCGAGGGCGGCAACCGGACCTATCCGCAGGTGGGCGTGCCGGATGCTCACCACGGCTTGTCGCATCACATGAACGATCCGGCCAAAATGGCCCGGCTGCAGAAGATCGACCAGCATCACGTGCAGATGCTGAGCTACTTCCTGGGCAAGATGCAGGCCGCGAAGGACGGCGACGGCTCACTCCTGGATCATTCCATGATCGTCTACGGCGGCAGCTTGAGCGATTCCAATCGCCACCTGCATGACAACCTTCCGGCGTTGCTGACCGGGGGCAAGTTCCGCGGCGGGCGGCATGTCCGCTATCCCAAGGGCACGCCCATGACGAACCTCTTCTTGAGCATGCTGGATGTCGCCGGCGTGCATCCAGAAAAGCTTGGCGATAGTACCGGCAAGCTAGAATACCTGAGCGGGCTGTAGCCGCGGCCACTCGCTATCGCTCGTGGTTCGGTGCTGCACAGAACCGCGACCGTCAGGGAGCGGCCTTCGGCTAGGCGTAGATCATAAACTCGAGCAGGTTTCCGTCCGGATCGCGGATGTAAATGCTGGAAGCGCCCTTCTTGCGCCCGCCCTGCCGCGCCACCGGACCTTCGATGATCTTCGCTCCAGCGCGATCAAGCCAGGTCTTGAGTGCCGCCGCGGTGCCATCCCACACGAAGCACAGATCGCCGCAAGGAGGCTTGGCCGCCGGAGCACGTAGGGTAAACGATGCGTCCTGCCAGGTCGCCGGCTGGTGGAAGTTGATCATCTGGTCGCCGATGTACACGGAACACGCGCGCGCGTTTTCGGTGACCGGAAAGCCCAGCCCGCGATAGAACGCCAGCATGGCTTGGGCATTCTGCATCGGCAACGCGACGTGGTCGAAGCCGCGGACGCTTCCTGCCGTTTGGGCCGCGAGTTTGGATGCTCCGGCGGCAGCCGCGGCGCTCTGGACAAATCGACGTCGTGAGGTGGAAATGTTTGAGCCGGCAGGCCTCATGCAAAGATCCCTCCCGTTGTTATAGTCTAGTCTCCTGGGCAGGCGTCCACCAAGCCCTTAGCTGCACCAACATCCTTGAGGAGAGCCGAATGAGCACCGTAGCCGATCGCCGCGTAAGCGTTTGGCAAAACAAGATCCACCCGAATATCAAAGTCGGGGGCAGCGGCCCTCCACTGGTGTTCCTGCACGGAGCGGGAGGGCCGGTATTGGATCCTCTCCTGGAAGCCCTTGCCGAGTGCCATACGGTGTACGCTCCCGAGCATCCCGCACTCACGGACGGCGACGAAGACGCGATCGCCCAGCTCGATGACTTGTGGGATCTGATTCACTACTATGACGAATTGTTCGCTGTCCTCGGCCTGAAATCCGCGCCGGTGATCGGGCACTCGTTCGGCGCCATGATGGCGGCTGAATTGGCGGCGAACCATCCGGAACTGGTGAGCAAACTCGTTCTGATGTGTCCCATCGGATTATGGCGTGGAGACGCGCCCATTCCGAACTGGATGATTGTGACTCCAGGCAGTGACCTCCCGAAATACCTGGTTCACGATTCGAAGGGGCCGCTGGCAAAGCAGTTGCTTGGCGTGCCCGACACGGAATTGCAGCTTCGGATGATCTGGTCCTCGGCTTCCACCGGCAAATTCGCCTGGCCGATCCCTGACAGGGGATTGAAGCAGCGTCTTCGCGGCATCCAGGCGCCGACCATGGTGCTGTGGGGCAAGCAGGACAAGCTGGTTCCGGTGCGCTACGCGGAAGAATTCGGCCGCAGGATTCCCGGCTCCACGGTGCGGATTCTCGACCAGGCCGGACACCTGTTCCCCGCGGAATATCCGGAGCGCGTCGCGGCGATGGTCGAAGATTTTCTCCGCTAACCGTTATTGGCAGACGAAATTCCCGGCGTCTTCGATGCTGCCCGAGCCTTTGTAGCGAGCTTGCTTAGGATAAGCGCACAGCGGGCGCGTCCGTCCCGGCCAAGGCGAGTTCGGTCCCGACGTGGCGACAATCCTATCCGGCGCGGTGCCTTTTTCAACCCAATTCGTCAAAGCCGTGAAGGCATCGAACTGGTCCGTAGCCGGCCCGCCACCGCAGTGGTTCATCCCCGGAACGGCGAATAGCCGGGTGAAGTCCGATGCGGCGCCGTTATTTGCACGGTTGACGTCATTCCACCAGGAGATAGTGTCGTTGATCGAAAACACCGGATCGCTGACGCCGTGCACGATCAGCAACTTGCCGCCGTGGCTCTTGAACGCCGAGAGATCCGTCGAGCTCGCCATCATAAAATCCCAGACTGCTTCCGTGAATTCGCCGGACTTGGCGTACAGCTTCGCGGCGTCGCGCTCGAAGTCGACTCCCAGGAGATACGCCAGCGGACCGGCGCCCGATGCCGGCACAGCCACCGGAGGCGTCACGAACAGCGCGGAGGCGGACGCGCTGCCCAGAGTCGCGATGATTGACGCATTGCTGGCCGCGTCGAACGCGCCCAGCTTCCACGATCGCCAGCCTTGGTTATACGCTTCGCCGATCTTGCCGCCGATGCCGCGATCCCACGCCCAGTCGGCGTAGAGCAGCTCGCCTTGGGCGCTCCTGGGGCCGGCGAAGATCTTTTGCAATGCGGCCACTTGCGCGGCCGAAAGGCAGGTGTTCCGCTTGGGACCTTTACACGTGACGGCCGTCAGCTTGAGCGCGACAACGGCCGGAGTGCATGCCGGAAAGTTGTCGATGATCCCGTCCGCGAGTCCATCCAGCGAATCGCACGCGGAGAGGATGGCTTGGGACGCGAGATCCAGATCCTCGTCGGTGAAGGTTTTGTTCAGGAGCGGCTGCCCGAACCGGTCGAAGATTCCGGATGCCTTGGCCACTTCGGCCAGGGCCTGCGCATCCGCGGCATGGCCAAACAGCGCGGCTTTGGCCAGCTTGAAGCCCGGGGAACACGCCAGGATTCCATCGAAATAGGACGGGAATCGCTGGGACATCATCATGGCTTCGCGGCCGCCCTCCGAGCAGCCGACGTAGTACGAATGCTCGATCGCCCGGCCGTAGTAGCTTTGGATGATCGACTTGGCGGCCTGCGTGACCTGATCGTAAGAGTTGTAGCCGAAATCGCGGCGGGCCTGTGGATCGAAGCCGAACGTAACCGTGCCGTTGCGATTGGGATCATTGTTGACAGCGTTGTCGTGGCCGGAATCGGTCGAGACCACCGCGAAGCCCATTGACAGCGCGTTCGTCCGCTGCTGCCCTTGCAGGTTCCCCAGCGCGTTGCCGAGATTGCCGTTCGATCCTCCGCCGCCTTCAAAGAAGAAGCGCCCGTTCCAATCCGTCGGCAGACGCAGATGGAACCGGATGGCATAGTGTTGCGAGTTCACGCCCGTGCGATCGTTCATCCGGCCCTGGACCTCGCAATGCTCCGGCAGCGCCAGCGTGTTGCCTTGCGCAGCCCGCGGCGCGTTCAGAACGGCCGAGTTGATCACGGTGGTCGGGTTCGGGAGGCCGTTCAGTGAATCGAGGCTCGCACACTTTTGGGCGAGACAGGGAAGAGCCGCGGTCAACAGGAACCAGATCCGGTATCTCATGGCTATCTATTATGTCCCGAGTTGCAGCAGAACTTGGCGCGGAGTTCTAGGTACGTCATGGGATTCTCTTTGCCGGATTGCTGACTGTGATTCTGTTCGGCCTGGCGGTGGAGAACCTGATCTTCAAGACCATCGAAAGCCGCACCGTTCGGCGGTGGGGCATGCAGATATAGCTTATCGAAAGGGGATTTCCAGTAACTCTGGCTCCGGCTTTTGTGCTTCCGGTTTCCCGATCATCTCCAGATGAGTACGGATCAACTCCGCGTCCGGCGTGTTCTTGTCCAGATCGAGATACTTCGCGATGTGCTCGCGGGCACCGGCGGCGTCGCCTTTAGCTTCGAGAATCCGGCCGAATACATACTCCGCCCGCGGAATCTTGTTCTTGAGGGCTTCTTGCACGCTCGTCGCCGCGCCGTCATAGTCTTTGAGCGCATAGCGCGCTACGGCCTGATGGAGGTAAATCTCCGGAAAGGCCTTCTTCTGATCCGCCTTGATCTCCGCATCCGCAGTCTTGGCCGCGCCCTCCCAGTCCTTGGTTTTGAGCTCCAAGCGTGTCAGCGTCACATAAGCGGGCAGCATCTTGGGATCGGCCTCGATGGCATGCTCGTAGTCGACGCGCGCATCGGCCAGCTTCTCCAGCCTCTCCTGGACCACCCCCAATGCATGCCAGCCGACTGCAAACTTGGGAGCTGCCTGGACCGCCGCCTGCATCTTTGTGGCAGCCTCCGGAATATTGTTGGCGTCGAGCGCCTTCATAGCCGCCTTCCAAGGCGCCGACGCTTTCGACGGAGTATTCGACTCGGAGCTGACGATGGCGTAGGGATCGGTAACACGGCCGGTGATCACCAGTGCTTCCAGGGTGGTCACGGTAGTGGTGAGGCCATCCAGGCCGGAAATATCGATGTCACTCGATGTATAGCCGGCATGCGTCGCGCGGATAAAGCACGCACGGGTGTTCAAGGGGTCCACGTTCATCCGCCAGATATACTCGCCCTTCTTATCGGTGACGGGCCCGGGGGCAGATCCCTGGATATCGCTGCAGACCCGCTCAATACCGACCGAAAAAGGCGGCGGTGAGCCGTCCGGCATGGTCACTTTTCCCTTGACGATCAGCGGGTAGACCTCGGCGGCAACCGGCTGAACAGAGGATAAGAGGCTCGCAACGAGGCAAGTACCAAGAAACACGCGCATGGCGATAACTCCTCCTAGAAGACTAGCCTACAACACCCGAAACGTGACGGGAGGAGCGCCTCCGGGCTGAAAATCCTCCGGGACCGGAAACTCGAAGAAACTAAAACGAGATGCGGAGAGACGCCTGTGCGCGGCGGGCGGTAGTCCCGTCGGGAGGCGTTTGGGTCTGCAGTAGCTGTCCGTACTTCGCAAACGGCACGATTACCGATTGGCCCGCGAACGGTCCGGACGTCGGCTTGGTTAACGTGTATTGCTGATTATTCAGCGGGGCTGCGCCGGAAACTATCAAGTGATTGAAAACATTGGCGGCTTCGAATGCCAGCTGAACTTTGATTCGCTCCCAAACAGCGAAGCTCTTCGTGATCCGCGCATCGGTACGGTAGGTTGGACCAGCGTTGAGGTTGGCGATGGGCTGGAACGGCACGCGGGTTGACCCACCCAGACCGTTGATGGTGCTGGTTGCGAACAGGGTTTGTCCCGCGATGGTTGGCAGAGTGCTCGAAGAGACGCCACCGATCACCGAATCGCCCGCGAAGGATGATGCAAAAGTTGAGATGAAGGCCAACTGCCATCCATTGATGGCATTGCGTTCCACCCAGCTACTCCCATGCGTGAACGTGGGGCTGAGAATTGCGGAAATCGCCAGCTTGTGGCGCTGGTCGGTTGCCGCAGTCCCTTTCTCAGACGCAAAATCGTTGTTTAGGTAGGAAGGAGGCTGGCTGGGCGCAAACAGGACGCCATTGGAGACGGGGAAGTTCCCCGCGGCTCCTCCCAGATCGTCATCGATGGCATGCGACCAGGTGTAGTTCACCGTGCCCGACAACCAGCCGCTGTAACGGTGAACCAATTGAACGATCATTCCGTCGTACCAGCTATTGGCAACGGAGTTCACCGCCATAACCGTTCCGTAGTTGGGGTTGATCAGCGCCGACCGCGTATACAGAGGAGCGGTGTAAGATCCCACCTGATTGTTCGAGGCATCCAGGATCGCGTAGGTGTAGCTCGCTGTCGGCCCGGCCATGTTGGCGTTGTATCCCGAGACGATATGAAGTCCGCGACTCCAGATACCAGAGACCGTCAGACTGGTGGTCCTGGTGATTTCGCGCTGAATGGAAGCTTGTGCCTGCTCCGAATAGGAATTCCGGAAGTCCTTGGTGGAAAACGCCAGCGAAGCGCTGCCCGTCACGTTCGGCACGGCAGAGAGATTGAATGGGAATATCGGACCTGCGGCCAGTTGGGCCGCCACGTTGGCCTGCAGCGTGTAACTCGGCTGATAGGAACCGTTTGCCAGCGCCAGCCCGTCGACAATCTGAGTAATATAGCGGTTGTAGAACATCCCGTACCCGACGCGGAACACTGTTTTCCGGTCCCAGGAATACGCGATGCCGATGCGCGGCGCGACGTTGGACGGCTTGTAGTTCAACTGGGATGTCTGCGGCCAATCGATCAACGCCTGGCTCGGCAGAGGACTGGGTTGTGGAAGGCTGCTGTGCTCAAACCGCAGTCCCGGGCTGATGACCAGCTTTGGCGTGACGTGGATTTCATCCTGTGCGAAGAAAGTGACATCGTCCACGCGGCCGTCCCACAAAGGATTGCCGAATTTCTGGCTAAAGCTGCTCCAGTTCTTCCCCGTACTCGCGCCGCTGAAGTCCAGGGCGAAGGCATTGACGTTGGGATACGTGTACGTCCCATATTGATTGCTGAGCTGACGATCGTAATCTTCGGTGGTCGACCAGTCGACTCCGAATTTTATGGTGTGGCGATTGATCGTCCAGGCGTAGGTATCGGAAAGCTGGAAGCGCGTTTCGCTGGGGTGTAAGCGCGGATAGGAGGTTGCGTATCCGATGTTGCTCAAGCTCCCGGAACTGATGCTTATGGCGGCGGGGCCAGTCGACGGACGCAAGGAGTCGCTGGCCGGATCGTACTGCCGATCCTTAAAGAGGCCAAAACGGGCTTCATTCACGGCAGTCGAACCGACAATCGTGGTCAAGCCGGCCTTGACCGTTCGATCGAAAACGTTCGTATCCGCATTGTTGCCGATACCGGCCCCGGTGGTCAGCGCGCCCTGGGTCTGAATCCCATTCGGCGAGCGGAAGTCGAGGTAGTTGAGTTCGCTGGTGAAGCGGTTCCGGTCGTTGAGTTGGTAGTCGAGCTTTCCAAACAACAAGTTCTCGTCAACCTTGCGTGGAATCAACTGTGGTTGGACGCGACTCTCCAAGAACGCGAGAGTGGAGGCGCACTGTGCCGAGGAGGCTCTGGTGGTACACCAGAG